>Ga0209985_10000091_pt1 | contig 97988 bp, 74 predicted proteins | sample NOAtaG_FD_187305 | JGI IMG/M metagenome (GOLD analysis project Ga0209985, IMG submission 187305) | Freshwater lake microbial communities from Lake Erie, under a cyanobacterial bloom - NOAA_Erie_Diel6S_1000h metaG (SPAdes) (version 2) | ecosystem: Environmental > Aquatic > Freshwater > Lake ... | reverse complement strand
AACCTGGACAACACCATCTGCCCCCCCGAAACATGCCACGTCTGCCAGGCTATCTGCTAAAACCTTTAGCTCAGATGGCGCAGTAACCTGATACTGCCGTACCAGACTACATCCGTCGAGATCGGTGATTGTCACGGCATATTGCCCCGGGGCAAGGTTGGCAATTCCAGAAGTCAAAAATCCGTTGCCCCAGCGGAAGCGATAACCCCCGCTCCCCCCGTAAGCAGTTACCGATATGGCACCGTCCTTCCCATCACTGCAGGATGCTGGCCTGACGATTGCATTAGCGGATAAAGCCGGGGGATCGGGTACAAAAATACTGTCGAGCACGGTCGTGCAACTACTTTCACTGATTGTCACTGCATACAATCCGCTTCGGATACCCCGGGTACAGGCCGTAGTATCGCCGGAACTCCAGCGAAAGGTCGCCGTAGAATTACCAGGTATTTCCAGGCATATCGAACCATCAGCTGCCCCTGTACAGCGGGGAGCGCCCACACGGATACCTTTTACCTGTGCCCCTGTACCATTGACGTACGTGGGCGGAAGGATAAAAGCACATTTTTCATTTGAACTATCGGTAACCGTAATCCGGTAGCTGCCCTGTGCAAGATTATTGAGGGAAAAGGGTACTGTCGTTACGCCGGCGATTTCCCCACCCACACCATTTCCACTTGCCCACCGATAAGAAAAAGGAGGCACCCCATCCAGCGGACGCAGGATGATCTTTCCATCCCTGGCCCCGCAGGCACTTGCATCTACCACCTCCCTTAATAAAGAATCCATACTGCTGGTCGTAATAAATACAATGGAATCCGCAACCCCACACCCGGCAGCATCTGTAACCCTGACCCCGATAGTACGGCGTACGCCCGCAACGGTACCCCCGGATATGCCGGTATATGCCAATATATCGCCACTCTCCCACAAGTACTTATATCCGCCCGCACCTCCCTTTGCAATGGCCTCCACCGTCCGGAACGACCCAATACAAAGGGCAAACGAATCCGTAGGAAGAAAGCTGATCGTCGGCAAAGGTCTTTCTTTCAATGAAAAGCTACCGGAAAACGTGCATCCCCCGGGACTGGTCAGTTGGTAGGCGATATACTGCCCGTCAAAGGGCATGATTTTGGTCCGTGACAGACGATTGAAGGGTGTAGCCGGCAAGCCTGAATGAAAACTCAACCCAGCTCCGGTTAAATGCCCATCTGCGATATCCACCGTCCCCAGCTCGAGGGAGTCCCCCCGGCAAAAAGCGGGTAGTGTAGCCAGTTGGCCGACTGGCAGGGGATTGACTACAACCACTGCTTCTGCACGCGAAGTGGAGAAGCAACGAAAGCCGTCATCCATGGCTTCTGCATAAAAGCGATAGACCTGCGGCGACGAGCCGGTATTGGGAGGAAGTGGCGGGATATAGTCGAACGAAAAAGCAAGCGGCTGCCCGCCCTGTGGCACATCGTACCATACAACCACCGTACCCATTACCGGAATTGCCTGAACAGATGCCTTTTCTCCGGAACAAACCGTGTCCCCCGTTGCAAGCGGGGGTGACAACAAAACATCATCCGAAGCCCCATTGCAGTTGTTGTCAGTCTCGTCGCAAGGGATTTCGGGCGCACCAGGGTTGCTGGCCACAGATAAATCATCGCAGTCCCCGGCCCGTTCTATATAGCCTGCCGGGGGCTGTGCAGAACAATACTCCACAAAAGTATGGGGATCCCCATAGCCGTCGCCGTCGCGGTCGGCATAATACCGATTGACAGGCATCCCCAGGTACGTTGATCCGTGGAAAGCGATTTCTGCCAGGGCAATATCTCCGAGCGGACCATTGCCTTTGGTAGCGATAAACCGAAATTGCAGAAGGCTGCTATCGGGAAAGCTATTTAAAGCAATATACGCTTTACCCCACTGATTCCCCTGATCGCCCTGCCGCTGCCACAGCGGAATCCAACGTATCCCATCTGCAGTAGCTTCCAACGTTAAAGCACCGATATTGGTACCGAACATGTGGTAGCTAAACGACAGGTGGCATGCATCTGAACCTTTTTTATCCAGTAAAATACACCCAGACCTCAAGATCGCACGTCCGGTACACTGGCTTCCACTTGCCTCGATATACACATATTTACCCCCTGGTACAGCCCCATCCGAAGGACCCGTACCCTGCGTAGGCGTAGCCCCCTGATAAGCCAGCCAGTCAAAGTCATCGCCGCTGGCATTCTGCCACATACCCGAAAGGTTACAGGCCAAACCACAGACCGGCGTACACACCGAAGCATCGCTGAAATTCTCCAATCTTTGTGGACCTGGAGGGAGGCAGCCCGTCCGGACCGTTACGGGGCAGGAGCTACCGGAATAGCTCCCCGGGCCACAGGATTTCCGGATGTAAAAATCGAATTCCGTATCCGGCGGCAGGCCTTCCAGGCGATATGGCGGACATTTAATCTCCAGCACCCTGCCCAGAAGTCCTGGAAGAGCGTCGCTCCCGGGTTTAAAACCTTTTGGGCCATATTCCAGTAAGGTACGGATAGCCTGGCATCCCTCGGAAGGCGACCAGTCCAGTACTACTGAAGTCGTATCCTGGCCAACGACATCAATACGCTGCACCGGCAGGCATTGGATCCGGTCGAATACCAACTCTACAAAGTGAAGCCGCCCGCTGTCCTGCTCTGAATCATCACAAATCTGGAGCGTCCAGTCGCCCAGGGGGCTGCTACCATCATCGAAGGTAGAAAGGCTTTCTTCGGGCAGATAAGGCCCATCGAGAAAAGGCGGCCTGCCCAATTGTACCGGAAGGCAGGAAACAGCGGCAAAAGTGGTATATCTGCTACAATCAGAAGAAAGCTGTCCATAATTATCTTCGCCACCGCCGTTGTCAGAGGTCAGCATAGCCCGTTTCCCGGAGGGCGAAATTAAAAAAATGTCCAGGTCAGCTGTCCAGGTATGGGTGATTATCAACCGGACTTCTTTGAGGTAAACGTCCCCGCCGAGTCGGCTACCGGGCGATTCCATAACCTTGATTATGTACCGGTTGGGCTCAAAAAAGGCATCGTTGCCCGGACAGGTATTATCGTTAATCACCCCTACATCACCACATCGTGAGGGATTGGAAAGGATAGGAGACTGGGCATGGCTATTTACGAGCAAGAGGGACAAAGCAATGCTTTGCAGGATAATGCGCTTCATATTTCGGGACTATGGCTTTTCTGCTAATGGCGACTTTACTCTGGGGTTGTATAAAAGGTGCTTTTGCCACCAAAGGCGGTTCACGCTACCAAAGTACTCATAAGACTACTTCAACGCAGCGGCCAGATACATTGCTCTCCTACTACACAAAGGAGGTTCGAGTGAATACGCCCTACCCCTCCACTACAATATTGATCATGCGTTTCGGAACGACCACAACGCGCTGGACTTGTTTACCTTCTATCCATTTGCGTACCACTTCCAGCTTAAGGACGGCTTCCTGCAGCTCCTGCTGACCAGAAGTGGCCGGGAATTCCACTGATGCCCTCCGCTTTCCATTCACGCTGACCGGGTATTCGATCATATCTTCTTCCAGGTAAGCGGGATTGTATTCGGGATAAACCCCGAGATGTACCGAGCCTTGCCCGCCGAGTTTTCTCCATAGCTCTTCCGTAACGAAAGGTGCAAAGGGAGCGAGCAGGAGGATCATTTCGCGCAGAACGGCCCGTTTGTTGCAGCCCAGGCGTTGTAGTTCGTTGGTTGCAATCATAAAGGCGCTTACACAGGTATTGAAGGAAAAGCGCTCGATATCGTCCGTTACCCGCTTTATCGCCTGGTGCAGGATTTTCCATTCCTCGCGGGAAGGCGCGTCCTCCGAAACGAAAAATTCACCTTTTTTATTAAAAAATAAGCCCCAGAAACGGCGCAGGAACTTATAGACCCCATCTATCCCCTTTGTATCCCAGGGCTTGGCCTGTTCGATAGGGCCGAGGAACATTTCGTACATCCTGAAACAATCTGCGCCATATTGTGCCACCACATCATCCGGGTTGATTACATTATATCTCGATTTCGACATCTTTCCGACTTCCGAAACCGTGTACATGCGGACTATTTGAGTAGCAGGGTCAACAGTGAAGGTACCATTCTGAAAAACCCAGCCATCGCCCTCCAGCACCGCATTGTGGAATTCCGGGCGCCAATCCATCAACTGACGGATACCGGCCTCGTCCAGGAAAGAATTTGCGGCGCCATAATCTTTTACAAACTCGATCGGGATCGGGACTTTTGTAAATGATGTGCCTGCAGCCGATTTTGCATGGACAATAGTAGCACAGAACAAGTGGACCTTTCCATCAGAATGCCCGGTCTGCATATATAAGTGTTCGATTGTACCCTGTATCATCCCCTGGTTGATCAAGCGGCGATAAGGTTCCTTCGTAGGGACCCATCCCAGGTCGTAAAGAAACTTATGCCAGAAACGGGAGTACATGAGATGCCCCACGGCATGCTCCGTACCTCCGACGTAGAGGTCAACATCCTGCCAGTAGTTTACGGCCTCCCGGGAGGCAAAGACATCGGTATTTTCAGGATCCATATAACGGAGGAAATACCATGAAGACCCGGCAAAACCAGGCATCGTATCCGTCTCCCGCGTCCATCCGTTTGGCAACACTGCCCAGGCTTCGTTGCGGGCGAGTGGGGATTTAATCCCTGATGAAGGCTGGAAATCTTCCTGTACGGGCAATTCGAGGGGGAGTTCTGCCTCCGAAAGCGGCCATGCTACCCCATCCGGGTCATAGACAATCGGGAAAGGCTCGCCCCAGTAGCGCTGCCTGCTGAAAATCGCATCGCGTAGTTTGTAATTCACTTTACGCCTGCCGAGGCCGCGTTTTTCTATATCCTGCAGCGTACGCTCGATCGCATCGGGTACCTCCATACCATCGAGATAGCCTGAATTGATCATGATACCGAGTTTATCCTGCCGGGTGGCTCCGGGATATTTGGATTTATCTATAACATCAATGATTTCCAGCCCGAATTTACTGGCGAAAGCCCAGTCCCGGTCATCGTCGCTCGGTACTGCCATGATCGCCCCGGTACCATAATCTTTAAGGACATATTCCCCGATCCAGATGGGGATTTCCTTTTGGGTAAAGGGGTTAATGGCATAGCTGCCCAAAAATGCCCCGGTCACTTCTTTAACCTCTGCCATACGTTCTCTTTCGGACCGGCTGCGTACATAGCTGAGGTATGCTTCGACCGCTTCCCGCTGTGCAGTGCTGGTCAATCCGGGGACCAGGTCGTGCTCAGGTGCAAGGACCATGTAGGTAGCACCGAAAATTGTATCCGGGCGCGTGGTGAAAATTTCGATTTTCTGGTCAGACCCTGCGATATCGAAAAACATCTGAGCCCCTTCCGAGCGGCCAATCCAGTTGGCCTGGGTCCGCTTCATCGCATCCGAAAAATCCACCTCGCTGAGATCCTGGAGCAGGCGTTCCGCATACGCCGTAATACGAAGCGACCATTGCAACATCGGCTTGCGCTCTACCGGATGGCCGCCGCGCTCGGAAACCCCGTCTTTGACTTCATCGTTTGCCAGTACCGTACCCAATGCCTCGCACCAGTTCACGAAGCTTTCCTTTCGGTATGCCAGCCGGTAATTCATCAGAACATCGGATTTTTCCTTCGGCGTCATGGCGCGCCATTCTACCGCGCTGAACTCCGCCACATCCCCGCAGGCAGCATCAACACCACTACTGCCGTGCTGGTCGAATATCGCTTCCAACATCTCGATCGGACGCGGCCTGGCGAGTGACTTATCGTAAAAGTGATGAAAAAGCTGTAAGAATATCCACTGCGTCCACTTGTAATAGGTGGGGTCACAAGTGCGTACTTCCCGGTCCCAGTCGAAGCTGAAACCCAGGTTGTCGAGCTGCTGACGATAGCGCTCAATATTTGTGGCCGTGGACGCTGCCGGATGAATACCTGTCTGGATAGCGTATTGCTCTGCCGGCAGCCCGAAAGCATCGTAGCCCATTGGGTGCAGTACGTTGAACCCCTTTAGCCTTTTGTACCGTGCATAAATATCAGAGGCGACATATCCCAATGGGTGTCCGACATGCAGCCCTGATCCGGAAGGATAAGGGAACATATCCAGGACGTAATATTTAGGCCGCCCGCTCTCGTTGCTGACTTTATAAATTTTTTCTGCTTTCCAGATTGCTTTACAATTGGGTTCAAACCCTTTTGGATGATACTCCATAACGCGTATTCCTGATGTTAATTTATCTTTGGGCAAGCAACCGCGCTGCCTGCTTTATGAGAGTGCGAAAATAGGAAAAAAAAGAGACTAATCCCTGCAGAAAGGCCGGAGGGTGAAAGCCAATTTTTTTTTCTTGGCACACCCCATGGAAACGGCATCAAATTTGCCAAAAAAACGTTATTACGAGGTGCGGCTTGTACAGCCCTGGCATCCAATATCGTCTTTACCCCCATCGCATGATGTGCCCAAAAAGGCAACCACCATTTTTATCCAAAAAACCATCCTGCATTTACAAAAAGATAAACCAAACGACGTAATTGTATGAAAAAACTGTTTATTACCATCTTGTCCGTTGCCCTGCTATCCCTGGTCGCTTGTACGCCCAGGACCAGCCAAAGCCTCCCGGCAGCTACCCCGGCCCTCAACCAGCGCGTCACTTCATTTGAAGGCGAAACGATAATGCTGGGGCAGGTCAACCGTTCCGGTTTTCAGGAAGCTCCTTTCAAAGGTTGGTTTGAACCTGGATATACCGAGTACAAACCCCGCGAAAGTGCGCTGGAAGGGGTCGCAAGTGCTTTGAAAAATGTTCGGATTACCGTGTTTATGGGCACCTGGTGCAGCGACAGCCAGCTCGAAGTACCCCAGTTCTACCGCATCCTCGACTACCTGAAGTTTCCTGAAAAAAACCTCCAGGTATATGCCGTGGACAACCATCCCGACCGCAAAAAAACGACCCCCGGGGGGGAAACGGCCACTAATAAAATCGAGTATGTGCCTACCTTCATTTTTTTCCGCGACGGAAAAGAAATCGGGCGTATCACGGAGTATCCGCAAAAATCCCTCGAAGCCGATATGGCGACCATCGTAAAATAGACCAGCTGCGACAGCGTCCGCAAGGGAAACGGGTTGTGTGGAAAGGTGCTTCTGCCACCAGAGGTATCTGATGCCATTAAATAATATTTTGAAAGAATGCTGTCTTTATTGATCCTTTGAATTAAAATTAACAAAAACAGCGTTCTTTCAAAACTTCGTTTCACCGCCTTCAGCTGCGAAAAATTCCCCCTTGCTCATACGATTTTTTGAAGGAATGCAAGCTTCGCGGCCAAACAAGCCGTTATCTGAGACAAAAAAGTCATTTTTCAGCTCGTGACGATCCCGCTGCAACAATCCGGATAAAAGTTTATCGAGCCTAAAGCTTGGGGCGTTCCCGATGGTGCGAGGTGGCATTTTGCAATGCCTGTGCCACCAGCAGCGCCATGCCCTCCTCGTATAACTTAGCCGTAAAGGAAATACTGGTCGGGCGGCCATTGGCCTGGGAACCATTGGGGATTACCACACAGGGGTGTCCGGTAAAATTGGTAATTGTGAGGCTGCTGCCAGTCCAGGAAGGATGGACATACACATCCACTTTGGAAAACACTTCCCGATGTACCGCCTCGATAAGCTCTGCACGCCTTCGGTTGGCCTGGATATACTCTACTGCCGGAATAAATCGGGCACTGCGGAACACATTTGGCCAGGCATTCCGGATCTGGCGCACCATCAGGTCGTCTTTACCGCTACGGGTGAGGTCGTCGAATGCCGCCGCACCTTCCGCTTCCAGGATGAAGCGGATATCCGGCAGTGGCGGAAGCTTTACGGGGATCAGCTCAAAGCCCAGTTCGCGTAGCCGGGCCAGAGAAAGGCTGTCCTGTTTTCTGAAAGCGTATGTCCTTTCAAAGTCTTCCTTCAGATATCCGATCCGCAGTTTCCCCGGGTTGTCGCTGCTGTTGAAATTAAAAGGGACATCAACAACGGAACGGTCTTTTCCGTCCGGGCCATAAATAGTGTGGAATACGATCGCACAGTCCTCCACCGTCCTGCAAATCGGCCCGATTTTATCCATTGACCAGGATAATGCCATGGCTCCGTGCCGGCTAACCCGTCCGAAAGTTGGCCGAAGGCCGGTGACCCCGCACGTCGTCGCAGGGGAAACGATCGAGCCAAGGGTCTCCGTACCGATGGCAAATGGGAGCAGCCCGGCAGATACGGCAGAAGCAGAGCCGGCAGAAGAACCACTTGAGCCAGTCCTGGGGTCCCAGGGGTTTTTGGTCACCCCTCCATACCAAACATCCCCCCAGGCCAGTTCGCCGAGCGTGAGTTTAGCGATCAAAACCGCCCCTGCCTGTTCGAGTTTCTGAACGACCGTGGCATCGTAATCGAGTACCTGATCTTTATATGGCACAGCGCCCCAGGTCGTCTTATACGCTTTTTTTGCCAGCAAATCTTTTGCTCCATAGGGAATACCGTGCAGCAAGCCTTTATAATTGCCAGCCCTGATCTCCGCATCGGCACGGCGGGCCTGGGCAATGGCGAGGTCCTCCGTCAGGGTAATCACGCATTGAAGCTGGTCATCGTATTTTTTGAGGCGTCCGATGAAAAAACGGGTCAAGGTTTCAGCACTGATTTTACGGGTACGCAGTAATTCGGCCAACTGCCGCACCGAATACCAGGCGAGCTCTTCCATATCTGCAGGTAGCCCCACCTGACCGGGTTTGGAAAAAACAACAGGCCGCTGGTCAGCCGGTGGAACATATCCCATCGGCATCGGGTTGAAAGTAAGTACCGGCGAAACGGCATTTTCAAAAGGCATCTGCCGGAGTGATGCAAATGCCCTGCGGTTATCCTCCACATCGGGCAACAGCGAATCAATCTCTGCTTGCGTAAACTCGAGGTCCATAATCCGGGCAGCCCCCCGGATATCATCCTGTGTGAGTTGATCTGCAAGCCACGGCCCGGAAAAAGCGCCGAGCAGGAAAATACAAAGGGCAATCAGGAGGGTAAAAAAGTTGTTCTTCATAATAAACGCGTTATCTCTTTATCTTTGCAAACCGGAGAAGGGACTTCATGCCCCCCTTCGAAGTACCAAAGTACAAAAAACGCAGTATTGCAATATGAAAAAGAATATCAAAGTGTTCAAATTTGGCGGCGCATCGCTGAAAGATGCTGCTGGTATCAAAAATGTAATGTTTATTCTGCAGGAATATCGCACCGAACCCCTGTTGATTGTAGTTTCTGCAATTGGCAATACCACCAACCTCCTGGAAAAAGTAGTGGAAGCCCACGCCCGTCAAACCGGCAAAGCCCAGGAGCTGTTGGACGATATCCGAAAAGCCCATCACCACATCATGGGCGAACTCTTCCCCGCCCACCACGAAGTGTACGAGCTCATCAACGATACCTTCGTGGAAATCGAATGGGTTCTGGATGATGCACCCCATCCCAACTACGACTACATGTATGATCAGATCGTATCTGTGGGCGAATTGCTTTCCTCCAGGATCGTCCATGCCTGCCTCAATACCTCGGGCTTGCCCTGCCAATGGCTGGATGCCCGGGATGTTGTCCTTACCGATGATATTTTCCGCGAAGGCTGGGTACAGTGGGACGAAACCGAAGAGCGAATCGCGCGTACCGTCCATCCTATGCTCGACAAAGGCGGCTTCGTCCTCACCCAGGGGTTCATCGGCAGTACAACAGAAAATTTTACCACCACCCTCGGCAGGGAAGGTTCAGACTATACGGCAGCTATTTTTTCCTTCTGCCTCAATGCCCAAAGCATGACCATCTGGAAAGATGTGCCCGGCGTACTCACTGCTGACCCCCGCCTCTTCGAGAATGTCGTCAAAATTGACCGTCTTTCTTATAACGAAGCTATTGAAATGACCTACTATGGTGCCAAAGTAATCCACCCCAAAACCATCAAACCCCTCCAAAATAAAAGTATTCCCCTGTATGTCAAATCCTTCATCCATCCGGAGGGAGAAGGTACCTGTATCTCAGACGAGGCAGAAGAACGCTATCCTCCTATCGTGACTGTAGAGCGCAACCAGGCGCTACTGTTTATCTCTACCCGCGATTTCTCCTTTGTTGCAGAACACCACATTAGTTATTTATTTAATATGATTGCGGAAATGCGCCTCCAGGTCAACTTGATGCAAAATTCGGCAATCAGCTTTAACGTTTGTGTAAATGACACTGACGATAAGGTGGATCGGTTTGCGGCGCGCATCAAAGAGCAGTTCAAGGTGGTTATCGAGCGGGGGTTGGAATTATACACGGTGCGCCATTACCAGGAAGATGTCCTGGCCAATCTCCGCCGTGGGAAAATGGTGCTTATCGAAGAGCGGACGACCGGAAATATGCAGATGGTAGTCAAAGACCTGCCGGTGATGCAGCGGCGCGCCGTACCACTGCCCAGTGCAAAAGATATTGTCTGATTTAGCCTTGTTGCGACAGGTCGGCATGGGCGGGTTTTGCACAAGCCTTAACCCGCCATAATCCTGTCTCAACAGCGCGATATATAATTAAATGGATATTGACCTGAAGGCATCGCTGGCTGCTCTGACCGGGGCCCCACCTGACGGGCAGCGCTTTCTCCTGGCAGTGAGTGGCGGGCTGGACTCTGTCGTACTGGCACATCTCTTCAGGCAAAACGCCCTCGAATTTGGTATTGCCCACTGCAACTTCAGCCTGCGGGGCGGCGATTCGGGTGCGGATGAGGCCTTTGTCGGCCAGCTTGCCGGCGAATTGGGGAGTCCTTTTTTTTTCCGGCGTTTTGATACCCGTGCGTATGCCCGCGCGGTCGGTGCCTCCATTCAAATGGCCGCCCGCGAACTGCGCTACCAGTGGCTGGAAGAAGTCCGCTGCGCAGAAGGCTATGACTGGATCGCGACCGCCCACCATCTCGACGATACCCTGGAGACCTTTTTCATCAATTTCATCCGGGGTGCTGGCCTGCGCGGGCTTTCCGGTATCCCGGCAAAAAACGGGCAGGTAATCCGGCCGTTCTACCGCCTGTGCCGAGAAGACCTGGAAAAGTATTACAGACTCAACCAGCTCGTACACCGCGAAGATCACTCCAACGCCGAAACAACTTACCTACGCAATAAAATCCGGCATCATATTATCCCTATCCTCCGGCAAATAGCACCAGGTATCCTAAAAAAGTCTGCCCATAATTTTGAATCGCTGCACGACGCGCTGCTCCTCTATGACCATACCCTGGAAAAAATCCGCGCCGCTACCTGTGTTATTTCAGGGCAGCGCATTCTCCTGGACTGGACGCAGATCGAACCCTTGCCTTCACCTGCATCGATCCTCTTTGAACTTCTCGCCCCCTTCGGCCTCAATGCCGCCCAGTGCCGGCAAGCGTGGGACATCCGTTACGGCCAGCCTGGAAAATCGTTTTCTTCCGGTACCCACATCCTCCTGATTGACCGCGACCGCTTTATCCTGGAACCCTGTAAAAATAATCCTCCACAAACGATTGCTATTGAAGCTGGTGAGCAGGAAATCCTTTTTCCTGAAGGCCACCTGCACTTTGACTGGCATACCGGGGATACGCCTGGCGACAAAAATACCGCAACCATCTCAACAACTGCCCTCTCCTACCCGCTCATACTCCGGAAATGGCGCCCCGGCGACCGGTTCTGCCCTGCCGGAATGGGGGGCAAACACAAAAAAATTCAGGATCTGCTCACCGACCTGCGCCTGGACCGCTTGCGCAAACAGCGCATCTGGGTACTGGAAAACGGCGACGGTAATATCATTTGGGTAATCGGTACGCGTCAGGACCAGCGTTTTGCCTGTTTAGCGCCCACTGCGGATTCTTGCCTCCAAATCCGGTTTTTTCCAACCGAAATTGCGTAATTTTGTTATCTATTTTATCCTTTGACTTTCTAAAAGGAGAGCATTCATCGTTTCACCATCATCGAAAAAACCAAACGCTTATGAAAAATTGGACCTTTACCCTCTTTTTCACCTGCCTCTCCGGTATTCTGTGGAGCCAGGATATTCTGGTACCCCGCGTCCAAAACTCGCTGGTCACCAAAATGACCGCAACCTGGTGCAGCATTTGCGGAAGTACCGCCTGGGACAACTACAAATCCCTTGCCGGCAGTCTGAATACCAAAGCGCTGGTAATGGCCGGGCACTCCAGTACTTCAAGCTCCCTGTACAGCCCTACTGCCGAAAAACTGATTCAGAATTTTGAGCAATCCCTGAGCCACCCGACCTTTTTCTACAATACCAGCAGAATGGGTTCAAGTGGTACGACAATGGTCAACAATATCACAACTAATGTCAATAATGCCAATAAAAACGCGCCTCAGGCACAAGCCGGCCTCATCGCACGTCTTGATCCGGGTACGCGGGAGCTGGCCGTTCAGTCGCGTGTAGAGTTTTTTCAACCGCAGCAAGGCGAATATTATTACGGCCTCTATCTCCTGGAAAAATCGGTAACCGCCTCTCAGGCAGCCCGTTCTTCCAATGAAACCCACCAGAATGTCATGCGCATCGCCTTACATTCAAATACATTCGGCGAGCTACTCGCCAACGGTAATGTCGCAGAGGGCACGATTAAAGGGATGATTACCACTTTTCCCCTGCCGGCCAACTTTAACCCGGCAAACCTCATCGTCGCCGGGATTATCTGGAAAAAGAATGGCACAAAATTCGATTTTGTCAACCTGAACTATACCAGCCAGATCAGCACATCTGTGACAGGCACAATGGATGTAGCATTATTGCAGGGTTTCAATGTCCTGCCGAATATCATTTCCGATGGCGCACTGGTAACATTAGACCTCCCGGCATATTCCGGCAATACTGCACTGGAACTCTTCGATGTCTTCGGACGCAAAGTCCATACGGTTTTTCAAGGCCGTTTGCAGGAAGGGGAACACCAGTTCCGCCTCGATCGCAGCGCATTTCAGGCACCGCCAGGATATTACCTCCTGCGCCTGCGCCATGGAGCAGCACAGGCGACAAGGCAGTTGTTGTTCCACTAGCCCCAAATATTTTGTACATGACCCCGCGACAATTATCTGAAGCATGCCCGATTTAAAGCTTATAGAATATGCCGCGGGACTCAAAGTCCAGGCCCGGGACGGTAAAAAAAAGGTCTGGGACCCCGTCCGCAGACGGTGGGTAGCCCTGCTCCCTGAAGAATTCGTACGGCAACTGACCCTGGCTTACCTGACCCAAAAAAAAGGATACCCGGCAGGTGCCATTGCTGTAGAAAAAACCCTGCGTGGCCACCATCTGAAAAAGCGCTGTGATATCGTCGCTTTTTCCGCCCGCAGCACCCCGCTTTTACTCGTCGAATGCAAAGCCCCGGACGTCGCCATCAGTCCCGAGGTCTTCCTGCAGGCCGCCAACTATAACCTTGCCCTGCAGGTCCCTTTTCTGATGATGACTAATGGACAGGAGTCTTATTGCTGTCACCTGGACTACCAGGCGCAGCAAATAAAAAACCTCGGGGAAATCCCCGATTATCCTGCGGAACCGCGGAGATAAATACCCTGTCGGGGTTGTGCGAAAATTATTTTTTGATGTGTGTCCAGAATAATATTTTGTGCAGGGCAGCAGCAAAAGGACTTTTTCGCATAAGCCCTTTAATGTGTGTTAGGACAAGACTTATAAAACAGCCTCGAGCCAAAAACCAAATCAAATGATTTTAGTCACAGGTGCCAACGGGCAGATCGGCTCTGTGCTGACCGCAGCTTTGCGCGATGCATACGGGTCAGATGCCGTTCTGGCTACGGACATACGTCGCCCTATTGCCCAGGAAGGGCCTTTTGAAATCCTGGACGTATTGTATCCTGTCAAACTACGGGAGCTCGCCACGAAGTATGGCGTAACCCAGGTGTACCATCTTGCGGCGATCCTGTCGGCGAAAGGGGAACAACATCCACAACAGGCCTGGGACATCAATATGCGGGGGCTGTTCAACGCCCTGGAAATTGCTAAAGACTTATCCCTCAAAGTGTTTTTCCCCAGCTCGATTGCTGTTTTTGGGCCATCAACCCCCAGGGAAAACACCCCCCAGGATACCATTACCCAACCGACTACCGTTTATGGGATCAGCAAGGTTGCCGGGGAAAACTGGTGTCAGTATTACCACCTTCGTTATGGGGTGGACGTTCGGTCTGTGCGCTATCCGGGTATCATCGGCCACCAATCTCTCCCTGGTGGCGGAACGACAGACTATGCGGTAGAAATCTATCACGAAGCGATTAAAGGTAATCCCTTTACCTGCTTCCTCAGCGAAAATACCCGGCTGCCCATGCTATATATGGACGATGCGATTCGGGGCACCCTGGAGCTTATGGATGCCCCTGCGACACAGGTCAAATGCCGTACCAGCTATAACATCGCCGGGATTAGCTTCACTCCGGCAGAAATCGCCGCATCCATCCGTCGTTTCTTCCCGGATTTCAGGGTAAACTACGCCCCGGACTTCCGCCAGCAAATCGCCGATAGCTGGCCCGCGAGTATTGACGATTCCGCCGCCCGCGAAGATTGGGGCTGGAAACCCCGCTTTGACCTCGAAACCATGACTGCGGATATGCTGCAAAACCTTGCCCGGCATTATATGACCAGGATTCCATCGCCATCACAACCAGTTTAAAAAATAAAATTTACACGATGTATAAGACCGTAGGACCATCGCTCAAAAAAGAACTACAGGAAATCGAAGCAGCCGGCCTGTATAAAAAAGAACGGATCATTGTTAGCCCCCAGGGTGCCGAGATCAGCCTGCAATCGGGAAAAGAAGTGCTGAATTTTTGTGCTAACAATTATCTGGGCCTCTCCGCACACCCCGAAGTATTGCAAGCGGCCAAAGATACCATTGATACGCATGGTTTCGGGCTATCCTCCGTACGCTTTATCTGTGGCACCCAGGATATTCATAAAGATCTGGAAAAGAAAATCGCCGATTTTCTGGGCCAGGAAGATGCCATCCTCTACGCCGCTGCTTTCGATGCCAACGGTGGGCTTTTCGAGCCTTTACTGGGAGAAGAAGACGCCATCATTTCTGATGAACTCAACCATGCTTCGATCATTGACGGTATCCGCCTGTGCAAAGCGGCCCGGTTCAGGTACAAACACAATGATATGGAAGATCTCGAACGGCAGCTGCAGGCTGCCGCACACGGACGCCGCAGGCTCATCGCCACAGACGGGGTCTTTTCTATGGACGGTACCATCGCCCGCCTGGATGCCATCTGCGATCTGGCCGACAAGTACGATGCCATGGTGATGATTGACGAATGCCATGCCACCGGATTTATGGGGAAAACCGGTCGTGGAACACACGAATACCGGGGGGTTATGGACCGGATTGATATCATCACCGGCACCCTGGGCAAAGCCCTTGGCGGGGCTTCCGGGGGCTTCACGGCAGCAAAGAGGGAAATCGTGGACCTCCTGCGGCAACGCTCGCGCCCTTACCTCTTCTCCAATACCGTCGCCCCGGCCATCGTTGGTGCGTCGCTGAAGGTGCTGGATCTCCTCATGGGCAGCACCGAGCTGCGCGATAAGCTGGAGCGGAATACCCAGTACTTCCGCAAGGCCATCACAGCGGCAGGTTTTGATATCCTTCCCGGAGAGCACCCCATCGTGCCTATCATGTTGTATGACGCCCCGCTGGCACAGGAATTTGCAGCGCGGCTGCTGGAGGAGGGTATCTACGTCGTCGGCTTTTTCTTTCCGGTAGTACCCCGCGGCAAAGCACGTATCCGGGTACAAATCTCAGCGGCTCACGAACAGGAGCACCTCGAAAGTGCCGTGGAAGCATTTACCAAAGTTGGAAAAGCACTTAAAGTCCTTTGATAATATGAACGATTTTCTTCAACAGCTATATACCGCCGCCCAAAAGCCGGCCCGCAGGATCATCGGCCTGATGTCCGGTACTTCTATGGACGGCCTGGACATCGCCCTGTGCCGTTTCACCGGAAGTGGGATGGACACCCGTATCGAAGTGGAGTATTTTGTGACCTATTCCTTTCCGGAAACCATAAAATCGGAAATTCGCAAAGTTTTTGCACAAAAACAGGTGGATTTTCAGCTCCTCACAGCCCTCAACCCCTGGATCGGTCAGCTCCATGGGCGACTGGTACGCCAGGCCCTCGGGGAATGGGGCATCGCCCCGGAAGATATAGATGCCATTGCAAGCCATGGCCAAACCGTTTTTCATGCCCCTGCGCACCAGCACCAAATGAAAGGATACGGAAACGCCACCTTGCAGATCGGCGATGGCGACCACCTCGCGGTGACGACCGGCATCATCACCATCAGCGACTTCAGACAAAAACATATCGCGGCGGGTGGTGAAGGTGCCCCACTAGCCGTTTATGGCGATTTTCTCCTCTTTTCCCATCCCGATGAGCACCGGATACTGCTCAATATCGGAGGCATCGCCAATTATACGTGGTTACCTAAAGGAAAAGTCCCCAAAGGAGTTTTTGTGACGGATACCGGACCGGGAAATACCCTGCTCGATGCCGCCACCCGGCACTTTTTCCCAGAACAGGCTTTCGATGCCGACGGGCGGATAGCTGCTGCCGGAAATATCCACTCCGGCCTGCTCCGTGCCCTGAAAGCACATCCCTTTTTTCAGTTTCCGGTACCAAAGACTACTGGCCCGGAAGTGTTCAACCTGGATTACCTGGCCGAAGCCCTGCATCAGACTGGTACTAAGGGGCTTTCCCCACAAGACCAAATCGCTACCCTTACCCGGTTCAGCGCAGAAACGATTGCCGATTCGATCCGAAATAACTTGCCGGATTGGCAGGAGGCGGCGTTCTATGTCAGCGGCGGCGGAGCCCATAACCCTGTCCTCATGGACCACCTTTCTGCGCTACTCCCTGGCGTTGCCTTACATCCGTTTGATTCCATTGGTATCTCCGGAGATGCAAAAGAAGCCGTTTTATTTGCTGCACTGGCCAATGAGACCCTGGCGGGAGGGAAAGTCCGTTTTGAAGGGATCCCATCGGTATGTATGGGGAAAATTAGTTTTCCTGGATAAAAGCGATTGAATTTTCCAAATTACATGGAAATTTAGCCTGATAATTTGAGGAATTCAGCCCAAAAGACGACCGAAGATAAACCAAAAGAATATACTGCCCAGGAAATAGAGCGGAGAGAGCCAGAAGGCCTTCTTCTTTTCCCCTTTAGGCAAAATGAGATATAAAATGAGCCCTGTAATCAATAAGATTGCCCCAATTCCCCCAATAGCCACTCCCGGGCCACCTTCAAAAGCCAGAATGGCAAAAAAGAGAAACAGCCCACACGTCAAGAGAAACGTAAGAATATATTTGCCTGGCTTGTCCTTAAAATCTTGCTGCTGCTGGAAATGTGCTATTACGCGCTCCCGCACCGAATGCCGCCATTCTGCTGCTCTAATCCGCAGAGACTTTTTCTCTGCTTTTGCTTCTGGCAGTTGTCGCTGTGCATTGCTGTAAATTGCCACCGGGATGGCCCGATAAGCAGCAACTGCCTCTTTTTCCTGTATTATCCCGCCAATACCATAATTAAAAAAGACCGCACACAACATAAAACCTGAAAAAGCCATCAGGAGGTAATTCTGTAGTGAACGCTGAACAGAAGGTTGCAGGGTACTGTCCCCATACCATTTTTTCATACATGCCCAGACTAAGCCAAGCACAATACAGGAGATTAAAGTAACCCCAAACCTGTCGATCTTGAATCCATACTGAAAAAGCCGGAGGCCGGCCTCAAAGGCGATACCAACGAGTAAAATGTGGAAGAGCGCAATGTTTGCCCCTGACACCACGAGATGCTTTAATGAATTCTGCTTTTTTTTCATTGTACAACGTATTTGGGTGAATAATTTTTTTTGCGGCATTCGCTGCCAAAGAATGTTTTGGACAAACCCCGAATTTGTACGGCATTCCTTTTATAGATTGTTGATCATAAACAAGCATAACTTTTTACTCCAGATTTGCAAGCATCACCACGTAAAAGCACACAAAGTAAAAAATGCCTGGTTTCAGACACATTAGGTTAGGATGATTGCCTGTTAATATGTTCATTTTGAAGAAATATGCCTAAAACACTTTTTCTCCTGCTCTTTTTGGGTGCATCCAGTCTCCTCTGTGCCCAGCAAACCGTACACAGACGCAGACGGCTGTACCGGTAGATGTCATCCAGCTACGTCAGGTCGGGCAAACGACCGCCCGCTTTGACCTGACTTCCCTGATCAACGCCAACGCGCCTTCGTTCAACTACAACAAGCAGTCTGGATCTGATGGTGCCGACCATATTGACCTGGCCACGCTGCGCGGCCTCGGCCCCGACCAGACCCTTGTCCTCGTCAATGGCAAGCGCCGCCACCAAACTGCTTTCGTGGCCGTATTTGGTGCCAGGGGCCGGGGTAATTCCGGTACCGACCTCAGCGCACTGCCTGCAGCAGCACTGTCCAAATGGGCGGGAACGGGCGTCGCTTTTTCACCCGCCTCGCCTTGAATTTTTAAAGCACCTCAACGTACTTGCCAATCGGATGCGAATGCGATTACCTCTGGGAAAAAATCGTTGAAATCCTGGTTGGTAGCATCAAAATAGCGATGATGGGAATCTATTACCCCCTGAAGTTGCTCGGGTTTACTCATACGGGACTGGAGGCGCAGGAATGCGTACTCCAGTCCCTGTATGTGGCCATAGCTGTGCAGCCAGCCACCCGAAACCATACGGGGCAGCCGCTCGTGAAGTCCTTGCGGCAGCATTTCCCGGTATTCCAGCAGGATGTCATACATCTTTTGTACAAAAACATCAAAGGGCTCTTCCGAGTAACGCTCCCAGTTGTGGATCAGGAAAAAATCAAAAAATACGTCTATAACGACCGGGGCGTATTTGCCGTGAAAAGGAAATAAACGCTGCGCACACTGCCGGACCACCGGATGACGGTCGGTGAACGCATCAACCGAGCGGTGCAGGGCCACCCCCGCCCTTACCGCCTCCGGAAGTTCGGCAATTTCCGCGTTGCGGAGGTAGTCAGCAACGAAATTGCCCACGACCCAGGCAGGTTCACGCTTTGCAAGAAAGAAATGTGCCAGAAAATTCATGCGCAACAAGGAGCTATTGGGCTTAGCTTTCTTTTTTTGCCCAAAACACAAAAACCCTTTATGAGGCTGTCCGAAAAGTCTTTTGGCGGCTTGCGCCACCAAAGAATGTTTTTTAAAACGCCGGTTTTGTTGATTTTGCTTCGCAAAATCAGCATTTTAAAAAATTTCATCCCTTCCGAAGGCGAAAAAAAATCCTTTTCGGAGAATCCAATATAAAATTATGCAAAAAAGGGGATTTTTGAGTGACAAATTCCCCTGTCGCAACAATCATTTATGGATCAGCTCAGCACCACGCCATTCTGGAAAGCCTACCGCCCTATCCTGCTGTTTTCAGGTACCTGGGCCATCATAAACCTTTTACAGGCATGGTGGCTGCCCCTGGATCCCGATGAAGCATATTACTGGACGTATGCACAGCGTTTGGATTGGGGGTATTTTGACCACCCGCCGATGGTAGCCTTGCTTGCGAGAATTGGGATAGACTGGATTCCCGGGTCATTGGGAGTCCGGCTGGGGAATATCGGCATCCATATCGGTACAATATTCCTTTTTTGGAAATACCTGGGCCAACCACAGGGAAGCCGGTTCTTAACCTGGGCAGCGCTTTGTCTGGGTCTTCCCTTTTTGCATCTGTACGGCCTGGTCGCCACCCCGGATGGGCCGCTGCTTTTTTTTACCGCATGGTACCTTTACCTCCTGCAAAAATTTGTACATCAGCCGGGGTGGAAGCGGGCGCTACTTTTAGGCGCTGTAATGGCCGCACTTTTATACAGCAAATACCATGGCGTATTAGTTATCCTCTTTTCCCTGGGCGCACATTGGAGACTATGGAAAGACCCCCGCTGCTGGTTGGCTTGTGCGTTTGGTGCCTTGCTCTTTATGCCGCATTTATTCTGGCAATATCAACATGATTTCCCTTCTTTTCGCTACCACCTCAAAGGCAGGGACGACCCTTACGAATGGGCGTTCACCTGGAGTTACCTGATCAACCAGGTAGTCTTATTCAGCCCATTATTATTTCCTTTATTTATACAGGCACTTTGCGCTGCCAAACAACAACAGCGCACAGCAACTGCCCTCATTCTTGGTTTTTGGGGATTTTTTCTGTATTCCACTACAAAAGGGCATGTAGAGCCTCAGTGGACGGCCGTTTTGTCTTTTCCGCTTGCATTACTCGCATTTGAATATAGCCTGGGTAGGTCACAATACGAAAAATGGCTCAGGCGGGCTGGTTGGGCTACATTCACCTGCATCGCCCTGGCCAGACTAGCGCTTATGCTTCCGATTCCCGGATTTAAACATCCATTTCAGCAGAAGCAATGGCCGAAAGCACTTGAAAAAATTGCCAACGGCAACCCGGTGGTTTTTCAAAACAGCTATCGGGACGCATCGGAATATGCTTTTTACACTGAGCGGCAGGCCTTTACCTTCACGGACGTATTCTACCGCCCAAGCCAGTTTGACCTCTGGGATGACGAGAGAAAGTTACACGGAAAGCGTGTCCTTGTGCTGATACAGCCTGGTGGAACGCTGTGCGATATCTGCGATACGCTCACGATGAACGGCAAGACCCGTCTGGCCTTATGGGCAGACCGCCTCCAGGTAGCGCAAAAAGTTAAAATTTTTGCACCGGAGACCCCCGATACCTTCCGAATCGGGCAAAATTATGGGTTTTCCCTTGTGCTGCAAAACCCCTATCAATACACCATATTCCCCCAAACCGGCAATATGCCCCTGCACCTTGATGCCGTTTTTCTTCAGCAGGGCCAGGTGATTGCATTCACTGCGTTAGTCGTCCGGAACCCTCCCCATTCCTGGCCAGGGCTGAAAGATACCCGTGTCGGGGTGTCACTTACCTTACCCGAGCTGAAGCCCGGGGCTTACACGCTTGTATTCGGTATCGGAAATGGGGTGCTGCCGCCTGGCTGGAACGGCGCGGCACAAAAGATAACGTTATTGGCAAGGGCCCGGTCGAAGTCAACGCCTGGAAACATCCAGTGAATGGCGTTGCATGTAGCAGAATTTTAATCCGATAATCCCCACAAAAAGGTTAATCCATAAATTCCTGTAAAACCCTCCTATATTTGCAGATATAGAAACCAGCCATCACACCATGCAGAAAATATTGATCCTGATCTTTGGGGCTTTCCTCCTTTTCCAGATTGCCGCATGCAACCAGGAGGACGATTTTATCGCAGATACCGACGCAAAACTGGAATTCTCTCTGGATACCCTTCGCTTTGATACCGTATTCACGCAATTGGGTTCTGCGACGAGATCGTTCAAAGTGTACAACCGCTACAACCGGCCCGTCCGGATTTCCAAAATTTCCTTCAAGGGCTTGAGCAACATTCAATTCCGTATGAATGTGGACGGTATCCCGGGCAGGGTCATCGAAAACGTTGAAATTTCGGCACGCGACAGCATCTATGTCTTTGCAGAGGTTACCATCAACCCCAACCAACCGCTAGCGATCAGCCCGTTTGTTATCGAAGAACGCATCCAATTTGAGACAAACGGGAATATCCAGGACGTACTCCTCATCGCATGGGGGCAAAATGCCAATTACTTCCCCAGTAGGTTCAATAAGGGGATACCTGTCGTATTGAGCTGCCGCAACAACGAGATTTCCTGGAACGACCCCAAGCCTTATGTCATTTATGGCGAAGTATTTATTGATAGTTGCACCCTCAACATCCCGGCGGGCACCCGGATTTATATCCATGGAGGTATTGCACGAAATGAATTTTTTGGGGTTTTCAACGATGGTATCCTGTATATGCTGCCCAATGGCAAGCTCAGGATGACCGGGACGAAAGAAAAACCAATTGTCGTCCAGGGAAGCCGCCTGGAAAAGGAATTTGGGGAAGAACCCGGACAATGGCTCGGAATCATCCTTGGCAAAGGAAGCAGGGGTCATCAAATCGAATATACGACAATCAAAAACAGTATTTTTGGCGTATATGCCGACTCCGCCTCAGACCTTACTATACGCAACAGCCGGATTTTTAATACCAGTGGTAGTGGTCTGATCGGGGTGCGGTCCAGGGTTACTGCCGATAACTGCCTCATCTACAATAATGCCGCTAATTCCGTCTCCCTCGCTTTTGGTGGGGATTATGCCTTTAATTATTGCTCGATAGCAAGCTATGGGGTAAATGCCTCCGCACTCTCGGCCAGTAATTTTATCTGCTATGATGATCCCCTCATCTGCCGGCAACGCCAGAGCTACCGGCTCAATGCGCTTTTCAGGAACTGTATTTTGTATGGGTCGCAAAAAGACCAGCTCAAGTTCAATGATGCTTCCGGCGGCGAGCCGTCCAGTATGTTCAATGTAAAATTTGAAAATTGTATCGTCCGGGTGGAAGAGTTACTGAAAAGTCAGCACCCACGGTTCGGCAGGTTTTTTCAGGAAATGGGCACCGATTGTATCAACGGCAAACCTACCGACAAAATATTTAAGAACCCGGATAAAGATGTGTACCTGCCGGATTCCCTGTCTATCGCCTTCGGGAAAGGAAAGCCCATCACTTCCCCACGTGCCATCCTGATAGACCTGGATAACAATCCCAGGAGCGCGACGACTCCAACCATTGGATGTTATGAAAAATAATTTTTGGCGACTGGCACCGCCAGAAATTATTTTTTCAGGGGTGTATAACATTTGAGGCTGTCTCACAAGTCTTTTGGCGGCTTGCGCCGACAAAGAGTATTTTTCAGCGCATCGCGGTTGTGCAACAAGTATTCCTCCGCCTACGGCGGCGAAAGAAAGTTTTAAAAAAACGCTGTTTTCATTGATTTTGCTTCGCAAAATCAATGAAAACAGCGTTTTTTTAAAACTATTATTTGGCGGTGTTAGCCGCCAAATGAAGGCTTCCGGCTTTTTTACACAACCCCGGTGCGCTGAAAAGAAAAGTATGAGGCTGCCCTGAAAGTCCTTTAGCGGCGTAAGCCGCATCCGGTGGCAAAAGGGACTTTTTACGCAACCTCATTTAAGGATTTTATCCTGCAATGTGGAAATTACTTCCACTTTGCGATAGCATCCTTATTCATTTTCACATACTCCTCGTTCTTTGCCTTCTGTGCTTCCGCCATAGACTTTTCGGCTGCGGCGATTGCTTCCTTTTTGAGGCCCAGCTCGCCCAGGATGAGGGCTTCGCGATAGAGGTTCCAGTAAGCAGAAGGATTAGATGCGTTTGCTTTCTTTATCCACTCCAGGGCTTTGTTGAGGTCCTTTTTGTTATCCAAATAATACCCTGCGGCAGCGGCATAATCATTTGCGGAAGGACCTGCCATAACGCGGTCAATACTAGCCATTACACGGCTATCTACCTCCACGGTAAATGGGATTGCGACGCGGGTATTTTCCCACATCAATACGATGCTGGCGCTTTCGTTGCGCACATCGTTGAGGTCAATCGTGAAAGTTTCCACTTTGGCACCCATTTTTTCAGCCTTAATGGTGACAGTCACTGCAGGTGTTTTATCCGGATAAGCGCCCCAGTTAGTAGTCTCGTAGGGGAAGAACATCGCTTTCCATTCCATATCGCCGGGAACGGTCAACAAGGCATAATCGCCTTTTTTGAGCTCGACCCCGCCGACCTTTACCGGGTCGCTAAAAGATATTTTCGTAGCGGAATTCGCCCCGGTACGCCATGCCTGGCCCATCGGCACCAGGCCATTGGCGGCGAATACCGTACGGCCTTTTGCGCTCGGACGGGAATACACAATCGTAATATCGGTAAGACCGACCTTCTGCTTTAATTCTGCCGTAGGGCTTGCAGCAGGAGTCTGAACCTGTGCCTGTGTAGGGGCAGCAAAGGCCAGCAACAATACAAATGAAAAAAGAATAGAAATGAACTGCTTCATTGAATTTGGTTTATGAATGTTGAAAAATTGGCACAAAATTATGCATTATCCTTCATAGATTAACGGGATTCTTCGAGGATAAGCTCTACGGTCATTTTTTTATCATCGCGCAAAAGAGAAAGCTGGACCTTTTGACCAGGCTGGTATTTTTCGAGCACCAGGATGAGGTCTGCATTCGTCTTGATCGGGTCATTATTGATTGCCGTGATGATATCGCCCAGCCGGATGCGGCCATAACGGTCGCGCATGGTTGGACGTATCCCTGCCTGTTGTGCGGCACTGCCTTCGACTACGTCAATAACCAGAGGCCCTTCGAGTTGGTAGCGGGAGATAATCCCTGGATTGGCCAGCTCGACCCCCAGGGAAGGGCGCTTGACCTTACCAAAAGCGATTAGTTCCGGGATAACCCAGCGCACCACATCTACCGGAATAGAAAAACCAATACCTGCCGATGCGCCCGAGGGACTGTAAATAGCAGTATTGACGCCGATCAGCCGCCCGCCTGAATCCAGCAAAGGCCCCCCGGAATTTCCGGGGTTGATCGCCGCATCCGTCTGAATGACATCGCGGATAGGCACCCCGCTGGAAGATTGGATCTCCCGTCCCAACGCACTGACGATGCCGGTAGTCAAAGTCTGATCAAGCCCGAAAGGGTTTCCGATGGCATATACCGACTGGCCGACACGCAGATCGTCCGAAGTACCGATGGGGATTGGTCTTAGCCGTTCGGCAGCCACCTTGATACGCAGCACTGCCAGGTCTTTCTCCGGTGCGATGCCCACGAGCTCTGCCTCCAGGGTGCTCTGGTCGGAAAGGGTCACCTGCGCGCGGTCGGCCCCCTGGATAACATGATAGTTTGTCACAATATGCCCGTTGCGGTCCCATACGAAACCCGAGCCAGTACCCCGCGGGATTTCCATCACGTTCCGTGTCCAGAAATCCTGCTGAAGACTACTAGTCGTAATGAAACACACGGAGGGTGCCGCTCCTTCAAAAAGCTTTATCGTAGCGGATTCCTGACTGGTCAATTCCCGCAGTGGCATGACCTCGCGCTCGGGGCCACCCTCTGCCGCGAGTGCCTGCTCTTCACCAGATTTCTCCTTGGATTTCCAGGAAATGCCCGCAATAAAACCCGTCATCAAAAGCAGGAGGACAACGAATAACCTCGCTGTAAACGATTTGAACATAAAATACTGTTTATTAAATGTTTGCATCTTTAAAGCAAGCGGATTCGCCCATAGGAGGCGCAGTTAGCCATTATGTAAGGCCCGTTCAGGTTTTGCGTTCTTTTTTTCGTGCCGCCGGAAACAAAATATTATTCAGGATCAGGCGGAAGCCGGGGGAGTTAGGGTGTAAACTGAGGTCGGTCTCGGGGTCGTTGACGTAGTGGCGATAGTCCTCCGGGTCATGCCCGCCATAAAAAGTCCAGAAACCTTTTCCAAAGGCGCCATGGATATACCTGGCTTCGCTGGCCGGTTTATTTTCACCCAACAGGAGCACGCCCGATTTGATGTACTGTTTCCGGAAAGCTGTCGTTTGCCCCATGAAACCTTTAACGGTGCGGGTATGATTCTGGTTCAGCATCGTGGGCACAGGATCCCATTTTGCGGAAAAGTCAAATAGCGTGAAGTAATCCTGCTCCGGGGCAACCGGGCGATCCTGACCCACATCAATCGAGGAAAATTCGTACTCGAGCGGATCGCGGGTAAGCCGGAAATCTTTGAATGCAAAAGTCTTTGAAAAATCCAGTTTGGACTGCGCATTGGGATCCGCAGCATCGCCGTCGTACATCTCTGCACAAATATCAATGCCTTCCGCAGCGAGCGCAATGTCATAAGTATCTGTTGCCGAACACATTGCAAACATAAATCCCCCTCCGGACACAAATTCCCTGATTTTTTTGACGACTGCCAGCTTGAGCTGCGACACCTTTGCAAAGCCCAGATCACTGGCCAGGGCCTCCATCCTGCGCTGATTTTCGCGATACCAGGGGAAGGGATGGTACGAGCGGTAAAAGCGGCCGTACTGGCCGGTAAAATCCTCGTGGTGTAAGTGCAGCCAATCGTAAAGCGCGAGTTTGTCCGCCATGACTTCTCTGTCATAAATGACATCATAGGGAATCTCCGCGTAGGTCAGGACGAGCGTGACTGCATCATCCCAGGGCTGGATACGCTCCCCCTTCTGGTTGAAATCCGGGGTATATACAGCTATTTTAGGTGCTTTTTCAAGCCGCATGGCATCCATATTGGCTTCCTGGTCGGCAATTTCAGCGAGGATATTGTTGAATTGCCCATCGGCAATAACTTCAAAGCTTACCCCCCGGGTCAGACACTCTTTTTCAAAAATTTTATTGTGCCGAAAGGCAAAACTGCCGCCGCGATAATTCAGCAACCACCACGCTTCTTCCCCGTTGTCCAGTACCCAGTAGGCGATTCCATAAGCTTTGAGATGGTTCCGCTGTGATTCTGCATCCATTGGAATCAACATATACGCTGCCTGCAGCGGTGCCGCAAAAGCAAGAAGTAATAATAGCGACAAACTTTTTGACAATTTTTTTATCATGTTTTTTCGTTTAGTACCTGTTTTCTGCCTCTGGCAGCGAAAGAAAGTTTTGAGTGAAGCAGTCGCCGATTAATGTTTCCTGCCAGCGCAAAGTGGTTGTACAAAAAAATACTTTGCTTTCGGCAGAAAAGGACTTTTTAAAACGACCCCGGAGTGCACGCTGCAACGATGCAAAATTATAAAACGAAAATTACCAATTTCCTGTTTTGTGGATAATACGAATTGTCCGGATCAATAGGTGCCCAGGGTTGTGCGAAAAACAATTTCTTTGCTTCCGGCGGAAAATTGTATTGCAAGAAGGGCCTGGCACAATAGACCTTTGGCATCGGAGGCGGCAAAATACTTTGCGGCCAGCCACTTCGGCATCATACTCCGGGCCTGGCGCAGTACAAAGACTATTTATACCCTTTGGTGTGCCGGAAAAAAATGGGTGCATTTTCCCTATGCCCATGGTTGTACTGCAACAAGTCTGCCGACAATCGTTTATCTTTGACCGCATAAATTGCCCATACAGACTCAACCATACCGTATGCAACTGACGCTGGAGTATCCATCCTGGTATTTGCTTTTCTGTGTATTAGCTGGCCTGACCTACGCAGGCATCCTGTATATCCGCGAAAAATCGTTCAGCGACCGGCCGGCTTGGGTGAGGGGGCTTATGGGCGCCCTGCGCTTTTTGTCTGCTGCACTCCTTACATTTTTCCTGCTTTCGCCCGTCCTGCGTTCGATACTGCGGGAGTCGAGAAAACCTATCCTGATCGTTGGACAGGATATTTCGGAATCGGTCGGCAGTGTGCTTTCCGGGGCTGCGCGCCTGCGGTATGCAGAAGCGCTGCAAGGTATAACGCGCACCCTCGGCAAAGACTTTGACGTGCGCTATTATTCATTTGGCGCATCGGTAAAAGAAGGCCTGGATACTACCTTCCGCGATAAAGCCAGCGACCTGGCAGGATTTCTGCGCTACACCTCAGATACTTACAGTGGCCAGAATGTCGGTGCCATCCTGCTTTCCAGCGACGGGATTTACAACAAAGGCACGAACCCCGTTTATATCAATTCAGCTGTAAATGCACCGCTTTATACTATCGCCCTGGGCGATACGGTACCTAAAAAAGACCTCGTGCTCAAACGGGTGTTCAACAACAAAATCGCCTATCTCGGCGACCGGTTCAGTGTGCTGGTAGATATCGCGGCTACCAATTGCGCAGGTAGTTCCACGACCCTTTCCGTTTATCAGGTAGAAGGCAAGGGTGCCTCACTACTTCAGCAGATCCCTGTGCCCGTGGGCAAAAACGATTTTTTCCGCACCGTAGAGTTTCCCCTCGACGCGAATAAAAGTGGGGTGCGACGCTATCGGCTCGTGCTTGGGCGCATTCAGGGGGAAGCCAGTACCACCAATAATTCCCGCGAAATCTTTGTGGAAGTCCTCGATGCCCGGCAAAAAATCATGATCCTGGCGGGTGGGCCCCACCCCGATATCAGCGCTATCAAGCAGAGTCTGGAATTGAACAAAAATTATGAGGTAGAAACGGCACTCATCGGCGAATTTGCCGGAAATATCACCGACTTCGACTTCGTCGTTTTCGTCCAGTTACCGAATAAATCGGCTAACCTGAATGCCATGCTCGAAGCGATGAACCGGAAAGGCATCCCACGCCTGTTTCTCGCAGGGCTGCAAACGGACTTTCAGCAATTGAACCGCGTACAAAGTCTTATCGCGGTACGGGCAGATGCACGCAGCACCAATGATGTACAAGCCACCCCTGTGCCCAACTTCAACCTGTTTGTGCCCGATGATGCTTTCCGTGGAAAGATACCGGACTACCCCCCCTTGTCCGCACCATTTGGGGAATTTGCCGCAGGAGCGCAGGCGCAGGTGCTCACATTTCAGAAAATCCGCAAAATTGATACCGATTACCCCCTGATGGCGTTCGGGGAGGTCAATGGGATCCGTACTGGGACAATTATAGCGGAAGGGCTCTGGCGTTGGCGTCTCTTTAATTATTTGCAGGATGAAAACCACGATTTTTTTGATGGCCTCATCAGTAAATTTGTGCAATACCTGAGCGTAAAGGACGACAAGCGAAAATTCAGGGTCATCCCTGCAAAAAATATCTTTGACGAAAACGAAACAGTTGTTTTCGATGCAGAACTTTACAATAAAAGTTTTGAGCTGATCAACGAACCAGAGGTGCGGATTGTCATTCTCAACGAAGAGGGGCAGGAATTCAGCTTCACATTTACCAAGAGTGGGCGGGCTTACGCGCTTAACGCGGGTATTTTCCCGGTAGGCAGCTACCGGTTCACTGCATCGGTCAATATCGGTGGGGAAAAATTGACGGCAGAAGGGCGGTTCAGTGTACAGCCTGTAGAACTTGAGCTTTATGAAACGACCGCCAACCACGCCCTGCTGAACACCCTCAGTTTACAAACTGGTGGGCGCATGATCGGCATTGAAGACCTCGACCAGCTTACAGCGTCCCTGCTGGACTCCCCCTCCTCAAAGCCGGTAATCTACGAGTCGGCGCGAACCAGTCCGATGATTAATTTTCGCTGGATCTTCGCTTTGTTGATCCTGCTGTTGAGTACCGAGTGGTTCCTCAGGCGGTATTTCGGGTCTTATTGATTCGCGCTCAGGCTGATCGAACACCTCCTGCCACGGACGCAGACGCTGATTCACCAGGACATATCATCCTCAGAAGGGGATGCGGTATCGCGGCGGGGAGCTTTAGGAGCAGGGGGGAGGGTATCGTTGCTGCCATTCAGTTCCTCTTCTTCCTCTTCTTCTTCATATCGCCGGGCAAACTCATCGTAGTCGTATTCCGGCATCAGATTACTTTTGATATGGTCTATCGCCTCCTGAAGGCCCTCCAGAAAGCGGTTGAAGTCTTCTTTATACAGGAAAATCTTATGCCGCTCAAACCCGTCGTCATTAAATTTTTTTGTGCTCTCCGTCAGGGTCAGGAAATAATCATCTCCTTTTGTCTGCCGCACATCAAAGAAGTAGGTCCTCCTTTTTCCCGCACGCACTTTTATGGAATACACGCTGTCAAACTTCCTTTGATTTCTCTCGTTGTCCACTGCTGGTAAAATTATTGGTTTGGCACAAAAATCGTTTTACTGCACAACGCATAAACCGCATAAGGCGAAGCGCCTGTTTGCGGAATACACACTACAAAAGTAAAGATTTGATTAAACAATCAAAATAATATTCCTGCAACTATTTGCTGGTTGGTCCGGGCGGGAATGAGGAGTAGCTACTGGTTTGATGGTGTATCTGTTATGCAATTTCCTCGGCGCGCTGTCGTTCCACCATTTCCGCATAGTATCCCTTTTGGGCGAGCAGGGAATCGTGCGTACCTTCTTCTACGATCTGCCCATGATCGAGGACGATGATTTTATCGAAATGGAGGAGCGAGTAGATGCGGTGGGTGATGACGATTGCGGTTTTGTCTGCCAGTACCTCATTAAAGTATTGCAGGATTCGTTTTTCGGTATTCGTATCCACGGCAGAAAGGCAGTCGTCGAGGATTAGGATATCCGGTGTTTTGATCAGGGCCCTTGCGATAGCGATCCGCTGTTTTTGCCCACCGGATAAGGTAATCCCCCGTTCGCCGATGAGGGTGTCGTATTGATGGGGGAAGGAATGGATTTCCTCGTGGATAGCGGCATAACCTGCGAATTGCTCGATAGATTCCATTGTTGCCCCGGGTTTTCCGAAAGCGATATTTCCTGCTACTGAATCGGAAAACAGAAAAACATCCTGGGGAACATACCCGATGCGCTGGCGGAGGTTATTCAGGTCTATCTCGGCGATGGGCTTTCCGTCAATCCGGATGCACCCGTCTGTCACATCATAGAGCCTGACCAGCAAGTCGGCGATCGTGGTCTTTCCCGATCCGGTACGTCCGAGGATGGCCAGTTTTTGTCCAGGAAGGAGTTCGAAAGTAATATTGTTCAGTGCTCTGACCCCGGTATCCGGATAGGTGAACCCCACCTCCTCGAAGCGGATATGGCCGGTAATTGGCCCGGGGTCGTGGACAGGGTTTTTGATTGCGGTGGGCATTTTCAAAAACTCGTTGATACGTTTTTGGGAAGCCGCTGCCTGCTGCATGATAGAGGCGATCCACCCAATCGAAGTGACTGGCCAGGTCAGCATATTCACATAGATCACAAATTCGGCGATATTTCCCGGGGTCACTGTGCCTTTAGCCACCAGCAAGCCGCCGATATAGACCGTCAGCCCTGTACTTGCGCCCACCAGCAAGAGCATCAGGGGATAGAAAAAGGCATTTACCCCTGCCAGGGAAAGGGATTTATCTTTATACGCTTCCGTAGCAACGCCGAAATACCGCACCATCGGAGTTTCCTGCACATAGGCCTTGACTACCCGAATACCCGAATATACCTCCTGGGCAATACTGTTCAGCCGTGCGAGTTGCTGCTGGATATCCTCGCTTTTTTCATTGATCAGGTTGCTCACATAATAGATAGAAATCGAAAGCAGCGGTAAAGGGAGAAGGCTGTATATCGTGAGTTCTACATTCACGGCGAGCATCGCATAAATGACCAGGATGAACAAAGCGGCGAGGTTGACCCCATAAAGCACTGCCGGCCCGAGATACATCCGCACTTTATTCACATCTTCCGTGATTCTCGCCATCAAATCCCCTGTATTATTGCGCTTGTAGAAAGCCAGGTCCAGTTCCTGATAATGGGCATAAATCTCCTGTCGCATATCATACTCGATCAGACGGGACATCCTGATGATTGTTTGGCGCATATAATACATGAAAAGCCCCATGCCAAAGGCAAGGATCAGCACCAGTAACCCGAAATACAGCAACTGCCCCCCCAGCATGGTAAAGAAATCCTCCTGAAGCGGCGTGCCTTTGTACAAGCGGTAAAGCTGAAGGTTATCTACGACCAGGTCAAGAGCTTCCCGTATCGCCTGGGGCTGAAGGACACGGAAGTAATTAGAGATAAAAACGAAGAAGACCCCAAGCAGCAAGAGCTTACGGTGCTGCCAGAAATACTTGTTCAGGAAAGCCAGATGCTTCATGGGAAGCGGACGTTATTTTTTCTTCAGCACAAAACGAAAATCGTAGTTGCGCATCTGAGTGGTGACAATGAGCAGGGAATCGCTGAGCGTTTTAATCTCGTATTCTACTTCAGCATCCCCCTGCCGTTGAACGATCTTATCTTTGTCCAGGGCATAAGTAGCTTTTGCAGACAAATCCGGAAGGGGCAGGTTAGTGGACATACGGCCATCTCTTCCAAATTCAAAAAACAGCTCGGATAAAGACTCTGTAGCCTGACCATTTCTGAATCCTTCCTGGATAACCCAACGCCCAAGCAGCATTTGAGCCCTTGCATCGGGTTCTTTTGTACACGAAGATGCCGATACAACGAGTGTAGCAAGCAAAAGGGCCGCTTTAAATTGTCTCATGGTAGTTTGCCTAAGTTTGTGCAAAAGTAGCGAATACTTTTTTCAACCGGCACTAAAAAAAGTTCCGGGGTTGTGTAGAGGGGCTTTTGCCCCCTTCTGTGACAAACGAAGTTTTGAACGAACACTGTTCTATTGATTTTGTTTCCCGAAATCAATAAAACAGTGTCCGTTCAAAATATTATCTGGTACTGCCAGTTGCATCCGGTGGCAAAAGCACCTTTTTACACAACCATACAAAGCCAAAGATTCCGCCGCTGCATGACTTGTAGGGCGGCAAAAGGACGCTGTCCGAACGAATATTTAGCGTAAAGTGCTGAAAAAAGGCTGATTGGACAGCATCAAAGGGGTTTGACAGTAAAATGTACTTCTACTTTTTCCCAGGCGACCATAGCCTTTCCTTTGTTATTCACCGTGATGGTAAGGCGCTCGTTGAATGTTTTGGAGGCTTTGGGCTTTACGTTGACCCGAAGTGCGTCCATTTCCTGTTTGTAATTATACGACCCCCACTGGTTCGGCTCTTTATTGAAGATCAACGTCCAGCTTTTTTCCCCGGGTATGGTGAAAAATGCGTACTTACCAGCGGGCAGACGCTGCCCGTTTACCAGCACATCGCGGCTCACCTCAAAAACGGTGGCCTCGTTTGCGCCAGTCCGCCATACTTCGCCGAACGGCACTAAGTCCCCCCAGACTTTGCGGCCTTTTACAGCCGGGCTGCTATAGTTGATCATCACATTGACTGCACCACCGATAATCACTTTGTACTCAATCAGCGGGCTGGGTCGTGTGGCCTTATCCTGGGCATTTACCTGGGTTCCCAGGGCCATAGCCCCGAGGAAAAAAAGCGTAAAAAACAGATGGGTCTTCATATTAATGGATTTTGGTTAACATTTCACTTTGCTGACTACGGCCTAAAGTTCAAATAGATACCGTAATTTGGGGCAAAAGTTTAAAAATCTTTATTTTATTTTGCCGCTGCCCGCTTCAATCGGTCATTGATAGCCCTGCCCAGATCTTTTTCCGGCAACAACTCCGCTGCTATCGCATAAAGGCCCAGGCCATCGAGATAACGCATCCCTGCGAACAAGTTGCGTGCCGCCTCGCTGAAATTACCCGAAGCAGAAAGTAGCACCTGATCCTCCTCCGGGACATCCGCAAAATGCTGCTGAAAGCTCAACACCCCAATACGCCGGTCAGGGTGGGCTTTCAGGATAGTGGGTATATCGCCGAGGAAAATGGGCGTATGCGGGGCATAATGACTCTTCAGCATCCCTGGTGCCAGTGGATTGGAACTGGAGTGGGGACGCACCACAACCGGGCCAACCACCGCTTCGACCGCCTCCACACTAACCCCGCCTTTCCGAAAAATGACCGGGGTGCCATCCATAAACCCGACGATCGTACTTTCCAGCCCAACGGTACACGGCCCTCCATCCAGGATATAGGGGATTTTATCGCCCAACTGCCGCTCCACGTGGCCTGCCGTCGTCGGGCTGATATACCCGAAAGGATTCGCACTCGGCGCGGCAAGCGGAAATTCAAGTATCTCCAGTAAGCTCAGGGTCAAAGGATGGCGGGGTATGCGCACTGCAACCCAGTTAGAACCCGCCGTGACAAGATCCGGTATTGCCTCAGACTTTGGCAGCAGCAAGGTGAGCGGCCCGGGAAGGAAATGCTCAGCGAGACGCAACGCATCCGGCGGAAAACCGGCTACCAGGCCCTGCATTCGCTCCAGGCTCGACGTATGTACAATCAAAGGATCGAAGGACGGACGCTGTTTTACAGCAAAGATCTCTGCTACCGCAACCGCATCAAATGCATTCCCTGCAAGCCCATAGACCGTTTCCGTAGGGATAGCTACCAAACGACCAGCCCTCAATAAATTCGCCGCAAAAGCCAAGTCTGTACCTGTCATCCCTTCAAATCACTTGTACGCCTTTTTCCAAATCAACCAGAAACCCAATGCGGCCATCACCGCAATCCCCGAGGTGAGGAACCATAAAGCCCTAAACCCAAAGTGCCCGGCAACCTGCATCCCGATGCTGGGCGACAGGATATGCGCAACGGAAAAACCCATCGAGTACAAGCCCATATATTGCCCCCTGTTCGTGGCATCACAGCGTTCAAGGGCAACTGCATTGGCAAACGGGAAGTTGAGCATCTCCCCCAAAGTAATGAATACCACGGATAAAACCGCAATCCCCAAAACCGAAGGAAATAGATTGAACGTGATAAAAGATGCCCCCACCAGAAGTGCACCCGTCGCAACCAATAAATATTTAGGGAAGCGCCCTTCTATCCTGTACACCAGCGGCACCTCACCAAGTGCGATAATCAGGCCGTTCAACGCCAGCAAGGAACCAATCTGCCGTTCGTTGAATTGAAAATGCTCCCGGAAAAACACCGGTACTACCGAGAAAAATTGCATGAACGATATCGCCGTCACAGTCACAAACAACATGAATAACAGAAAACGGCGGTCGGTATAAGCACTGTTCCGATGTACCACGCCTTGCCCTGCCTGTCGCTCTGCGGGCATGCCTTCCTGCTTAGGGCGCAGCAATAGCCGAAAAAATAACGCCGCAGTAAAACAAGTTGCCCCATCCACCAAAAACAACCAGTTGTAGCCCATACGATGTGCGAGCCAGCCCCCAAGTGCCGGCCCAATCGAAAAACCCAGGTTAACGGCAAGCCGTATCAATGAAAAAGACCGCGTAATATTCACAGGATGTGCATACGCCGCAACTGCCGCAAAATTCGCCGGACGAAAAGCTTCCGCTACAATGCTGATCAGGAACACTGCTATACATAACCCAGGAAAAGTATGCACGTGCATAAGGGCCAAAAATCCGATCCCGGTCAATATCAATGACCAGAACTGGATCACGTAGTACCCGATCCTATCGGTCAATTGCCCGCCTGCAAACGAACCAATCAGCGATCCAATACCGAAACAACTCATCGCAAAACCCGCCTGTGGCTTCGAAAACCCCAGCTCCCGGGTCATGTAAACGGTCAGAAAAGGAATGACCATAGCCCCGCTACGGTTGATTAAAGTGACCATGCCCAATATCCAGACATCTCTGGACAACCCGGAAAATGAATTGGTATAAAAAGCAAATCCGCTCCTGAGCATGGCTTACGTGAATTGAGCCGCAAAGGTAGCGTTTTATACCTTACCGAGGTGCTCAAAAAAGGCCTTGGAACGGCGTTGCGAAATCGGAAGGCGCGTTTCTCCGTCTGTAAGCTGCACAAACAGGGATTCCCCACGCTCTACACGCTCAATATAATTGATATTAACAATGTAGGAATGGTGAATACGAAAAAAACGATCCGCCGGCAGCTTATCTTCAAAGGATCCGAGGTTCCTGGAAGAAGTTTCTTTCTCTTTATTACTGAGTACAAAAAAGGTATAGGCCCCCTCCGATTCAATATACATTAACTGATCCAACTGAATGGCCTTCTTGTTCCCCTGGCCAATTACCAGTAAGCCCCTGAACTGGGTAACTTTAGCCAGGGCCTTTTTTACCCCAGTGGCAAACTCCTCTTTGCTGAAAGGTTTTAACAGGTAATATACCGCCCCGTGGTTGAGCGCCTCTATTGCATACTCCGTATAGGCCGTTGAAAAAATTACCTGAAAATTCATAACGGGGATCTGCGAAAGAACACCCAGGCCACTACCTCCTTTGATGTGGTTATCTAAAAAAACGATGTCTATTCTATACCTCTTCAGAAAAGCAACTGCCTCGCGAAAACTATCAATTATCCCGACAACCTCAATATCGGGGAATAATTCCCTTAGCCTTGACAGCAGCAACTCCTGACTTGATTTTTCGTCTTCAACGATTAAGCAATTGATCCTCATAACCGTCTTTTTTGATGATTTTAAGTGCTAACCTAATTCGTTTCAGTTTAAACAGAAGATTGACATATTTTGAGGCAAATATGGGTTCCTTCCATATTAGAAGGGTCTAATACACTTACCTCCATAGATACGATAATCTGATACCGCTCTTTCAGTAAAGCAATTTTCCGTCGAACCATCTCTATACCAAAAGATTTTTGCTTTTTCCCGGCATTAATCATTTGGGATTTATTCATTCCAATCCCATTATCCCGTAAATCTATTTGAATACCCTGTTCTTCGAGCTTGGTAAAGTCAAGCGTAATCCTACCTGTGCGGTCAGTAAGATGGGCGATACCATGAATGAGCGCATTCTCCAGCAATGGCTGCAGTAACATTGTTGGCAATTCCCGATGCAGCAACGCCCCCGGGCAGTTGATCTCAAAAGTAAAGTTAAACCTCGATTGCTGAATCTCCAGAAACTTGTTCAGCGTAGCGATCTCGTGTTCAACGGGGATAAATACTTTCCCACTTTGTTCCAACGTATTTCGAAGTAAGCGCGACAATGAAACCGCATAATTCTCTGCTCTCCGCAAATCTCTGGAGGCGATCAGATTTACCAGCGAATTGAGTGTGTTGAACAGAAAGTGAGGCTTCATCTGCGATTGTATAGCCGTAAGCTGCATCTCGGTAATCATATTCTTATGCTCCAGCTCCTTTGCTATCGCTTCTTTCTGACGCTGATGATTGCGCTCCAGGCGGATAAAAAATAAAATCGAAACCAGGATGAATAAAAACAGGTGGAAAAATATCGTCTCAAAAAAATAGGGACGAATGAAAAAATCATAAGTGACCGAAGGAGGCGAAAGGGAATTAAGTCCATCTAACACCCGTAAAGAAAGCTGATACCTCCCAGGGGCCAAATGCGACAAAACGATATAGGGATCTTTCTGTAGGTTGCTCCAAACTTCGTAATTGTACTTATCCTTAATTTTGTACTGGTAATAAATATTCTGGGTTTCAGAAAAATTGACGTTATAAAACTCAAAACGAATAAATTTCACCTTCCTGCCAATCCGGAAAGGTTTTGCATGGACCTTGTCGTCTAAATAAATCTTGTTAATGATCAGGTTGTTTGTTCGCTCGAAAAAAGGCTTGGAAAAATAACGGACGTGTCCCTGGATACTAGGAAAGTAAAAAATACTGTCGCCTTCCGAAGCATAATTATTGTGAAACCCCCCGTTGAACTCCGGATTGAAAATACCCGAATGCTCGCCGATATACAATGGAATCAAGTAGCTTGAACGCCCCTTCAGGAAATTATCCAGCGCAGTTTCGTGTACCGCCCGTACCCCGTTATTGGAGCTCATCAGAATATAGCCATATTGATCTCTGGCAAGGGTGAAAATATCGTTGCCCAACTGATAATAGGCCTTTTCTTTAAGCGATATAAATTTTCCCTGGTAGAAACAAAATAAACCCGCGCCATACGTACCTATCCATATTTTCCCGGAAGGGTCTTCATAAAATGCCCGGACATCTTGTGCCGAAGCAATACTGCCCGTATCAAAATGCATCACCAGCCGCCTTTGGTCATCCAGGACAGAAACCCCGTTCATCCCTCCCAACCAAAGCCGTCCGCGGCTGTCCTCAAATATTGTCGTTATCCTATTCTCGATTTGCTTGGGAAGAAAGGGGGTTGAGCGTTCAAAAAAAATCCCGCGCGAAACCCCCTGGTCCGTACCAAACCAATGCGTTCCGCCACGATCGCGAAAAGCGGCGTACACTGGAAAATCAGCCACTTTTTTCCTGAATATCTTTTTTTCACGCCTTTTGGAATACCCGAGGATTTCTCCCGACCTGCACAAAACAGCAAGCGTATCCCCAAATTGAGAAAGGCCCGAGATTTGCTTGTCTGTTGGCAACCTTGAGAACCGCCCTTCGGAAAAATGATTTACCCCAAACATGGTAGTCACATAGAGCCCATGGTCCTTGTCATAAACTATTGCCCCGAAAGAACTTTGATATTCAGGCCGGTTCGCGTAAAAACTCTGGCAGCGCTTCGGAATTAATTTCAATAAACCCCTCGTCGAAGTCCCAACAAATAAACATCCCTCAAACTGGTCGTAAAAGACACAACTCAGAATATTTGTTGGAAATACATCTTTTTCAGAATAGAAAGTTATTTTCTCAGGAGAAATGATTAACATACCTCTTGGGGAAGAAAAAACGAGTAAATCGTTTACAGATTCGACATTCGTAAACTGGAAGTCTTCCGCCTGGGGGATTTTGACCTCCCCGATTACCCCATCCTTGAAACGATATATCTTTTTGGAAGAAATAACAACCAGCGAACTGTCATACCCGTGCTGTACCGCACCGACCCAGTCATCATGAACGATTACCTTTTTTTTGCCGGTCCGGAGCGAAACGATATACCCTTTTTTTTCAGCAGAAACCAGGCATGTGGTATCGTTAACGATATATAAAAAATTAGGGTGCATAATCCCGGTCGAAATATGCTGCCCGCTATTGGAGCTATGATTATGATACTCCAGCTTTCCATCGTTACGAATTACCGCATGATAATCCCCGCGGATATCGGCAGCGGCAATATGCCCCAAATACTCTGGCCGGGCACCCAGCGCAGTGAACTTACCATCTAACTCAAGGCCAAACAACGTCTTTGTAAAATTACAATAGTAGAGCTTTTCAAAGATTGTCCGACGATAATCCACATGGTCCATGTAGTTTTCGAATGCATGGCCGTTGAATTTTACGACTCCATTCGCAGTAGAAAATATAAGCTCACCGGTTTCATGGATTTTTACAATATCAACGACCTGGCTTTGCGGGATGTTGTTCCGGATGCTGTAAGCGATAATGGAGAACGGAAAGTCCGATAAATTCGCACGCTCCTCTAAATTTCCACTGAGCTGTCCGAATGAATATTGTAGTTGTAGCAAACAATGGGTTAACGCAATTGCTCCGAGTCGTCCTAAATATTTTCTTTGATAGCGTTTCATGTGTACAAGAAGTATAGATGAAAAAACAGGGCCTACTTGGCGGTCACTCCAGCAGCGCCGTCTGCTCGAGTTTTGCCCGGATCAGGGGTTTAAGCCGCTTTGCAGCCTCGTAGATCAAATACTCATCAGAAGGGAAAGGAATGGGGCGGTTACCGATACGCCTCTTCGAATCCTCGCTAAGGGCACGGGGATCACCCCGAAAAGTAGAAGCATAATGCTCGAAAACCGACTCTGCGCCGAGATCCTGCGTTTCGATAATCGTATTGTTGCGCAGGTCTGAAAGGACCAGTCGCCCGGACAGCCGCACCAGTTTATACTGGATTTGCTCTACCACAAATGCTTTGACCTGTACCATTTTAGGGGTCTTGATATCATTTCCTGCGGTATCCTTCCTGACGTTGCCCCGCTCATCCAGGACATACACAAAACCATCCTGCACCTCTTTGGATTCCTCGTACTGACGCTCCCGAACGACCTCCGGACTATTTTCCACATCTATTAATATATAGGCTACCTGATAGTCATACACACGCCCATCTTCGGGAATGGTATGAAAAACCCGCCATTTATCGCGTTGGTTGCCAAAGCCAAGTTGCAGAATATCGGCTTCCAGGCCTAACGGCAATACAACTGGGGCGCGGTTTTCCATCGCGACCAAAACGTAGGTAGTGCCTAAGTCCCTGGCCTCTGCCAGCAGGATATCGCAGTCGCGGTAGCTGCGGTAATATTGGGAAATACGCTCCAACTGTCCCAACGCACGGCGGGCAGCTTCCTTATCGCTACTTCGCCGTGCGATTTCGACCAGGCGCAGGGCGTCATTATACAGCGCAGCAGCAGCTTCTTCCCTGGCCTCTTTCTGCAGGTCGTTCAATTGGACAAAACGAAAAACCGCCTTTTTCCCCGACTCATCCACCAATGGCAAAAGGGGGGCTATTTTGTCCTGACGCCGTTCTACATTCCGGTAGATGGCGTACACCCGCTCCCAGTCTTCAGGTCTGCCACTTTCTTTTAGCTCGGCCGCCCGATCCATATCCAGTTGGGTTGCTTTTGCAAAAGCCGCTTCCAATACGGCTACCAGGGCTTCTTTCTTCTGTGCTTTACCTGCAAGGCGACGTACCGAAAGATCAATCACATCGTCATACCGACCCGTTTCGAGGATCTTGGCAGGGGAGCTACATGCCAGAATGACCAGCACCAGGACGCTGGAAAGTGCCGAAGGCATCCATTGGATTTTTTGTTGGACAACCATATTCCTCGAAATTTTAAGTGGACGATTTTGAAAAAAGGCTATTCCAAAAGCCTTTTGCCGCCCTTATCAGCGAAATATTTTTGGTCTGTAATGCCACAAAACCGCTTATAAGAGAGCCCTACAAGTTATTTTTCGGCGTACTCGGCAAAATAATGCTCATCCCGGCGCCGAAAGCGATAAACGCTTTTTGAAATAGCCTCACGCTCCTTCCAAAGATAATGTGATCCGCTGATCTGACGTTCTAATAAATCGTTAAGAAAGAAGGGCTAAGGGTTAAAAGCCGTTAAATTCGGTTTTTACTGCCGTACCCGGTTCCATTTATACGTCTCAAAAAAATTATTCTGCCCATACCATCGCCAGATGGACCAGGGTCAGTGCGGCCTTTTCCATATCCTGGACGGAAACCCATTCCTGCCGGGAGTGAAAAGCATGCTCCCCGGCAAAGATATTCGGACAAGGAAGCCCCATGAAGGACAATCGCGAGCCATCCGTTCCCCCACGAATACTTGCCCTGCGGGGTTCAATCCCCGCCCTTCGCATAGCCTCTGCGGCATAATCCACCACTTGCGGGCAGGTATCCAGGACTTTTTTCATGTTGCGGTATTGCTCCGTCACCTGTATCTCCGCCCTGGAATTCGGATACCCCTCAAGCACTTCGTCAACAATCTTTTTCAAAAGTACCTCGTGTGCCAGCAGACCTTCGTCTGTAAAATCCCGGACGATGAGTTGCAGCTCCGCCTGCTCTAATCCACCATGGATGGCCGTAGGGTGCAAAAAACCTTCCCTGCCGGAAGTACTTTCCGGCGAGAGTCGTTCTTTCGGCAGACGCGCAACGATAGCAGAAACAATCTTTATCGCATTCTCCATTTTGCCCTTTGCGAAGCCCGGATGTACGCTTACCCCACTGACCCTTACCACTGCCGCATCGGCGCTAAAGGTTTCGTCTTCCAAAGAGCCCAGCCGCTCCCCATCCACCGTATATGCGAACGCCGCCCCCAGCTTTTGTAAATCTACCTTATTGACCCCCCGGCCAATTTCTTCATCCGGGGTAAACAACACCCGTATAACGCCATGCGGGATTTCCGGGTGTGCCATGAAAAAGGCGGCAGCGTCCATAATAGCCGCCACGCCTGCCTTGTTATCGGCCCCAAGCAGTGTTGTGCCGGAAGCTGTGACGATATCGTTGCCCAGTTGCTCCAGCAGGTCGGGATGTTCGACCGGGTCAATGACGACCGAGGGATCGTCGGGCAGCCGGATCGGCTGGCCATCGTAATTGCGGTGTACGATCGGCCGTACCCCAGCTCCTGTGACATCCGGCGAGGTGTCCACATGCGAACAATAACAAATTACCGGTACAGGTTTGGAGGTCGTGGCAGGAATCGTGGCATAAACGTAGCCATATTCATCCAGATGTGCATCCTCAACACCCATGGCCAGTAATTCTTCTACCAGCAGACGGCTCAGGTCTTTCTGTTTCTCCGTCGAAGGCTGGTCTGGGGAAGCAGGGTCCGATTGGGTATCAATTTGCACGTAGCGAAGGAAGCGTTCCAGGAGCGTATATGACATGTGGATATTCATCATTTTTAGGCTTGTTGCAAAGGTGCCGCGCCCTTTGAGGAACTACCATTCTGAAGGAACTGCAAAACATTTGAAAAGATCTGTTCCTGCATATAGCGGGTATCGCGCCTCATGAGCTGTTCACCCGTGATGCTTTCGTAAAGCTGGACATAGCGCATCGAAACATCCCAGACGAAAGCATCGGGCATTTCCGGCATCCGTTCCCCTTCGCGCCCCTGAAAGCCCTGGGCCATCAGCCATTCGCGCACAAATTCTTTTGAAAGCTGCTGTTGCCGTTCGCCTTTGAGCTGCCGTTGCGCATATCCTTCCGCGATGAAGTACCGCGAGCTATCGGGCGTATGGACTTCGTCAATCAGTACGACCTCTCCGCCGAGGGTCCCGAATTCATACTTGGTATCCACGAGGATCAGGCCCCGTGCGGCGGCCATTTCCGATCCGCGCCGAAACAGGGACCGGGTGGCCTCCTCCATGCGCAGGTAGTCCGCTTCCGCCACGAGGCCGCCGGACAGGATGTCCTCCCGGGAGATATCCTCATCGTGGCCTGCGGCTGCTTTAGTGGTCGGGGTGATTACCGGCTCCGGCAGCGGATCGCTTTCCCGTAGCCCATCGGGTAGAGGAACGCCACAGAGCGTCCGGGCACCAGCTGCATAGGAACGCCAGGCATGGCCTGCCAGATAGCCCCTTATCACCATTTCCACGCGGACTGGCTTGCAGGCCAGCCCGATAGCGACATTGGGATCGGGAGAGTGGATTACCCAATTGCGGATAATATCCCGGGTAGCGTTCAGGAAATGTAGCGCAGTTTGGTTCAGAACCTGCCCTTTAAACGGAATTGGGCGTGGCAGGATATGGTCGAAAGCTGAAATCCGATCGGTGGCGATCATGATAAGTTTATCCCCTACTGTATAAACATCCCGTACCTTACCCTGATAGAAGTCGGTCTGTCCCGGAAATACAAACTGTGTCGTTTTTAAAGCGTGTTGCTCTGGCAGCATATTTACAGGCGATTACGGAAAGGTTTATTGGGTTAGGTCCACCACCTCGGCGTTCGGGGCGGTTCGCATGACCGAGTCAATCCCATTTTCCATTGCAGCCTTGGAAGAATACATTTCGCTCGAACCGATGACCTGCTTGTTTGCTTCCGATAATAAATTGAAATAGGGGCTACCGTCGGAAGCGGTCTTAACCTCAAAATTATCTCGGGAAACGGCATTTCTGGCTACCGAGGCAGCACCGTTTACTGCATTTGCTTTAGTCGTGTAGCCCTGGCTGGAGAGGATTACCTGGCCGTTGGATGCTTTTAGCCGAAAATAATATTTCCCGCTATCGCTCTCATAAATTTCAAATTTCATACCGGATATTTTTAGCGTTGAAAATACTAAGCTGGTGGCGCGTGTCAAATATATATTTTTTCAGGCATTTTGGCAAAAACATTGTTTAAAAAACTGATTTTCCAAAAAATCCTTATATTAGCTTTTTGTATCCCCCCCTTTTATATTTCCGAGGCTCAATAAAACGAAAAGTTGTTGAAGAAAAAATTGATGGAAGAGGCACGCAAGTGGCTTCCTTCCAACCAGACGGGGTTATGCCATGCAGCGCCTCCAGGATCTTCCGAATCCTGGCGATGGGCTGTTCTTGCCCTTGGCTATGCATATTCCGACTGGGAAATAGCTATCGCGTATTTTCAAAAGGCCATCGGCGGGCAGCATCCTGATGGGGGGATACCCCTTCATTTACATGGTCTTGCAGAACCTGCCGGCATCGCTTTGCAGGAACGACCGTATTTTGCCCCGGTCCTGTGGCGATTATTTGAAGCCGCACCGGACCCTGCGTCCCGTAAAGCCGCTGTGGCGAGGTTCCTGCCTATGGTAATGGCCCATCAGATGTATTGGTACGCGAAAAGGGATCCCCTCCAGGAGGGTCTGACCTGCATCCTGCACCCGTGGGAATCCCCGCAGCCTTTGGCGACTTTATGGGACAGATGGCTAATCCCGTCGGAACAGGCAGGCGCAACGAAGCACTCAGGCAAGAAACAGCCACACCCTGCAGAGTCTAACCTTCCCCGGGAACGCGCCTATCCAGGCAACGGGTTCCAGGTACAGGATCCCTACCATAATGCCCTGCTCGCATTTTCCAGCTTTCTCCTCCTGCAAATGGGCAACAGCATCGGTACGGATATGCAGGAACTGCTCGAACTCCACGAGCTCACCATATATAGTATGAACGAAAAACTCTGGAACGAAGAATACAGTATTTATTCCGCTTATAATATTGAAGCCGGCGAGTTGTACCTCTCCGGCACGTTGGGTAGCTGGATGCCCTGGATTGGCACAGTCCCGGATCAGGCCAGGGCAGAAGCCATGCGCGTGGTTTTTGAAGCTAATTTCCATCTCGACGATTATTTCCTGGCCGCCTCCAACAGCTTGTTCGCTTCCTCCACTGACCCCAACGTACCAGGACGTGGCGCTGCAAGCTTATGGGACAACTGGCTCCTGTTCCAGGGCCTTCAACTCTATGATTTCTCCGAACTTGCCAGCACCCTGATGCGGGATGTCATTGATTTATGCAAGGAAAACGGATTCCAACTCCATTATCCGACTAAAAAGGGAGCCACTGCCCAGATTAAATACGATACCAGCCAGATAGCTCCTGCCGCCGCAATTATTATCGCTTTTCTTAAAGGGAAACCGATATTGAACACGCTGGCTTAATCATCTGATGCTTTTTTTCACAAATCATTTCCCTCCATTGTTTTTCCTTAAAGATCAGTGATTAAATTTGCAGCGCCTAAGCGTTTCGCCAAAATTTCTCCGGCATGCAAAAACGACCCTGCATAGACAGACGCGTGGGTACTACATTTCCTAAAGAAAAAAATGTGAACATGGCAGAAATCATACGGATGCCCCGGATGAGCGACACAATGGAAGAAGGAAATATCGTCGCATGGCTCAAAAAAGAAGGTGATAAAGTGGAATCCGGTGAGACGCTGGCAGAGGTCGAAACCGACAAAGCCACAATGGAACTGGATGCATTTACGGACGGTGTCCTGCTGCATATCGCCGTCAAAGAAGGAGCTGTCCCAATTGACGGCGTCATTGCTGTTATCGGCCAGCCAGGTGAAGACTGGCAGGCAGCACTTCATGCTGCAGGGCAAAGCACGAATACCCCCACACAACCCGAAGCCCCAACTGCAATGCCAACCCCCGCTCCTGCCGGCGAAACCCCGGCGCAGCCGTCCGGCGATCAGCGGGTAAAAGCCTCCCCTCTGGCGCGCAGTATCGCCCGCGAAAAAGGGATTGACTTACTGAATATTCAAGGTAGTGGCGATGCAGGCCGTATCGTAAAACGCGATGTAGAAGCATTGATCCAAAATCCAGTCCCGGCCCCGCAAGAACAGGTAGCACCGGCCCCCCCCGCTCCGGCAGCACCACAAATCCCCGCTTTCCAACCAACATTGCCCGACGCAGCATTCGAAGATGTGCCCCTGAGCCAGATGCGTAAAGTTATTGCCCGACGGCTGAGCGAAAGCAAATTCTCCGCACCGCATTTCTACCTTACCGTCGAAATCAATATGGACAATGCCGTTCAAATCCGGCAGCAACTTAACGATGTCGCCCCCGTCAAGCTCTCTTTCAACGATCTGGTCATTAAAGCAGCAGCGATCGCGCTCAAACAACATCCCGCGGTCAACGCCTCCTGGCTCGGCGATAAAATCCGCTACAACAAAGAAGTCAATATCGGTGTCGCAGTCGCTATCGAGGAAGGACTGCTCGTGCCCGTCGTCCGCCATGCCGATATCAAAACCCTCTCCCAAATCAATAATGAAGTGAAGGTGCAGGCGGGTAAAGCGAAAGACCGAAAGTTGCAACCAGAAGAAATGCAGGGGAATACCTTTACAATATCCAACCTGGGCATGTTCGGGATAGAATCCTTCACCGCAATTATTAACCCGCCAGATGCCTGCATCCTGGCTGTAGGTGGTATCATACAAAAACCCATCGTCAAAAATGGGGAAATTATGGTCGGCAATATGATGAAGGTTACCCTATCCTGCGATCACCGGGTAGTGGACGGCGCTAAAGGCGCCCAGTTCCTCCAGACCTTCAAAACGATCCTGGAGGACCCCATCAGGATGCTCGTCTAAAAAACCGGGGCTGGCTCTTGTGTAAAAAGAGAGGCTGTCTCTTAAGTCTTGGGGTTGTGTAAAAAGTATTCCGCCGCCTGCGGCAGCGAAAGAAGGTTCTGAACGAACACTTTTCTCACTGATTTTGCTTCGCAAAATCAGTGAGAAAAGTGTTCGTTCAGAATATTATTTGGCGGCGTCAGCCGCTAAAGGACGACCTCCGGCTTTTTTACACAACCCCAACCTCGAAATAATTTTTGGCGCGTAGCAAATGGCCTACATTTGTGCAACAGCCTCATATAACGATTCATGTCCTGTCAGGCAGGACACATAATTCCATTGCGATGCAAAGTAAAAAAACCCTTGTGCTGGGCGCTTCCACCAATACCGACAGGGTATCCTGCGAAGCTATGCTGCGCCTTCAGAAAGCCGGACACGAAGTCGTTGCCGTAGGTGTCAGAGAAGGGGAAATTTATGGGATTCCGATTAAGACCGGGACTCCGGCTATCGAAGAGCTGGATACCGTTACCTTGTACCTCAACCCCGAACGTCAGAAGGGATATTATCAATATATTCTGGGATTGCATCCGAAGCGGATCATTTTTAACCCGGGCACCGAAAACACCGAGCTGCTGCAGATGGCCAGGGCAGCAGGAATATCCACCGAAATCGCATGTACTCTGGTTATGCTCTCCCTTAAAATTTATTGAGCTTTAACCTCCGGCATCTTGCACACTTCATCCGAAGTGCGGCCGCAAACAGAACACGATCCAAATTCATCCTTCAGCATGGGATTGTTGCTGGCGCAGCTCCCACGGAATTCTTTTCCTGTAAAAAGATACCGAATATTGATGAGGAGAAATGACCCTCCAATCACAAGAAAAATCAACCCGATCGTTCTTAAAAGTTCCATATCTTTAAGGCTTGTTGTTTACGTGTAGTATGTTGAAAGGGTAGTATCCCTTATCTGCTACATCCATTTTATAACCCGTTTCCGCTACGAAAGGTTGCCGGTTTCGTTCGGTAAAATCACTGCAAAGATAGCATTTCATGGACAAACCACTGGAAAAAAAACTGGAGGCATTCGCACGATTGCTCGGTATTATGGACGAGTTGCGCGAAAAATGCCCCTGGGACCGCAAACAAACTTTCCTGAGCCTGCGCAACCTCACCATAGAAGAAACCTATGAACTCGCAGACGCAATCCTCGAAGAAGACCTCCCCGGCATCCGGGAAGAAATCGGAGATATCCTGTTGCACATGGTCTTCTATGCAAAAATCGCCGAAGAACAGCAGGCATTTGATATTGCAGATGCCCTGCACAGCATCTGCGATAAGTTGATCAAGCGACATCCGCATATTTATGGCGATGTACAGGTGAACGGAGAAGATGACGTGAAGAAAAACTGGGAGCAGCTCAAGCTCCGGGAAGGGAAACGCTCTGTGCTCGCCGGCGTACCCCGCTCCCTGCCAGCTATGATCAAAGCCTACCGGATGCAGGACAAAACTAAACAGGTCGGTTTTGAATGGGAGAATGCCGGACAGGTATGGGATAAAGTCGAGGAAGAAATCCGCGAATTCCGCGAATGTGAACAAACAGGAGCAGATCCTGCCAGGCGGGAAGAGGAATTTGGCGATATCCTGTTTTCTCTGATCAACTACGCCCGCTTCCAGGGGATAGACCCCGAAAATGCCCTGGAAAGGGTTAACCAAAAATTCAAGCGACGTTTCGAATACATCGAAGCACAAGCCCCTAAACCACTCGTCGAAATGACGCTCCAGGAAATGGATAACCTCTGGGAAGCAGCAAAAAAACTGGAAAAAAAATAATACGGATATGCACAAAAGAAATATCGCTTTCCTGGGCCTGGTGCTGTGGGCCCTGCAAGTTGCCGGGCAAACGGCCCCGGGGTATAAAGCTCCACAATTCACGGATACAGACAGAATGGCCAAAATCCGTGCCGCTATCCCCGAAGTTGAAAATATCTTCAGGGCCTTTGCCCAAAATAACCAGATCCCGGGATATGCCTTCGGGATTGTCGTGGATGGACAACTGGCTTTTAAAGGTTCGGGCGGGATAGCCAACCTGCAGAAAACCTACTCCGCTACCCCAACTTCCCTCTTCCGGATTGCCTCCATGACCAAAAGTATCACGGCAATGGCCATCCTGCAACTGCGCGATGCAGGAAAACTATCGCTCCATGACCCGGTGGCCAAGTACCTGCCGGAACTGGGGCGCATTGCCCCGCTTACCGCAGATGCCCCACCCCCAACTATTTTTAACCTGCTCACCATGACTGCCGGCTTCCCCGAGGATAACCCCTGGGGCGACCGCCAATTAGAAGATTCGGACCAGGATTTCCTGGATTTTTTGCGCGACGGCATTTCTTTTTCTACCATCCCGTCCGCAGGGTATGAATACAGCAACCTGGGGTATGCTATGCTGGGCAGTATTATCTCCCGCGTCACGGGTATGCCTTACCAAAAATATATTAATGAAACCATCTTCAAGCCCCTCGGCATGGATGATACCCACTGGGAATACGAAGGACTGCCGGAAAAAAAACTTGCCCTTGGCTACCGGTGGGAGGACAGCCAATGGAAACCAGAGCCCATGCTCCATGACGGGGTATATGGCGCCATGGGAGGCCTCATTACGACCATTGAAGACTTTGGCAAATACCTGGCTTTCCATCTTTCGGCCTGGCCCGCACGAAACGATCTGCAAACTGCTCCCCTCGGACGTGCTGCTGTAAGGGAAATGCACAAAATGACCGAGCCCCGGCTCAACGCGGAAGCAAAAGACAGCGGCGGAGCCCCCTGCCCGGTCATGGTCGCTTATGGCTATGGGCTGCGCGTACAGAAAGATTGTAAAGGCGTGCTACAAGTCGCCCACAGCGGAGGGCTTCCGGGTTTTGGCAGTAATTTTACCTTCCTCCCGGATTATGGGATAGGCGTAATCCTCTTCGCCAACCGAACCTATGCCCCGGCTACTGCTGCCAATAATCTGGCTATACAGGCTATCCTGCGTAGCGCAAGCCTGGAACCCCGCCGCTTACCCGTCTCCGACATCCTCGCCCGGCGCAAAGAACAGGTCTTTCAATTGCTCCAAACCTGGAAGGCTGGTGGTGAAGAGGATTTCCTTGCAGAAAATTTTTACCTGGATTCCGACCTCGAACACCGCCGGCAGGATGCTGCAGCTATTTTTGCCAAGGCCGGAAAACCCATAGAAGCAGGTCCCCTCGTACCGGAAAACCAGCTCCGCGGCACCTTCCGCATCCGCTGCGAACAGCGGTCCGTGGAGGTCTTCTTCTCCCTTTCACCGGAGAAGAACCCTAAAGTCCAGGCCCTTACCCTGCGGGTGGTGCAATAGCCCCAACTTTTCCGGCGTCTTAAAAAAATATTATCGGAGCTGCCTCACAAGTCCTTTGTCCTTCGGCGGCTTACGCCGCCAAAGAATATTTCTCACAGCGCCGTTTTCATTGATTTTGCTTAGCAAAATCAATGAAAACGGCGCTGTGAGAAAATTTTATTCTGCTGCTGAAGGCGGCAGAAGGCAGAAGCGGAATACTTTTTACACAATCTCAAGTTTTACATATTTTTTTTCGGCGACAGGTTGTTTTTAAAAAATTATTCCTTATATTTAAGGGTATTAACCATATTTATTTAAAAACACCTGATCCCTATTTATGGAGCCTACCAATATCCGGGACCCGGAGTATTTCCACAAAGTGGTGGACTGCCAGTACGCTTGTCCGGCCCATACACCTGTACCCGAATACATCCGCCTGATCGCGCAAGAGAAATATACCGAAGCGTATATGGTCAACTGGGAATCGAATGTTTTCCCGGGTGTTTTAGGGCGTACCTGCGACCGGCCCTGCGAGCCGGCATGCAGAAGGGGGCGGGTAGAAGCGGAACCGGTGGCGATATGCAGGCTCAAACGGGTAGCAGCAGACAATAAAGGCAGTGTACGCCAGTTGATGCCCCAGGGACCTTTTCCTTCTAACGGCAAACGCGTCGCGCTGGTCGGAGCCGGACCGGCTTCCCTGACTGTTGCCCGCGACCTGGCCCCGCTCGGCTACGAAATCCACCTCTTCGATGAACAACCTCTGGGCGGTGGTTTTATGCGCAGCCAGATCCCGGCCTTCCGCCTGCCGGAATCGGTACTCGACGAGGAAGTCGGGTACATCCTCGACCTGGGCATCCACACACATTTTAAATACTATGTGCCCAGTTTGAAAGCCCTGCTGGAAACCGGTGGCTACGATGCGATCTTTGTCGGTACCGGTGCCCCAAGGGGCAGGGACCTACCGGATTTGCCCGGACGGCAGGAGGGGGCAGCGAATATCCATATCGGCATCAACTGGCTGGCCAGTGTGGCTTTCGAACACATCCACAAAATAGGAAGAAAGGTCATTGTCCTCGGCGGCGGGAATACCGCGATGGATTGCTGCCGCACCGCAAGACGGCTCGGCGGTGATGAAGTCAAAGTCATCGTCCGTAGTCCTTTTTCGGAAATGAAGGCTTCGCCCTGGGAAAAAGAAGACGCACAACACGAGGATATCCCTATCATTGATAACCACGTTCCAAAAGCTTTTATCGTAGAAAACGGCACGCTGAAGGGCATGACTTTCGAAAAAGTCAGGGTCGAATGGACGAACGGCCGGCGCAAACTTCTCCCGACCGGCGAGCCCGAGGTGTTCGTCGAAGCGGATGATGTACTTGTCGCCATCGGCCAGGAAAACAGCTTCCCGTGGATCGAACGCGATATCGGCATTGCTTTCGACGAGTGGGAGATGCCGGTTGTGGACCCCACCACCTTCGTCTCTACGCATCCCCGGGTTTTCTTTGGCGGCGATGCCGCTTTCGGTCCGAAAAACGTTATCACTGCCGTTGCCCACGGACATCAGGCAGCGATTTCGATTGACCTCCTCTGTCAGGGCAAAGCACTTACTGATCGGCCCGCACCATTCGTCAACCTCATCAGCCAGAAAATGGGCCTCCATGAATGGGCTTATGACAGCGAAGTAGTAACCGATATCCGCTACACTGTGCCCCTCGCCGAAAAGCAGGCCGTATTGAAAAACAGAAAACTCGAGGTCGAATTGGGCTTCTCTCCGCTTCAAGGGTATAAAGAAGCCCAGCGATGCCTCAATTGCGATGTCCAAACAGTGTTCAGCGCTGAAAAATGTATCGAATGCGATGCCTGTATGGATATTTGCCCTACCTCCTGTATCACCTTCACCAACAATGAAACAGAGGATATCCTGCGCACGATGCTCAACGCCCCCTCGACCAACATGGAACAAGACCTCTACGTCTCCGGCCCGCTGAAAACAATGAACGTCATGGTCAAAGACGAAAACGTCTGCCTGCACTGCGGCCTGTGCGCCGAACGCTGCCCAACCGCCGCGTGGGATATGCAGAAATTCTATTATCAGGTAACCAAAGCCGATCGCCGATCATGTCAGTACCACTAAGTATCAACGATTTTGTAGTGCGCTTTGCGAATGTGAACGGGACTGGCTCCGCCAGTGCCAATTCCCTGTTTTGCAAGTCTATCTTTCGAATGGGCATACCTGCCACTCCAAAAAATATCTTTCCATCAAACATCCAGGGGCTACCTACGTGGTACGAGGTAAGGGTAAGCGAAAAGGGATACCTTGGCAGAAGGGAGGGCATTGACCTCATGGTCGCTGTAAACCCACAGAGCTTACAGGCAGATATCCAAAGCGTACGGGATGGCGCCTACCTTATCTATGACAGTACCAAGAAAATGCCCCCGCATTACCATCGGGAAGGGCTCCAATTCATGGGCATCCCTATGATGGAGATGTGCAATGAAGCTTATTCCGATGCCCGGCAGCGGCAATTGTTCAAAAACATTATTTATGTTGGCGCCCTTTCCGCGCTGTTGGACATTGAGTTTGAAGTCTTCGAAGGGCTGCTCGCCGACCAGTTTGCCGGCAAAGAGCGGCTCATCGAACCCAATATCAAGGCCCTGAATATCGGCAGGGATTACGTCCACCGCCATTTTGAGTATCCGCTGAACATCCGCGTCGAACGCCGGGATGCCATCGGGGATGCGGTTCTGGTGGACGGAAACGCAGCCTGTGCCCTTGGCGCCGTTTATGGGGGTGCAACCGTAGCCGCATGGTATCCGATTACCCCTTCTACTTCCGTTGTGGAATCTTTTATGGATTTTGCAAAAGCGTATCGGGAAGACAACGAGACCGGCACGCGCAATGTCGCCATTATACAGGCAGAGGACGAACTGGCCGCTATCGGTATGGTCATCGGTGCCAACTGGAACGGGGCAAGGTCTTTTACCGCCACCAGCGGCCCCGGCCTTTCCCTGATGAACGAATTTCTCGGGCTTGCTTACTTCGCGGAAATCCCTACGGTGCTGATTGACGTTCAGCGTACAGGTCCCTCTACCGGAATGCCTACCCGTACACAGCAGTCCGATATCCTGGAAGCTGCCTATGCTTCTCACGGCGATACCAGGCATATCCTCCTTTTCCCTTCTAACCCCAGGGAGTGTTTTGATATGACCGCAACTGCTTTCGATCTTTCCGAACAGCTCCAAACACCGGTCATCGTCATGACCGATCTGGACCTCGGTATGAACGACCATATTTCCCCGCCTTTTGAATGGGACGATCAACGAAAGTACCACAGGGGAAAAGTGCTTTCTGCAGAGGCACTCGAAGGCATTGAGCGCTTTGGCCGTTACCTCGATGTGGATAATGACGGCATCCCTTACCGGACACTCCCGGGGACACACCCCACTAAAGGTGCTTTTTTCACGCGGGGCACCTCACGTGACGAATACGCCGCTTATACGGAAAATGGCGCGGCCTACAAACGCAACATGGACCGCCTGATCAAAAAGTGGGATACTGCAAAGGGATACGTCCCGGCACCGGCATTTTATCAGGAAGGGCAGCGGGCACCTTATGGGATGCTCTTTTTCGGTACTTCACGTCATTCTTCTGAAGAGGCTATGGATATCCTCGAAGAAGAAGGTATCCGCCCGGATGGCATCTTGCTAAAGTCTTTCCCTTTCCACCAGGAAGTCGTCGCTTTCCTGGAATCTCATGAGATGGTCTTCGTCATAGAACAAAACCGCGACGCCCAGATGAAGAGCCTCATGATGATCGAGCTTGGAATCTCCCCCAATAAACTCATTTCTGTATTAAACTATGACGGAATGCCCATAACCGCACAGCATATCGTCAGGAAAATAAAAGAATACCTTTAGTTATGACATACTTAAAGCCAAAATTCCGCCATCCGGAGCTGCCGAAAAATCAACTCGGCTATACGATTGATTACTATGAGGGTGCTTTATCCACCCTATGTGCCGGGTGTGGCCACGATTCGATCAGTGCCTCGATTATTCAGGCTGCTTATGACCTCAACATCATGCCCCACCGCCTGGCCAAGCTCTCCGGTATCGGGTGTTCTTCCAAGACACCGACCTACTTCCTCGGCAACTCTCACGGATTCAACAGCGTACACGGGCGCATGCCTTCAGTGGCCACTGGTGCAAGTATGGCGAACCGGGACCTCATCTACCTTGGGGTTTCCGGTGACGGGGATACGGCTTCCATCGGCATGGGGCAGTTCGTCCACGTCATCCGGCGCAACCTGAATATGGTGTATATTGTTATGAACAACGGCTGCTACGGCCTTACCAAAGGGCAGGACTCTGCAACCGCCGACGACGGCTCGGTTAATAAATCCGGGAATACCAACCTCTTTTCGGCGATTGACCTGGCAGGACTGGCCGTAGAACTTGGGGCAACTTTCGTCGCACAAAGCTTCTCCGGGGATAAAAAACAACTCACGCCCCTCATCAAAGCAGCAATCGCCCATCCGGGCTTCGCTTTCATCAATGTCATTTCCCCCTGTGTGACCTTCAACAATAACAAAGGTTCGACAAAATCCTATGATTACGTCCGCGAACATGTTAGTGCGATAGGGTCAGTGGACTTCGTCCCGGAACGCAGGGAAATCACTGCGAGCTATGCAGAGGGCAGTACACGCGACATCAAGCTTCACGATGGTTCCTGGCTGCGGTTCAGTAAACTCGACCAGCACTGGGACCCTTTTGACCGTCTTTCGACCATGAACGCGCTGCACCAGGCCAGGCAACGGAATGAAATCCTCACCGGGCTCTTGTATATGGACCAGCAGAAGGCGGACCTGCACGCGTTGCTTAAAACCCCCAACGTCCCGCTGAATACGCTTACAGAAAAGGAACTTTGTCCTGGTTCTGCTGCACTCAAAGATATCAACGCCGGCCTTCGGTAATCGGGGCTTCCTGCCGGATGTGCCGTTCCATAATCCGGAGAAGCTCTGTCCGCTCGGGGCCCCAGCAGTGTGGCTTGCCGTCTCCGTAAGTCACCGTGCCCTGATAGTCTGGTTTGGCCTCACGGAGGAATTCTTCCATTAGACGGACGGCGGGATCGAGGAAGTAGGTGTCCATATCCCCCATGTAGATATGGAGTTTGCCGCGGAGTTTTGGGCCGAGAGTGGCCCAGTTTTTTTGCAAATATTCGCGTAAGTCATAGTTTTCCTTCCAGTATTTTGCCACCTCCGGGTCAATTGCCCCTGTGCGCTTATCAAAAAGCGGTTTTACATACCCATCCGGGCCAATCGGGCCGAAAACAGCTTCAAAAATATCCACCTGCTCGCCGGACCGGTTTTTGGTGCCCATCACCAGTTCCATGTGGTTGCGTTGGGCATAGGTAAGACGGGTCACACCATCCGTGCCGCGGTCGGAAGGCGTGGGGACTTTTACCCAGTTAAAGGTTTTGTAATAAGCATTTTTATCCGCGTAGATATTCACAGCCTGAAAATAGCGGAAATCCACCGGATCGGGGCAGAGGGAGAATGCACCTCCGAAAAAGTCGGGATGGAAAATTTGCAGGGCCAGCGCAATCCACCCACCTGTAGAACCCCCGGAAAGTACCCGTGCATAAGGCTGCCGGATAATGCGGAACTGCTCCTCCACTGCCGGGATGAGCTCCTGCATGATCGCATCCCCGTATGGGCCGGTATTCGGGGAATTGACCCCGTAACTGTCGTCGTAGTAAGGGCAGGGATGCTGGAAAGTCACCAGAATCATCTCCGGGCCTTCCCCGGATTGCCAGAACTGGCCAAACTCGTAGCCACTGCGCTGCCTTGATCCAGGTGTACCACCGGGATCCTGCTCGGTGAAACCATTCGGTGCTGCCAGCGAAAAGTGTCCCTGGATGTAATTTACGGGATAATACTTTTCCGGGTGAGCATCATAGCCGCGCGGAAGCAAAATCGTTGCTCCAAGGTACATAGGTTGACCCCAGAATGCGGTAAGAATCTTACTCTGGAACTTGATACGCTTCACCCAGCGGGTATCCGCCGGAATATTTACGGGAGGAATGACCTTGTTGCAGTTCAGGATAATTTTCTGGGCTTTAGCCGGATCGAGATATACTTTTTGCACTTCGCTGTATATATTCCCCGGCGAAACCTGAAAATGCTGACCTTCCCACTGATCCTGGTGCATCCAGAGCGTATGCCCGTCCGCACGCCTGAATTCGGTATAAACATTGACAAAACCCTGGACATAGTATTCTCCCGCAGGTAATTCAGAGAGGTTTTCGAGTGGATATCCCAGGACGCTCTGATCAATCAATACGCCCATCCCAGGTGTCAGCCGCTCTATATCTTTCCCGAAAAATGGCGTGCCGTGTGTGCCAATCTGCAGCCGGGGCTCCCGGCTGTTCTCCTTGGAAATCATGACATATACCCGGCCAGTTATTGGCCCGGAATGCGCCGACTGGTCAAAAGATACGGAAAAACTCAGGCTTTTTCCACTTTTGGACTGTGCATTTGCCGGAATACCAGCTATTAAAAAAAAGAAAGCGATAGCTACACAAGTGAAAATTTTTCCGAAAGACATAGTTGTATTTTTTAATTAATTTCTGAGCCGATAGCCCTCGGCGATATGGCCAAATGACTTGCGAGACAGCCCCCAGAAAATTTTATGGTCTCTTCAAAACAATCCTTTTCTAAATCAAATCCGCATAAATGAGCAAACAAATAAATGGAATAATTGTGGCGCATAACCAAAAATAGAACTTTTTTAAAATTACGCCTTATTTTTGAGACCGATCCGGTCAAAATACCTATAAATTCTTTTGAAATGCCCTATACACAGCAAAAAAGAACGGTTGCTCTTTCATTCCTGATTGCAATAACCACATGGATAATCAGTTGTGACTCCTCAACACAAGCACCACGATGCATGGATGTACGATTCCCTGACTGATGCATATTACCTGCACTATTTTTCAAGAAAACAGCCCGATGAAGCACGCATACTCGAATTGAAATAGCATCTGAAACCAAAAAAATGATGTAAACATGCAAAAAACAGGTCTTTTGCTCTTTTTCCTTGGCATTTGTTTCATGCAGCCACTTGCCGCCCAACTGCGGCTACCGGGCTTTTTTTCTTCCGGGATGGTCCTGCAACAGCAGAAAACCAACCGAATATGGGGCTGGGCAGCTCCGGGACAATTCATCCAGGTGGACTTTATGGAAAAAAAATACCCCGCATTCGCAGACGAGCACGGACATTGGCAGATTTTTCTGCCGCCGCTTGCCGCAGGTAAAGCAGGGCAACTCCAGGTTACCGCAGGTGTCGAAAAACTCCAGTTCGACGACATCCTCATCGGAGAAGTATGGATTTGCAGCGGCCAAAGTAATATGGAATGGCGCATGAGCTGGATTGCCAACACCTATGACGATGAGCTAAAAACCGCTCAAAACGACCAGATCCGATTTGTCACCCTGCAAAAAGCTTTTGCCAATAGCCCACAAAAGGATGCGATCGCGGAAAAACCCTGGTCGGCAATCAGCCCCACCTCCCTGCCGGAATGCTCTGCTGTTGCTTATTTTTATGCCAAACGCCTCCAGGAGCAGCTCAAAGTACCCGTCGGACTTGTAATTACCAGTTGGGGCGGTACCCCAGCCGAGTCCTGGACCAGCTTCGAAGGCCTGCAACCTTTTTCTGGTTATACCGAAACCTATATCAATCAGATAAAACCCCTCGACCTTCAGGAAATTGCCCGCCGTCAGCAGAAAAACCGCGAGACCTATGCCCTGATGGTCCGGGAAAAACAACCCTATCTCCAAAGCGCGCTGCAGTTCGATTTTGACGACAGTAAATGGCAGCAGGTACAGATGCCCCGGCCATGGGAGCAACAAGGACTGGAGCAGCTCGACGGCATCATGGTGTACCGTTTTGCTTTTGATCTGCCCTCGGCTCTGTCAGGTAAAGCTGCTGTCCTCCATCTTCCCGCCATTGACGACTCGGACTCTACCTACCTCAACGGCGTTTGGATTGGTAGCGATAATCAGTGGAACGCGCCAAGGACCTATACTATTCCCAGAGGCGTCTTGCGCAAAGGGAAGAATGTACTTGCCATTCGCGTTCAGGACAATGCCGGTGGCGGAGGATTTGCAGCGCAGCCGGATAAATTTTTTCTCCTTATCCAGTCCCGCAGAATCCCCTTGTCCGGAATCGGGCGCTATGAAATGATCGCACCCTTCGAACAGGTGGAATCCGGTCCTGTCCCCATGCAGGTACAGCCCGCAGTATTGTATAATGCCATGATTGCACCGTTGCTGCCGCTCGCAATGCGCGGGGTAATCTGGTACCAGGGCGAAAGCAACGCCAACCGCGCAGCAGAGTACCGGGCCCTGTTTCCCGCAATGATCCAGGACTGGCGCAACCGCTGGGGGCAAGGGGAATTTCCTTTCCTTTTTGTCCAGCTTTCGTCTTTCGGGAAGCTGCAGTCCACACCGGTCGAAAGTAACTGGGCCTTGTTGCGCGAAGCACAAACCATGGCCCTTCGCCTGCCGAATACCGCCATGGCCGTGACGATTGATATCGGGGACCCCGCAGATATCCACCCAAAACAAAAAAAAGAAGTCGGCGACCGCCTGGCTGCGGAAGCCCTGCGCATGGTGTATGCGCAAAATACGGCGGTGTCTGCAGGGCCAAAACTTATTCAGTTTATGGCGCAGGGGAACAGGGCCGTGCTGGAATTTGAGCACGCCGGCAGCGGGCTGACTGCCCGGGGAGGGCCGTTGAAACATTTTGCCATTGCCGGAGCGGATCGCAAATTCTATTGGGCGGAAGCATCCATCGAGGGTAACAAGGTCATCCTTCGCGCCCCGGAAGTACCCATCCCGGTAGCAGTGCGGTACGCGTGGGCCGACAGCCCGGTGGAGGCCAATTTATTTAACCCCGCCGGATTTCCTGCGGAGCCGTTCAGGACGGACAACTGGTAAGCGGAATTTAGCGCACCAGGCCCCAGCTTGGGCTACCCGGATGCGGTATGGTCAAAGTGGCCTGATGCTGCTGAAAAAGCTTGAGTGCGAGTCGTGCGGCGACTTCCACTTCACCTTCCCCATCGGCCGCAATCCCTTCCGGGGTAAAATACTTCGGCACGAAATGCGTATCGAAGTCACCAGACGTAAATGCCGGGTGCTGGCATACAAACTTACCAAACGGCAGGGTCGTTGCGACCCCTTCGATGCGGTACATTGCGATGGCCTCCAGCATCCTTTTGATCGCTGCCTCGCGGGTGATCCCAAACGTACAGAGTTTTGAAATCATAGGATCGTAGTAAATCGGTACTTCCATACCCTCCTCGAAGCCATCGTCGAGACGGATATTTTCCCCGGAAGGTTTTTGATAAACTTCGAGTTTGCCAACGCTGGGCAGGAAGTTATTCATGGGGTCTTCCGCGTAAACCCGCAATTCGAGGGCATGGCCATGGATACGCAGGTCTTCCTGCCGAAAGGCGAGGGCCTCGCCCCTGGCGATCCGGATTTGCTGCTCTACCAGGTCAAGGCCGGTAATCATTTCTGTGACGGGGTGCTCTACCTGCAGGCGGGTATTCATTTCGAGAAAATAGAAATTAAGGTCTTTATCTACCAGAAACTCGACCGTTCCGGCACCCAGATAATCCGCGGCACGTGCCACTTTCACTGCGGCCTCCCCCATTGCCTGCCGGACTTCCGGGCTGAGCACTGCCGAGGGCGCTTCTTCCACTACCTTTTGATGACGCCGCTGCACGCTGCATTCGCGTTCGAAGAGGTACACGATATTTCCATGCTGATCCGCTAATACCTGGATTTCGATATGCCTGGGAGCTGTGATATATTTTTCGATAAAAACGGCACCATCGCCAAAAGCCGAACTTGCTTCGCTGATTGCGCGCTCCATTTGTTCTTTCAGCTCCGATTCCTCATAGACGATGCGCATCCCCTTGCCTCCCCCACCCGCAGAGGCTTTGATCAGGACGGGATACCCAACTTCGCGGGCAACTTTACGGGCTTCCGCTTCGTCGGATATCGAGTGGTCAACCCCCGGCACCATAGGAATGTTATAATGTTTGACCGCCTCTTTTGCTGCGAGTTTACTGCCCATTATTTCGATCGAATAGGCACTCGGGCCGATAAAGGTCAGGTTATTTGAAGCGCAGAGTGCAGCAAAGGCGCTATTCTCGCTCAGGAATCCATAGCCGGGATGGATGGCATCCGCTCCTTTTGCCAAAGCGGTTTCGATAATTTTTTCTGCCCTCAGATACGACTGGCCGGACGGCGGAGGGCCGATGAGAACAGCCTCGTCAGCAAAACGCACATGGGGGGCGTTGCGATCCGCCGATGAATATACCGCAACAACGGGAATACCCATTTTCCTGGCCGTCCGCATAATGCGCAAAGCGATTTCCCCGCGGTTTGCGATAAGTATTTTTTTCATAGCTGGATTTTTTCGTCACCTTAAGGCTATCTCGAAAGTATTTTGGGCACTACATACTAAGTTATCATGCAGTTGTTTAAAAAGTCCCGATACTGCCTCACAGGTCATTTCGCAGCAAAAGTGCCTTTTTACACGACACAATTTTTGTGCGGCAGCCTTGTACCGGTATTTATAAAAAAATGGCTTGTTAAATCAGGCAGTGATACCCTATACAAAGATAAGTAAGTACTTTTGCTCCCCAAAGGATAAAAAGCAATGCTTAGCGTGAATTTCCGTCCACGCCTGAGGAAATATAAATTATGCGTAAGACAATCGTCGAGTTAAAGGTAGAAGGGATGGACTGCGCCAATTGTGCGGCGGGAATCACCCGCTTTCTCGAGCGCAGGGGGCTGGAAGAAGTTTATGTCAATTTCCAGACCAAAGAGGTGCGGTTCCGGGAAAACCCGGACCGGATATCCCTGGAGGAAGTGAAACAAGGGATTCGCAAACTGGGCTACGAAGTGGTCGAACCAGAAAGTAGTCAAGCCTGGTGGACGCTCCGGCGCAAGCTCATTTTTTCGGCAGCCTTCACCCTACCCCTTTTGCTCAACCACCTTGCGATGGTAGCTGGCATACATAATGCCTGGCTGCATGAGCCTTTGGTTCAATGCCTGTTCTGCCTGCCGGTATTTACACTTGGTGCCCTTCATTTCGGGCGGAGCGCGTGGAATTCCTTCCGCGGAGGCATTCCCAACATGGATGTCCTGATCTTCATCGGTGGCGGATCAGCTTTTGTTTACAGTATCGTTGGCTTGTTTTATCGGGAAGCGGATTATATCTTTTTCGAAACGAGCGCAACGATTTTCACCCTGGTCCTGCTGGGTAACTGGATAGAACATAAAGCCGTTGCCCGGACTACCATGGCCATAGGAGCTCTAAGCCGGTTACAAGTCCAACAGGCACGACGTATATTGCCCTCCGGCACGGTTGTGATGACGGCTTATGAAGAACTCGAACCCGGCTACATCCTGCAGGTCAACGAAGGCGACAAAGTACCCGCTGATGGCCGGATCCTCGGTGGTACGCTTGTCCTCGACGAGTCTATGCTGACCGGGGAAAGCCTTCCTGTGGAAAGGATACCTGAACAGGAAGTTTTTGGTGGTGCCCTGGTAATCAGTGGTAATGCAACGATAACGGTGACTGCCGTAGGACGGGATTCCCTGCTTGGGCAGATGATCGAACTGGTTAAAACCGCCCAAAGCAACAAACCCGCCATTCAGCGGCTGGCAGACCGCATCAGTGCCGTATTCGTACCCGTGGTACTTGGCATTGCCATCCTGACCTTCCTGGGCAACTACCTCATCTTCGAGGTACCTTTCCAAAAATCGTTAATGAATGCGATTGCGGTGCTCGTCATTTCCTGTCCGTGTGCAATGGGGTTGGCCACCCCTACCGCCGTGATGGTCGGGGTCGGCCGGCTGGCAAAAAATGGGGTTTTGATCAAGGGCGGCCAAACCCTGGAAATTTTCGCCAATATCCGGCGGATCGTATTTGATAAAACAGGTACCCTGACGACCGGGCAGTTCGAAATACAGGATATTGTCTATCATACTCCTGAACATTTACGGGTGAACGCCCTGGTGTACCATTTGGAAAAACACTCTTCCCACCCTATTGCCCAGTCGCTTGTTTATGCGATGGAACACAAGCAGGGCGACGTCGCCCTCGGGCCGTTGAACGTACTCGAGGAGAAAGGTACCGGCATTACTGCACAGGATGGAGAAGGGAACGTCTATAAAGTCGGATCCCGCAGGGTCTATTATGAATCTGGTGAGCCGCCCTCCCCGGCATCTGTTTATCTGACGCGCAACAATCAGTTGCTGGCAGAATTTTTTCTGGAAGACGAATTAAAGCCCGAAGCCCCTGAAGTCATCCGGCAGCTTTCCAGGGAGGGCATCGAATCGGTCATTATCAGCGGGGACCATCGGGACAAAACTGCGCGGGTTGCCACCCTGCTGGGTATCCACGATTTCCATGCAGAACAATTGCCGGAGGAAAAGCTCGAACTCATCGCCGCTTATGCCAGGGAGAAACCTACTGCCATGGTGGGTGACGGCATCAACGACGCCCCAGCATTGGCAAAAGCTACCATTGGTATTTCTTTGAGCAATGCCTCGCAGGCAGCCATGCAATCAGCTCAAATCATCCTGCTGAACGGACGGCTGGATTACCTGCCCAAAGCCCTTGCAATCTGCCGCCATACCGTGCTTACAGTACGTCAAAGCCTGGGCTGGGCCTTCGCATATAACATCATTGCGATCCCGATAGCGGCCGTCGGCCTGCTCAACCCCATGTGGGGAGCGCTGTTTATGGCTTTTTCCGATATTGTGGTCATTGGCAATGCAATTTGGTTGCAGTATAAAAATATCCCCGGTGTCGGGAAAGGGTGAGAAATAATCAGCCTTTTTTTTGGAATAATCTACTAAATTATGTCAAATACAGAAAAAAATATCCAGATCCGGGTAGCCTTAGACCCGGAAAACCGCCCGGTACAAATCCGGTGGTCTGCCGAAGATGATCCCAACGGAGTACGCTGGCAAGACTCCAAAGCCATGTTACTCGCCCTTTTCGACCGCGAGACCCTGGACACCTTGAAAATTGACCTCTGGACCCGGGATATGCAGGTGATGGAGATGGACCGTTTCTTTTTCCAAACCCTGCGCAGCCTTGCCGATACCTATTTCCGGGCAACCCAAAACAATCAACTCTCAGCAGATTTTCAGCGATTTGTCCAGTACTTCGGAGAGCAAACGGAAATTATCCCAAAAAATAAGTGAAAAACGGGCAGGCAGATTTATTTTTTTGTACTTTTGCCTCCCGGTGAGCGCACTTGGAGCAGCTCCCTCCAACCCCCCCAGGGCGGAAACGCAGCAAGGGTACGAGGTCGAGCGCCCGTTGTGTGTCTCACCTTATTTTTTTAACCAACTTCCTCCTAAAGGATTCCGGAGTCTTACGGTTCAATGCGATAAGACCGTATCGTCACTGCCTTTCCCCACATTGCAAAAGAGACGACATCCTCCCGCTCCAGAACAATCGCCTGTACCCTTGCCCCTGGTTTTTTCAATCCTGCAGGAAAATTCAGGGGCAACCATTGAACGCCCTCCGTATCAACAATGCCCCAAATCCCGCCTTCGATCGGTTCAAATACGACCTTTCCCTTTATCATCTGCTGTTTCATGGCTATTGTTTTTAAATCCGCCCGGAAAATTGTTCGATTTTCTCTTGTAAATTAAGGATGAGCTGGTGCTGTTCGCGCAGTAAACTAAGCAGATCGCCGATACCGGTACCCATAGATCCCGGCGCAAGACCCGGATGTTTCAGGGACGCGCAGAAGCGGGAGCGCACATACCACACTTCCTGGATTTCGTGGAGCCCAACATCTATAGGTTCATAAGACGGATTATCGGACAAGAGGCGCAGGTGTCGGCGTTCCCGCAGGAAATTCAATGCCCGGCGGATCAAAACGTCCCCCCGTGTAATCACCACATAAATGTAATGGTCTTTCATGGAAGATTCCCACAGCCCAGATTCGAGAAAGCTACAGACCACCCTGTCGCCCTCGCAAAGCGTAGGGTGCATATTATCGCCAACCACCTCAAACGACCTGAAGGTAGCCGATTTGTACTGATAATCGGGCAGGGTAAACGTTGGCAGATGCTCCACAAACCCGGGGTTGCCCATCTCTTGCGCGTACAAGGCCTGCGCAGGTGCGGGCACGTGTACGATGCGTTCTTCCCCCTGAACGCTTTTGATTACGGTAAGTATTTTTACATAGGGCTTTTCTTCCACCGACATGAACATCGGGCCTTCCCCGGTATATAAATAGACGGGGTTCAGCCCAAATATATCCACTGCCCGACGCACAAGTTCGACCGTCACATCGCGACGGCCCTTCAGGATTTCACTCAAGCTTTGGGGCAAATAATCGAGCGCCATAGCAAACTGCCGGCTGGACCGTATGCGGTTTTCCTCCCGGAGTTTGTCATGGCACTTGATAAAACGTTGGGAAACAATATTATTCATAACAGAGGAAGATTTCAGGTGCCATTAACAAAACAGGCTTTACATCAAACCTATTCAAGCCTGCTCCGTTAAAGAACAGACTTATTGCGACGGGCCAGTATAATGGAAACGCTCCGTGCAAAGGTATTTCGGGGGAACATAGCCCAATTAAACGACCGAGGAAGGGCATCGCACAGGCAAAAAACAGCGTTTAGCCCACGATGATCCCGTCGGACGAAGTCTATGCTTTATCGCGAACCGCCTAAAAAATAATCAGGCGATATGCGCTGAACAAGCTGTAATGATTTGGGCAAAGTCACCGGCTTTCAGCGAGGCACCACCCACCAGGCCACCGTCCACATCAGGCTGGGCAAACAGCTCGGCAGCATTGCCGGCCCCAACACTACCCCCGTACAGTATAGAAGTATTCGATGCTACCTGTGTGCCATATTTCGACACGAGCAATGTGCGGATTGCTGCGTGCATCTCCTGCGCCTGCAGTGGAGAAGCTGTTTGTCCGGTACCGATCGCCCAGATTGGCTCGTAGGCAATAACGATTTTTTCAAAATCGGCGGCCTGGAGATGGAACAGGGAGGCTTCCAGTTGTCTGGCCACATGTACTACATGGGTGCCCGAATTGCGGATTTCGAGTGCTTCCCCGCAGCAGAAGATGGGGGTCAGCCCCTCCTGCAAGGCCCGGTCCACCTTTTTTGCTAAAAGAACGTCATCTTCCCCAAAATATTCCCGACGCTCCGAATGGCCCAGGATCACATATTCCACACCGATCGCCCGCAACATTTTTGCTGCGACCTCCCCGGTATAGGCCCCCTGCCCCTCTTGATGGCAATTCTGCGCGCCCAGGTAAAACCCCGGTGCTTCATGGATCAATGCCCCTACTGTGCCCAGATGAATAAACGGCGGACAAAGTACGACACGCGCCCCTTCGGGCACCTGGGTTTGGACCAACTGGTTTACCAGTGCGATGCCCTCCCCGGGCAATAAATTCATCTTCCAGTTTCCCGCTATAATTTTTTTCCTGCCCATTGTTATGCAATTTAATGGTAAAGATAGGGAAAGAATAAAAAAAATTTCCCAAATCCCCATCATACCTCAAAATCCCCGTCTTATGGTAAATGACTGACGCAAAGCGCAATATTTTCACGCTTTTGACGTACCTTGGCAAATCGCTTAATCGAAAACGGGTTAAGGGACGAGGATCAGCCACCTGCAATATGGAATTCGGAAAATTACCAGATATCGCGCGTGTAGATTTCGACATGCCACCAGACTTTCAGGGCAATGTCCTTGTATTAGACGGGCTTCCAGTTGCCAATACGTGGCCACTTTATATCGGTGCCACTGGCTGGGCGATGAAGCCCTGGCTGGGCAGCTATTATCCCTCCGGCACTTCGCCCAAAGCCTTCCTTTCCGCTTACACCGCGCAGTTCAATACCATAGAACTCAATACCACCCACTACCGCATCCCCGATCTGGAAACAGTCCTGCGCTGGGCAGCACAATCCCCGGAAGATTTCCGCTTCTGCCCCAAAATCCCACAAACGATCAGCCACAGCAGGGACCTGGGTATCCATAGTGGGCAGATCGGTGCCTTTAGTGCGGCAATTGCCCATCTGGACGGACGCCTGGGGCCTTGTTTCCTGCAATTGCCGCCACATTTCGGCCCGGATCAGCTACCCATCCTGGAAGCGTTCCTGCAAAAATGGCCGGTCACCTTACCCCTGGCGGTAGAATTCCGGCACCCAGAATGGTTTGACCGGCCTGATCCCCTTGGAGATGCAGGAGACCTGCTCGCCGCCCATGGTACAGGTGCCGTCATCACCGATGTGGCAGGTCGGCGGGATGTCATGCACATGCGGCTCACCGCCCCGTTTGTACTCATACGCTTCGTGGGCAACAGCCTGCACCCCAGCGACTTTTCCCGTATCCGGGCCTGGGTAGGCCGCCTGCACGAATGGTTCGAAATGGGCTTGCAAAGCGCATTCTTCTTTTGCCATGAACCAGACAATATCCAGGCTCCCGAACTCGCTGCTTTCCTGGGCAACACCCTCCTCGAGTACCATTCCCCCTGGGTATTCAGGACACCAAAAAAAATCACCGCAGAACCCTCTAATGGACAAATGCGTTTATTTAAATGAGGCTTAAAGATCTTGTGACGATGGGATGGCCCCGGGCTGAAAATCATCTGTTTTCCCCCACCTGATGCTGCCCCGTCGCAATAAGTCAAACAAAATCATAAATCACCTGCAGCACCGTGGATCAAATCAACTGGCAACCAATCCCGGCAATCACATACGCAGAAGATGGGCTTCCGTTCATCCACCGGGATGTGAGCTGGCTCTCCTTCAACCACCGGGTCCTTCAGGAAGCATTAGACCCCACCGTGCCGCTTTTCGAGCGGATCAAATTCCTTGCCATCTACTCCTCCAACCTCGACGAGTTCTTCAAAGTGCGTATGGCTTATCACCGCTACCTCTTCAGGGTCGGACGAAAAACCAAACGGGAACTGGACGTGGACTCCAAAGTCGTCATCCGCGAGCTGCGGCGTATTGTGAATATGCAGCAGGAAATCTTCAGCCACGTATTTGACAATATTATCATCCCCGAACTCCGCCAACACCAGATATTTATGCGGCGAAGGCTGGAACTCGACGATGAACAGAAAAAATTTGTCGAAGATTATTTCCGGGACAACCTCCAGCTTTATGTGCAGCCAGTCCTCTTATTTGATCATAAAATCCGGCCTTTTCTCAATAACGGGGCCCTTTACCTCACGCTGTGGATGTCAGATAAGGCAGCGGTTGAAAAAACCCATTACTACGGCCTGGTAAAAATCCCCTCCGACCAGCTTCCCCGCTTCGTACCCCTACCCAGTCCGCCCGGGCGCTTCGATTTTATTATGCTCGACGATATCGTGCGCCACAGCGTTAGCCGGATGTACCCGGGATTTGAAATTATAGACACCTTCTCCGTCAAACTCACCCGGGACGCCGAGCTTTATATAGAAGACGAATTTTCCGGCGACCTCATCGGTAAAATACGGAAAAGCCTGATCAAAAGGCATGTCGGACCTCCATCCAGGTTAGTGTACGATCGCGAAATGCCCGATGGTATGCTTGATTTTCTCAAATCCGTCTTTGACCTGGGCAAGTACGACACCCTTCGCGAAGGGCGCTACCACAACAACGCCGATTTCTTCCGTTTCCCCGACTTCGGCGTCCAGGGGCTGCGCTATCCTCCCTTGCCCCCCCTACCCTATACACCGCTGGAAAGTGCCCGGGAGCTTTTCGGCGAGCTCCGGCGCAGGGAGCATCTGCTCTTTTTCCCTTATCATGCCTATGAACCAGTACTTAACTTTTTTGAAAAAGCTGCACGCGACCCGCGCGTCACCCATATCAAACTCACCCAATACCGCGTAGCCAGGAACTCCAGGATCATGCACGCACTCATCGCCGCAGCCCAGGCCGGAAAGCAGGTCTCCGTCTTTGTCGAGGTCAAGGCCCGCTTTGATGAAGAAGCTAACCTCAACTGGGGGGAGCGCCTCCAAAAGGCTGGCGTGACCGTCCACTACAGCCTCCCCGGCGTCAAGGTCCATGCCAAACTGGCCCTCGTGCGAAGGTTGGAAAAAGAAGGGCCTCAAATGTACGTGTACCTCTCCACGGGCAACTTCCACGAGGAAACCGCTAAGGTCTATACGGATATGGGACTCTTCACCACCGACCAGCGGATTAGCGCTGAAGTGCTGCGCATCTTTGCCTTCCTCGAAGACGGGCAAAAACCAACCCAGGCTTTTCAGCACCTCCTCGTCGGACAGTTCAACCTACGCCCCGCACTCGAATCCTTGATCAATACCGAAATAGAAGCGGCAAAAGCAGGAAAAAAAGCCCTCATCATACTGAAAATGAATAGCCTGCAAGACCAGGACATGGTCGAAAAACTCTATGAGGCCAGCCGTGCAGGCGTACAAATCCGGCTTATCGTGCGCAGTATCTGCAGCCTGGCCCCCGGTATCCCAGGCCATAGCGAAAATATTCACGCGATCAGTATCGTTGACCGGTTCCTTGAACATGCCCGGGTCTTTTATTTCCACCATGGCGGCGAGGATAAAATCTATCTCTCTTCTGCAGACTGGATGTTCCGGAACCTTAATTATCGCGTCGAGACCGCTTTCCCTATCTACGACCCCGACAAAAAACAAGAAATCCTCGATTATCTGAACATCCAGCTCGGCGACAACCTCAAAGCCCGGATACTCGATATCGGACTAAACAACCGCTACCAGAAAAACCATGGCGATATCCCCATCCGCTCCCAGCACGAAATTTATTACTATATGAAACGCAAATGAAATAACCCCATACCGGAAAGCCCATAAAAAAACCTCTCCCGGAAAACATCCTGAGAGAGGCCTATCCCAAAAACCGATTAAGAATTGGAATGTAGCCCGCAATATGGCGTGCGCACATTCCGAAATCAAAGTTACGAAAGTATTTTTAATATATTTGTTTTTTTCATTAGATATGCAGTGCCGTAGCCGAAAGCGGCAAATTTAATGCCCTGTGCTGCGCCTTTGCCGGTCGTGCAGCAAGGCCAAACCCGATTATAAAACTTTCGTAAAAGCAGAACGGCTTATACATTCATCTGCTTTAACAAGTCTAATTGCCACCAATGTACCCAAAAAATATCTTTTCCCAGGAGGAAGAAATCCGGTATGCCCGGCATGGGATCCTCCCCGGCTTTGGGATGGAAGCACAGCACCGCCTGAAGACGAGTACTGCCCTGGTCGTCGGGGCGGGAGGGCTGGGTGCGCCGATCCTGCAATACCTCACTGCCGCCGGCCTTGGCAGGATCGGTATTATTGACCCCGACCGGGTTGGGTTGAGCAACCTGCAGCGGCAGGTACTTTTCAATAGCAGCGATATCGGACGGCCAAAGGTCGAAGTGGCTGCCGAGCGCCTCAGCAGCCTTAACCCTAATGTGCAATTTGACCTTTACCCGTTTGCCTTAAGCCATGAAAACGCCCTGGATATCCTGGCCGGCTATGATGTCGTTGCCGATGGCAGCGATAACTTCCCTACCCGATACCTCGTCAACGATGCCTGTGTCCTGCTTGGTAAACCGCTCGTTTATGGCGCCGTTTTCCGCTCGGAAGGTCAACTCGCCGTATTCAACCTACTGGGCACAGACGGCCGCCGTGGGTTGAATTACCGCAACCTGTACCCTCTGCCGCCAGAAGCCGGTACAGTACCTTCATGTGCCGAAGGAGGTGTCCTGGGCGTCCTGCCCGGAATTATCGGCAGTATGCAGGCCAATGAAGTGATCAAAGTACTGACCGGCGTCGGCGAACCCCTCTCTGATAAACTCCTGCTCTTCGATGCGCACAATGGGCAATCCCGGCTTATCCGGCTACCTGTGCAGCCTCCTTTTCCCGTAGAGCGCCTCGAAGACTATGTCGCTGCTTGCGGAAACCCGGCAGGTATGCTTCCTGAAATTACCCCCTTGGAATTGCAGAAATGGAAAGAAAGCAGAATCCCTTTTTTCCTCCTCGATGTGCGTGAACCATGGGAATATACAGAATACAACCTTGGAGGGCACCTACTTCCCTTAGCTCAATTGCCCGCACAAACCAGCCAACTGCCCTCCGGACTGCCAATCGTAGTGGTATGCCAAAGCGGAGCGCGCAGCGCACAGGCAACCACCCTGCTCAGGACCCACCTCGGCTTCCAGGAAGTATTTAACCTCAAAGGTGGCGTCCAGGCATGTATCCAACAAAACCTGATTTTAACCTGATGCCCCGGAACATACTTGTGTTGCAACTGTAAAAGGGCACATATTTATTCGAGAATAACCTCGTTGAAGCACTTTGACCATCCGGAAAAGATGTACCCTGCTAAAATTATGACCTTTTGAAACACCTCGTAAAAGCCCTGAAAGCAAATTTTCATTTTTTTTCATTTTGGTGACTTTTGTTAGTTGCAGTTGTAAACAAAGCTGTTATTTTCGCATTGTATTTATTAATTAGATTAAATCAAAATAAGCACTTCGTGGAAGTTCCAGTAAAAGTCGAAAAGCAGTTGGAAAAAGCATGTATCGGAGCTGAGGGATGTGTCTCTCATTTCACCAACGAGTGCATGGCCTGCAAGCTCATCTCGATGGGTATATTGCCAGGTACGACGATCAAGCTTCTGCGGCGTGCGCCATTCGGCGGGGGCTGTTATGTCAAGGCAGATAATTTGCTTCTGGCGTTGCGAAAAGCCGAGGCCTGCAGTATCGTACTACGCTAAACGCGCGGGAAGTGCCGGGAGTGGATAAAAAATTGCTTAAAGTCGCAGTAATCGGCAACCCCAACTGTGGGAAGTCGTCTATATTCAATTTGCTCACTGGCCTGCAGCAAAAGGTCGGGAATTTTCCGGGGGTCACCGTGGAGCGGAAGTCTGGAAAATTACAGCTCCCCGGCCTGACAGAAATCGAGCTGACCGATTTCCCTGGTGCATACAGCCTGTATCCAAATGCAGCGGATGAAAAAACGGTCGTACAGACCTTGTGCAACCCGTCGGACGAGAACTACCCCGATGCCATTTTGTATATCGCGGATGTAACGCGCCTCGAAAAGCATTTGCTCCTGCTGACGCAAATCCGGGACCTGGGCTTCCCTGTCGTGCTGGTACTCAACATGATGGACCTGGCACAAGAAGAAGGGACAGAGGTTGATGTGGAAAAACTGACCCGTAAGCTGGGTATTGCAGTATGCCCGATGAGTGGAAGGAGCGGAGAAGGTGTCGAACAGCTTAAACAGCAGCTTGCGGAAATCCTCCGGGAAGCTGGTCAGGGATCGGTTTCGGGGCAGGTTTCTTACCGCCTTTCTGCAGAAGAAGGCAGGCTGGCGAACGATATGCAGGAGTGGTTTCCACAATTCGGCCCTTACCAACGTATCCTGCTTGCGCATCACCGCAGTTGGCTGCCCTTCCTCAGCCTTTCCCAGCGAAACCAAATCGAAGAAACAGTCAACCGCAACGGCTTCAAAGAAATTTCGCTGCAAGTGCGCGAGACGCTGCAGCGCTACCATGCGTTCACGCCCCTGGTAGGCCAAAGTTTACGCCAAACCCGCGAGAAACCTGCCCGGCTTACCGAGCAACTCGACAACCTGCTGACGCACCAGGTCGCAGGACCCCTGATTTTTTTCGGGCTGATGCTTTTGCTTTTTCAGGCTATATTTGCCTGGGCCTCTTACCCCATGGATCTGATCGAAGGTGGGTTTGGCGCTTTGGGCACCTGGCTCCGCAGCTGGCTCCCTGCCGGGTACTTTGCCGACCTGGTCTGCGACGGCCTTTTGGCAGGGCTGAGCGGCATCCTTGTTTTTGTGCCCCAAATCGCAATCCTGTTCTTCCTGATCGCTATTCTGGAAGAGGTGGGGTATATGGCGCGCGCCGCGTTCATGTTCGACCGGATTATGCAGGTTTTTGGGCTGAACGGACGGAGTGTCGTAGCCTTGATTTCCGGTGGGGCATGCGCCATCCCTGCAATCATGAGCACACGCACGATTTCCAATTGGAAAGAGCGCCTCATCACGATATTGGTTACCCCGTTCATTAGCTGTTCGGCGCGTATCCCGGTGTTTACGGTCCTGATTGCTTTTGCAGTACCCCAACGCACCGTCTGGGGATTTTTCCAGCTTCAGGGACTGGCTTTCATGGGGCTGTACCTTCTGGGGATTGCTGCCGCCCTGATTTCTGCACTCCTGTTCAAATGGATATTGCGCTCTGGCGACAACAGCTTCCTCATGCTGGAGTTACCGCCCTACCGTACACCGGTAATGCGCAATATTTGGGTGACGGTTTGGGAAAAGGTGAAAACATTCTCCACCGAAGCCGGAAAAATCATCTTATTGATTTCCCTGGTACTCTGGGTATTATCCACCTTTGGCCCGCCCGGAGCGATGGATGCCGCTGCCCGGGAATCAGAAAAAATTGCAACTGCCAAGGGAATGGCAATAGCAGATGCAGCAGCTTTACAGGCTTCGATGCAGATGGAAGCTTCCTTCGCAGGCCAGGCAGGCCATTTGATTGAACCGCTCATCCGGCCTCTGGGCTTTGACTGGAAAATCGGAATTGCATTGATTACTTCTTTTGCTGCCAGGGAGGTATTCGTTGGGACGATGGCTACCTTGTACAGTATTGGCAGTGACGGAGATACGGTGCTGATCCGGGAACGCATGGCACGGGAACGCGATCCGATAAGCGGGGAAAAGGTCTATACTCCTGCTACTTCCTGGGCACTCCTGCTTTTCTATGTGTTCGCTATGCAGTGCATGAGTACAATGGCGGTCGTACGACGGGAGACCCTGAGCTGGAAATGGCCGCTCATCCAGTTTGTTTTCATGACAGCACTCGCATACCTCAGTGCCTGGGGCGTAACCTTCCTGTTTTAAAGACGGGTATTGACGATATTATTATAAAGGGCGCCAAATGTATAACGCAATCCAAAATTGACTTCGCTCTGAAAGTTGGTGGCGAGCTGCCGCTGGCCAAGTAATATTTCTTCAAGGGTGGCATTCCCACGGGGTAGGGAAATCTGATCGTTCACCAGCCGATAGTCCGCGCCGAGGTTAAAAGAAAGCCCTTTCAGCACCCGCACGTTGAAGTTAGTCTCCACCGTGAGCCGGTTTTTATGAAAATCCTGAAAAAAATTGGCCCCGGCAAGGGCGACGTTTACATTGCCCCAGGGCTCCCGGAGGTTGAGCCGAAGCTCGAGGGACTGGCGGAGCAGGCGCTCGGCCATTTTGAGAAAAATGGTTTCTTCGTAGTAGGCCTGGTCGGCGAAACCCAGTCGGTATGCGATCGTAAACTCCCGGGTCACAGCATCTTCATAGGGGAATATACTGTACTCCAAAGCCGGAGTTAGCCAGTGGCTATAGCGGATGTTACTGTACGTATTTTGGTTCCAGTTGTAAAAGACTCCCGCCGACCAATGGTCGGATATACTCCGGATAAAAGCGCTGGAAACCGTGTTGTTGCGCCGTGTAAAGTTGACATCGCTATCCCCGTTCCGGACATACCGTTCCTGGTAAAAGAAATTTGGGTTAAACCGGATGCGCCATTGCTCGGTCACAAAATTCATGCCCGCACCGTATCGAAAATCCAGCGTGCTGCGAAATGACTCATTGCTCCAGTTGAGGCTGCTGAAAACCTCGTAAATCCAGCGATCCCAAAACCTGCTCGTCTCGCCGCCCATCGCAGAAGAATCGGGGTTTTCCCCCTCCGGCGGCAAATTCTTAAAGGTAAGCTCAAAAGCGTCCTCTTGTCCGTTTTGTGCCAAAAATACCACCAGACCAACCTGCAGGGTGTGGTTGATGATTTCCTGCGCCTCAAGCGCGGTGTTTTGCGGGGCAACCAGGGCGTCAATCGTAAACCGGTCGCCATCAAACGTATTCTTACCGATAAAATCGAAAATATACATCGTACCCCCTGAATCGAGGCGACGTGTAGAGACCAATATATGCACCTGAGCCCGCAGGGGGTCAATCGTATAGTTGACTTCCCTGGTATTTTGCTTGATATAATTCAAATCGCAGGAACCGCAATCCAAAAAAATCGTTATCCCGCCGCCCCCTGCGGTCTGGGCACTGCCCTGCAGCCACAGCATGAAAATGCAAAAAATACATCCAAATACAAAACGCATTTTTTTAACGCCAAAATAGTCGTTCCAGTCATACATTTGCATCTAAATAGACCAACAACACAAAAACCAGTGCTTTTGTCTTGATTGGATACTGCCGGTAAAGTTTCCTGGGGTCGTGTAAAAAGCCCCCGGCCTGTCATTTGGCAGCTTGCGCCGCCAAATAATATTTTTAGAGCGGCGTTTTCGTTGATTTAGCTTCGCTAAATCAACGAAAACGCCGCTCTAAAAATATTACTTTTGCCGCCGAAGGTGGCAGTAACTGTTCAACTCAAATAAAAAACACCATGGCAGCTGGTACGGAAATGCCTTATTTCGCAAAACCTTCAGTCAATATGGACCGGGAGGCAAAAATCGCTGCTTACGAGGCAGCCGCACAGGCTATTGAGGCGAATCTCGCCGGCGAAAATGACCCGGTGCTCAAAATGGCGACGATCAATTGTTTGCTCAGGACCTTCCTGACTTACTACTATTGGGTAGGGTTTTACCTCTTTCGGAACGGGAAGCTATCCATCGGACCTTATCAGGGCACCCTGGGCTGTCTGCATATCGAACTGGGCCGCGGAGTTTGCGGCACTGCAGCCCTTGAACGAAGGACACAGGTTGTCCAGAATGTCCACGCCCTGGAGCAAGGTACACAACATATCGCCTGCGACCCCCACTCCCAATCGGAAATCGTCGTCCCGGTCATCAATGCCGCTGATGAGCTGCTGGCCGTCTTCGACGTAGATTCCACCCTGCCGGCATCATTCGACGACGTGGACCAGAAATACCTGGAGGCCATCCTCCGAAAACATTTTTAAAATGCCGCTGCGCGATCAGATCAAAAATTCCGGGTAAAGCCGAAGCGGAAAACAAAGGGCGATGTGCGCTGGAAGCCGGAGACCGTGTTCAGGTTATACAGGATGAGCAACTCCCCACCATTGCTGTTGTACCCGGCCCCGATATAGTAGTTGTTGAAATTATTGCGATTGACGATAAGCCCGCCAATATCCTGTACGACAAATGCCCGGTTTTCGCGCTCGTATTCCGCATGGGCAAAAATGTCCGAAATCAGTTTATAGCGGGTAAATACACCGCCAGCCCAGGTTGGGGCAAGTTTATTGTCCCGGGGGCCCGTAAAAGTCCTGGCACTGAAATAAGACATCAGGGCACTGACGCGGGGACCAGCAGAGAGACGCTCGGTAAATTTGTATCCTACCATCGGGCTCAGCCCAAGCTGAATGGTGGTGATGCTGTTAAAACTGGAAAAACCCAGGGCAAAACCACCTCCCCACCAAATCCGCTCCTTGAATTCCGTAGATTCCTGCCCCAAAAGGGAAATCTGACTGGTGCAAAGGGCAAGAACTGCCCCAATTGCAAAAACGAGTTTTCTGCAACACATGGCTTTTTCCTGCAAATATGGCTTAAAAGTGGCTTTTTACATAACCCCAAAAATTTTTATGAAGGGTGTTCGATCAACAGCATTCCCCGTCAAAGGCCAAAAACCATGCTTATACCTCTCTTCCCACCCAGATTTTTTTAGATTTTCAACAACGCTGTTAAATATCCGGCCAATCTGAGAAAATATCCTATTTTTGAACTCGTATCTTCTTCATAAAAGACATTTATGATGTGTCGTTCGACTTGTTGCGATAGGATTATCGTGGATACAATTTGATGTTTTTCCCAGGACGCCGCCCATCGCAAAAGATTTAATACACCAAAAGCCCTGCAGGCAATCCGTCCTTACTAACCCTGCTGTTGCCTGACCCACAAGAATTGTTTTCGCAAAAGTGAAAATAGTATAAGCGCATAAGCGTTAAATATCCCAAGAACATGACGACTTTACGGATGAGGTGCCTGGCTTATCTTTCTTTGGCTTTCCTCCTGCCCCTGGAGGCAATAGGACAGCAATGTAGTTTTTCCAATTCGAGGCTACCACTGCGGCCAAACGACTCCCTGATATTGGAACTGGGGGTATATGATGCCGTCTTCGACAATCTCGCCGACCCCCGGCAGGGTGTGTGCGAGGTACGCCTGCACTTTTTACATAATGCGATCCTCGACTTCGAAGTTTCCCTGGTCTCCCCGGCAGGCCAGGAAGTCCGGCTGATTGGGCCGAATGGCAGTATCAATACCAATACTACCGGAGGGCGATGGAATATCGGCTTCGTGCCCTGCGCCAGTCCCGCCAGACCGGATGGCAGTTTCCAATCGAAATGGGACAATCAGGTCAACAACTTTACAGCCAGCAACTATTCCGGAAATTACTACCCTTTTTCCGGCTGCCTGGAAGATTTCGACAGGGGGCCGGTAAACGGTGTCTGGAAGCTGAAACTCAAAACATTTCCGACCTCAATTAATATTTCCGGTCTCCTATTAAATTTTGAAATCCGTTTTTGTGAAGAGCTGGGGCGAAATTGCTGTTTTGCGGATGCCGGCCGGGTGTCCGGCCCGGATACACTTACCGGCTGTCAGGGGGAAGCGTCGCTTTTGCTGTCCCCAAAAGCTACGGGCAGTAGCGCAGATACCGCTCTGTACGGTTATACCTGGTTGCTGGGCAGGGATCAGGTGCTGCTCGAAATGGGGCGGCAGTTTGACCTGCGGAATATGGCGACGGGCACCTACGAGGTTTGTGGGCTTTCCTATGATTTTCTGGCAACACCGGCATTGCCGGTACCCGACGGCAGTATCCGGATAGATAGTCTGCGGGCGGCGCTGCACCGCATCACCCCACCCTTCTGTGGGGAAGTGATGGATACCTGTATGCAGGTAACCGTGCTACCTCCACCGGATACCGGCTTCCTGCCCCTGGTGATTTGCGAGGGCGATACGCTATGGCTTGGTGGAGCACCATATTCCCGGCCGGGAAATTACCTGGTCAGACAGCGCTCCGTTGCCGGATGCGACAGCATCGTGCGCCTCGACCTCCGGCTCCTGCCGCCGGTGAGCACCACCCTGGACACCAGCATCTGCGAAGGGGCAGCTTTCCGGGTCGGCAAATCGGAATACCGTCTTGCCGGCAGCTACCGGGATACCCTGGTCGCAGCCACTGGCTGCGACAGTATCGTGTCTCTCAACCTTTCCCTGATCGCCCTCCCGGAGCGGTTCGACACCGTGTATATCTGTCAGGGAAGCGCTTATCTGGCGGGGGGGGAAGTATTTTTCAAAGAAGGGAATTACCAGGTACAGCTCCCTGCGACCGGAGGCGGATGCGATACCATACTACACCTGGCCCTGTTCACCCTCACCCCGAGGATTGTCCTGGGCGGGCTTCGGGATATCACCTGCGCCCAACCTTCTATCCTGCTGGATGCAGGGGCCTCCCAGCCGGAAGGCCAACTGCGTTTCAGGTGGGAGGGCGCAGGCGGGGTCATTCTGGGCAATCAACCTACGCTGGAGGTTTTCAGCCCCGGCCGCTATGTGCTGCAGATCGTCCAGGAAGTCCGCGGTACGCTGTGTGCCGCGCAGATTCCCGTCACCATCAAAGAAAATTATACCAAACCAGCCGCACGGATTGAGGGCAGGGATACGATTACCTGCAAAAATCCGGTACCACAGCTAACGGGGCTTAATGATAATCCATCCTCGGATGCCTACTTTCAATGGATACCTCCCAGCCTTTCTTTGTTCCCGCAAGATACAGGCAGACAATTCCAAGCCAAAACCCCGGGGGAATATCTGCTGGTCATGGAGGATCGGAGCAGTGGATGCAGGGATACGGCGAAGATTGATATTGCCCTGGACACCGTTGCGCCGCTGGCGCTGGCAGGGGCCGATACCCTGCTCAACTGTAGGGTGCCCAGCCTGCTGCTTAACGCAGGAGGCTCTATCCTGCCAGGGATGCGCATCGCTTATCAGTGGACATATTTATCCGGGGATACTCTGGGGAGAGGGCCAGGTGTTTTAATCGAACAACCTGGCACGTATTTTCTCGAGGCCCTCAACGAAGTCAATGGTTGTAAATCTACCGATGTGGTAATTGTCGGCGGGGATTTCCAGCGGCCCCTTATTTCTATCCGGGCACCCAATTTTGCCTGCGGGCAGGATTCCCTGCTCGCACAAGCCATTGTATTGCCGACCGCTTCCCCCTACCGGCTGGAATGGCGAGGCAGCGGGGTCAAAGGATCCAATGGCCAATTGCGGCAAATGATTTATGCGCCTGGCGTACTGACCCTTTTCGCAGAAAATCTGCAAAATGGATGTACGGATCAGGGGAGTATTATCATCGGACAGGCGCCCTGCCCTCCTTGCCTGAGTGGCGAGATACAGGATACCCTGACCTGCAGCCGCAGGGAGGTACGCCTGAAAGTAAGTTTATGCAAACCTTGCAGTACCTGCCGGTTTACCTGGACGGCCACCGGAGGGGGCGCGATAGTACGCGATGCCGGCACACTGAACCCGGTTGTAGCAGGTGGAGGTACGTTCAGGGTCGTTGCCCGGGACAGCACCGGCCTGGAGACAAGCCTGACCATAACGGTACCGACCGATACCCTCCAACCGGTTGCGGATGCGGGAGCGGATAAAACCCTCACCTGTACCCGTAAAGCAGTAGAAATAGGGACGAAAGAGAGTATCCCGGACAACCGTTTTATTTACGAATGGCGTGGAGAAGGTGGAATACGCCTTCCGGGGGGCGACCTGCCGTTTATACAGACGGGGTTACCCGGGCGATACGTGCTGGCAAAACGCTCTGTCAAAAATGGATGTACGGGGCTGGACACCACAACTGTTGCCCTGGATACCCTCCGGCCAAAAGCAAACGCCGGCCCGGCTTTCATCCTTACGTGTAATACGCCGAGGATATCGCTTGACGGCAGGAATTCTTCTGCCGGATTCTCGATGCGTTACCGATGGGAGGCGTCCGGTGGAGGCAATATTGTCGCGGGTGGCAGCAGCATTGCCCCCCTGGTAAATGCTGCAGGCTGGTATAAGCTCAGCGTAACCGATACCTTGAACGGCTGTACAGCATCAGACTCCGTACAGGTCAGTGCGGCCTTTGACGGTCCTTTTCTGGCCTCAATCCCCGATCAGATCATCAATTGCCGGGATACAGTGGCGCGCCTGGAGGCAAAACTCCCGGACAACAGGCCCTATTCCTATTGTTGGAAACAATCCGCAACAGGACCGGATACCTCCTGCCGGGCCAGTCTGTTCCTCGAAGTACAAACTGCCGGCAACTGGATTTTCGAGCTGACCGACCGGGCCACCGGCTGTAAAACATCAAAAACCGTACGTGTCGTAATCGATACCGCCCCCCCTGATTTTGATGCCGGGGTACCGGATACCCTGCGCTGCAACCGTTTACAGATCGCGCTTTCAGGCCGTACGTCCCTCCAGTCCGGGCAGTATGCTGTCGTATGGACGACAAAGAATGGCAGTATCCTAAGTGGCCAGAATACCCTTTCCCCCTCGATCGGGACGTCTGCTGTTTATTCCGCAAGGTTACAGAGCTTACTGAATTTTTGCTACACATCCGACAGCGTCAGGATCTTCGCCGATACGATACGCCCGGTATCAATTGCCGGGCCAGATACCGCGCTGACCTGCCGAAACCAAACCCTTCGTCTGAAAGGATCGGCAGGAGCATTCACCGCAGGCCTCGAATGGTCCTGGACCACCCCTGATGGAGACATACTGGACGATGCTGGCGGCTTAACCCCACTGATCGCAAAGAAAGGCAGGTATGTTTTTTCTGTCACCAACCGGAAAAATGGCTGTGGTGCGCAAGATACCGTAGTCGTTTTAGAAAAGACATTGCCTCCATCGCTTTTGCTGAATACCCCTGGCCCCTACATCCTCACCTGCAGAAAAGACACCCTCTACCTCGACGGCAATGGTTCCGTTTCGCCATTTGGTGGGTCATTGCAAATATCCTGGCAGGCATTTGGCGGCGGTGGGTTTAGTCAAAACATCCCCGGAAAGATTATTGTACGGACCCCTGGACGTTATCGCATGGTTGCCCGGGATATGGGCACAGGATGTACTGACTCACTCGAAATTCAGGTAACCTCAGATTTTGTACAGCCTTTGATCAGCCTTATGCCTTACCCCGATCTGACTTGTACACGCAAAGTGACCGAGCTGAAAGTCGCTATCGGCGGCACCGGAATCCGCCATGTCCTGAACTGGACAGACCCGAAAGGTAAGCAGGTTGAAACGGATTCGACCACCTACCTCGCATCGTCCGCAGGCCAGTACACCCTTGTCGTCACCAACGAAAATACTGGTTGCGCTTCAACTCAAAAAATCAACGTAGCAGAAGATCTCCTCCCCCCTGTGATCCGCACCGGGAAAATTGAGTCGCTGGATTGCAATACCCGGGAGGTAACCATAGATGCCGGGCCCTCACTCGGAAGAAGGCTATCTTTTCTATGGAATCCCCTGGAAGGGAACCTGGAAAGCCCCGCAAACGGGCCTCTGATCCGTACTGCTTTGGCTGGCAGATATGCCCTATTGCTCACGGACGGCGTTAATGGCTGTACTTCCAGGGATACGATTTCCATTGCAGAGGCCGGGATTTACATTGACAGCGTATTGTTTTCCATTACTAACCCCGGATGTGATCAGGGTGGCCGCCTTTCCGTAACCAAAATAGCAGGCGGTACCGCCCCATTTCGCTTCAGGCTGGATAGCCGCTTGTCCGACCCTGGCGGTAATTTTGTCAACATCCCGCCCGGTGTATATCAATTCCAGGTAAGCGATAGTGAAGGCTGCTCCTGGTCGGCTGTAGTTGAAATGGCTACGCCCCAGCGTATTTCGGTAGATTTAGGCCCGGACCAGGATATTTTTCGCGGGGATTCGGTCATACTAAATGCTTCAGTCCGTCCTGTACTCGGCGGCATCACTTATCAATGGACAGGAGGCGCGGCCCTTTCCTCGGCCGACCCGGCTGCCTCGTTCCGCATTGTCCGCCCATCACAGACGACGACCTATCAGGTACTCGCAAAGGCACCCAACGGGTGTACTGCAACGGATGACATCACCCTGCGCGTAATCAGCGACTTGCCGGTTTATATCCCCAATGCATTTTCGCCTAACGGAGATGGGCAGAATGATATTTTTTTCGTCCAGACAGGACCACGCGTACAGCAAGTTATGGCTTTTCGTATATTTAACCGCTGGGGCAGCCTGGTTTTTGAAAAAACACAGTTCCTGCCCAATGATCCCGCCTCGGGATGGGACGGCCTGCATCTGGGCAAAGAAATGCCCGCAGGAGTGTATATTTTCATAGCCGTACTCCAGATGACCGATGGCCGCGAAGAAACCGTTGAGGGCGAAGTAAATCTTTTAAAATAGTTATTTTCATGAAGGGCTTTTTCTTGTTCTTATCCATGCTTATTGGGCTGGTATCCCAGGCCCAGATGCCGGTGATCCTGGACCTACGCCGGCAATCCCAGGTACAGGACGCCTGGTTAAAAGAACGTTTCCAGACCATCCTCCCGGAGATTATGCGCAGGGAAGGCATAGACATGTGGCTGCTGATTGCCCGGGAGTATAATGAAGACCCCGTAATGCGCACTATGCTGCCATCCACCTGGCTTTCTGCCCGCCGTACGACCATGCTGGTGATTTATGAAAAAGATGGCAAGCTGGAAACCCTCGCCTGTGCCCGTTATGATATCGGGGAAATTTTCAAGAAAGCCTGGGACCCCGAGGCCGAGCCCGATCAATTCAAACGGCTCGCACAGCTCATCCAGGAGCGTCAGCCCAAAAAAATCGCGATCAACCGATCCATAAATTATGGGCACGCCGATGGCTTATCGGCTTATCACTACGAAAAGTTACTCGAAGCGCTGCCCGATCCAATGGAGAAACGTCTGGTCTCCGGCGAGCGCCTTTGTGTCGGATGGCTCGAGACCCGACTTCCTGCCGAACTTGCTGTTTACGACCAGATCTGTCGTATCGCCCACGAAATTATAGCAGAAGGCTTCTCCGAAACAGTCATTCAACCAGGGATCACGACTACCGATGATGTCGTCTGGTTTTACCGCGAGCGCATCAGGTCACTGGGGTTGGAGGCCTGGTTCCACCCTACAGTGGACGTACAGCGCGCCGATCCGGCAGCAAATGAACAAAACCGTAACTTCTCAAGCCGCCCGGGCGCCGCTGTCATTCAACCGGGAGACCTCCTCCACGTGGATTTCGGCATTACCTACCTCGGGCTGAATACAGATACCCAGCAAAATGCGTATGTACTCAAAGCCGGAGAAAACGCCGCACCACCCTACCTCGTGGAAGCATTCAATAAGTGCCTTCGCCTTATGGATATCCTCACCGCTGCTTTCGCTACCGGACGAAGCGGAAATACTGTACTTGCCGAAGCCCTGGCTAAAGCTAAGGCCGAGGGCCTCAATCCAAGTATTTATTCCCATCCAATTGGATACCACGGCCATGGGGCAGGGCCAGCTATCGGTATGTGGGATATGCAAAATGGCGTGCCAGGAACAGGCGACTATCCGCTGTACCCCAATACCGCTTATGCGATCGAACTGAACAACCGGGTGTTTGTACCTGAATGGAACAAGGAACTGCGCATCATGAACGAGCAAAATGCAGTTTTTGACGGAAGAAAGGTCTATTACCTCGATGGAAGGCAAAAATCCCTGCTCCTTATCCCAAGGCCTAAGCCCCACCTGGGTCAGTAATCTGTTCCCCTGGAATAAATCCGGATATTAACATTCTAAACAATCTATATGCTACGCTTTCTTAAAACCCTCTTCTTCGGCAGTCAAGAACCGGCTGCCGATATTCATAAATTACTCAAAGAACAACACGCCGTGATCGTGGATGTGCGCACCAGTTTCGAATTCCAGCAAGGACACGGCGATGAAGCCTGTAATATTCCTTTACACGAAATCAAAAAAAATCTTTCGGAACTTAAAAAACTGAATAAACCCATTGTCACCTGCTGCCGCAGCGGCAACCGCAGCAAAACCGCAGCGGGTATCCTCCGCGAAGCCGGAATAGAAGCCTATAATGGCGGTAGCTGGCAGAATGTACAGGAAAAACTCAAGTCCTGAATCGTCGAAGCTCCATCGCAAACAGGGCAAATACAGGCAGGTACTCCAGTGCAAGCAGGCCATAATGCGCCCTGAAAGGCACCGACATGTAGTGGCTGTAAGAAAGTACGGCCAGGCCCGTCCATAGCAAAGGATAACGAAAAGTCGTAAAGGTACTGAAGGCCAGTAGTGGAATCAAATACCAGGGGTGTACAGTCGTGGAAAGAAATAAATAAAGACTAAGGCCAAACATCATGTTGCGGAATAACCCCCTGATACTTAAGTCGCGCTGTACCCAGGCGCCAATAAGAATACCTGCAAAGATCTGCAACGCAAATAAAGCCCCCACACTTTTAATCGGGTTATAGCCCGTAATCCATATTCCTATCCATTTAAACAGGTTAAAAATCCCTGCATTAAACTCAAAGTTCTGAAAAAACAGCAGCAGGCTGCCGAAAGGATGGGTCAGGTGTACCCCTGCGATCGCAGGCACAAAAAAAAGCAAAAGAAGTGCCCCGCTGATTCCGTAAAAACGCATAAGCTGCCCGTTATCGGCCCTGCGAAACCAAAAGGGCAAAAATATCAGGGGAAGAAGTTTGACTGCAACTGCCAGGGCCATGCAAAGTGCTGCCAGGGTATGGCGGTTCCGGTACCATAAAAACACCCCCAAAAGCACAAAAGCAACCACCACTACCTCATAGTGCAGGTTCCCGACACCTTCCAAAATAACCAGTGGGTTCAGCGCATAGAGCAGCACATTTTTTGATGGCAAACCCGAAGCGCCGAGTAAACGGGGCAATAGCCACAGGGTCAGTAGCTCGGAGGCCAGTAAGATGAGTTTCAGAAAAAAGGCCGACCAGTACCAGGATTGCCCTCCGGCCAAAACGGCCAGTGCAAAGGACAGTTGAGCGAACGGAGGATATACCGTTGCGTAATGCCTGGAGTTTAACTGGTCATAAAGGGAGATGCCAAGCCCTTCCGGCTTCCCTTCTGCCCATAGCCATTCAAAAGGGGACATCCCATAGGGGTTGTTGCCCGAAGAAAGCAGATAGCCATCCCAAAGGAAACGATAAACATCATCGGAAAGCTGTGGAAAAGCAAAAAGCAGGATGCAACGCAGTAGAATGGACACCCGTAGCCAGCAGCGGATGTCCCCCTCAGATTTCGCGGAATGAAAAAGCCACAAGCATACAAGAAAGAATGCACCATAGCCCAACAACAACGGCCTGAAGGTATCCTGTCGGGCAGAAAAGCCCAGAAATACCGTCAGGCCGCAGAGTAGGGAGGCCGGAACCCACCAAAACCTCCGAAAAAGGACCTCCTGCATGGAGGATAGGATTTATTGGACTTTAGCGTCCTTCCAGGTCTGGTAAAATACCATCCCGTAACCCATCGTCAACATAAAGTGATAGACCAGGAAGGTCGTTTCGCCCCAGTAGATGGACCAGATTAATGCGACACCGAAATACAGGGTGAGTACCCCTTCCATGATGGTCGTCCAGGACAACTCGCGATGGATATACTTGTTCGAATTTACCTGGCTGTCCTCTTTTGTATGGATATTGAACTTAGGCGTACGCACGAAAGGCGACTTTTTACCCCGCCAGCCTTCAATAACCGCGATCATATTATGCAGCGACAATCCCATGGACAATGCCAGGAACATCGGGAATAAAAGCGCGTATTTCAGGATTGCTTTCGGCGTAGATTCCTTTCGCGCCGGTGATTGCACATTGGCCATATAGAACATCGCCGCTACCACCAGGAAGCCGATCAGGAAAGCCGTGAAGGAGTCTTTGCTCACGTTATGTTCCAGTGCGAGGTGATTGATCGTATAGACCAGTGGCACACTGGAGAAACCCAACACAAAAACGACCATAAAAATGGAGCTGCCCAGCAGGTGCATCGAGGAATAAACCTTCTCCCAGAAAGAAAGGCTGGATTTCCAGATGAATGGGAGCATTTTTTTTGCCGTTTCGGCTCCGCCCTTCATCCAGCGGAACTGCTGGGAGCGGTAGCTGTTCATTTCGGCAGGAAGTTCGGCAGGAGCACTGACATCTTCCAGAAATTTGATTTTATACCCCTTCATCTGTGCGCGGATGCTGAGGTCCAGGTCTTCGGTAAGCGTATCTGCCTCCCAGCCGCCCGCAGCTTCGATCGTTTCCCTGCGCCATACGCCCGCTGTGCCGTTGAACTGCAGGAAATGGTTGCCCTGCATACGTCCTACCTGCTCCACAGTAAAGTGGACATTGAGCTGGAACGCCTGAAGGCGGGTGAGCAAAGAATAATCTTCGTTGAGGTGTTCCCAGCGGGTCTGGACCACACCTACGCTTTTATCTTCGAAGAACGGTATCGTTTTGCGCAGGAAATCCGGCCTGGGAAGGAAATCTGCATCGAAAATTGCGAGAAACTCCCCCCGGGCATGTTCCATACCATCCTTCAGGGCACCTGCTTTGAAGCCCTTGCGCTCTTTCCGCCTGACCTGCTCGATATTAAAGCCGAGAGCTTTGTAGTAGTTGACTTTTTCGCGCACCAGATCCTGAGTTTCGTCCGTAGAGTCGTCCAGCACGTGGATTTCGAACCGGTCTTTAGGATAGTCGAACTGTACGATGTTGTCAATCAGGCGATCAACGACATAGCGTTCGTTATAGAGCGGCAGTTGGACTGTCACAAATGGCCACTCCTCCTCCGGCTCGAATAAATCCTGCCCATTTACTGGCAACGGTGGGGTGGCATACAGGGTACCGCCTTCCTGTCCCTGTGCAGCCATCGCCGCGACGGCCACTTTTTGCCGGGACATCGGCAGGGCGCCCTGCTGCTGTGGCCTGCTGCGCCGATAGCGCAGATAATTATATAACAAAATGACGTGGGATACCCCGAATACGGTCACGTAGGTCAGTGCCGTAACATAAATACCCAGAGAGAGAAATCCAATAAATGACATAGGTGTGGGATGTGTGGTTTAAATTAGCTTTTAAAACACCTGAATACTGGTTTATTGTTCTGCTATTGTGCGAAAACCGGCACAAATTACGGGTTTGTTTACAATCCTAAGCATAACAAACATTTTTTTAAAAAAATTCCTAATTTAGAATAATTCTAAAAAAAATGAAAGGTAGCGGCATGAGAAATAATATCGCCGCGCTACATCCACCCCTTCATGGATTTTCAACACCGTGCGGAAGCAGGATCAACCTTATCACCGTACATTGATTTTGAAGGCATAACGAAAGATTGTCCACAAAATTTTATAGCCAGCCAGGATAGAGCCCCTGACCGTACCGGAGACTTTGGAAGTTCCGATCCGGGGGCGGTAACTGACCGGCACTTCGGTACAGCGGAGCCTTTGGGAGGCTGCTTTCACCTGCATTTCTACCGTCCATCCGTAATTGGGGTCGGTCATTTGGAGGGTGGTCAAATGTTCCCAGGAAATGGCCCGGAAAGGCCCGAGGTCCGTAAAACGATAGCCCCAGATTATAAGGATGAGCCGGGTCGCCAGCCAGTTGCCAAAACGCTGCTGCGGCTGCAACGCCCCTTTCTGCGCTTTTCCAAGGACCCGCGAGCCAATCACCAGATCGGCGCCCCCTTCGATAATCGGTGCGGTCAACAGTGGCATTTCCTCCGGATGATCGGAGTAGTCCCCATCCAGGAATACCACGATATCCGGCCGATCTGCCGCTGTCCTGGACTTCAGATAGGCGATACCGCGCAAACAAGCACTGCCATATCCAGGCTCGGGCGCATATACGACTGTTGCCCCCGCCTCCCTGGCACACTGTGCCGTTGCATCGGTACTGTTATTGTCGCAAACGATAATTTCGCGTACAAGACCCCGGGGGATGGCATGGATTACTTTTCCGATCGCCCCGGCTTCGTTGAATGCGGGAATGATAACATACACATTTGCCATGAATCGAATTGAACGCATAATTCCTGGAAAAACCCGGGGAGCAGAATCTGCACGCTATCCATAATCCCTGATTTTACCCTGCAGAACAACATTTCACTTTGTAAAAAGTTGGTTTACAGGATAGAAAAAAGCACGCCGGAATCATTCCAGGTGTAACAACATCAGCGGTTTCACTGCGTTGAGTGCCATTTTGCGGGTCTGGCTACGGTGGAAAAGTCCATCCCAGAAAGAACGTTTCTTAGCCACCATGACGACGAGGTCAATATCAGTTTTCGAGGTGTAAGCATTAATTGCCGCAGTGACATCGCCCCCTTCGATTTCTTCGATTTCAAAGGCAAACCCAGGATCTCCTTTTTCCGTAAGGCTGTTGAAGATAAATTCCCGGGATTTCTCGAAGCCGTCGCCATCGGATTCGGTGCGGACGTGTACAAAATGGACCTTAGCGCCAAACAGCTCATTGATTTCGACCATCTTTTTGATCATCCCCAAATCCACGGATTCAAAGTTGCTGGCATAGAAGATTTGTTCGATCGGCTCGAACGCCGTGCCTTTAGGTACGAGGATCACAGGGCATTTGCTTTTTCGGGCCACATGGCTGGAGACGCTGCCAAACATATTGTCCAGCAGGTCGGATTCGCCAGTAGCACCAATAACGATAAGATCATAAGCGGCAGACAGGCGCACGATCTCGTCGGCAGGGAATCCTACAATAAGCTCGGTTTTCACCGGAGTAGCGATTGCCACGTCACCAGAAAGGGATTTCCGGGCTGCTTCGCCAAATTCAACGAGCATTTTTTCCCGCGCCTCCAGTAATTCCGCAATTGGCGGCACAATGTTCGGGTATTCAGCCGCAGTTGCGGGCAAATACATGTGGACCACATCAATGGTTGCCCCCTCTATTTTTTCGGAAAGGTCCAGGGCATACGCCATGGCACATTGGGCGGTCGCTGAAAAATCGGTAGGAACAAGGATCTTTTTCATGCTGCAGGTAGTTTGCTTCGAGGATAAAGATAGGTAGTTCCGGGTAGCTTGTCGTTGATGAAAATCACCCGATACCGGATTTTTGGTAGCCGGTTTGCAGGGCTTTATAGGAAAAGTACGCATATTTGCACAAACACAAAAACCTATGTTCCCACGTAATAACCCAACCCGTACAAACGCATGGAAATCACTCGGGGCCCATGCCGAAATCATGAAAAGTGCACATCTGCGGGACCTCTTCGCCCGGGATCCCCGGCGTTTCGAAGCTTTCGCCCTTTGTTTCGAAGACCTGCTGATTGATTTTTCCAAAAATATCCTTCAAAAAGAGACCCTTGCGCTGCTATTGGAACTTGCCCGCGAATGCCAGCTACAGGAAGCTATAACTGCGATGTTTTCCGGGGAAAAAATCAATGAAACGGAAGGACGTTCCGTGCTGCATATTGCCCTGCGCAATACCTCAGGCAACCCCGTTTATGTGGACGGCGAGGACGTGATGCCCACCGTCAGGGAAGTCCTTCAAAAGATGAAAGGACTTTGCGGGCGCATTCACAGCGGAGAGTGGACGGGTTACACAGGTAAAAAGATCGAACATATCGTCAATATCGGGATCGGCGGCTCTGACCTCGGCCCGGTAATGGTCACTGAAGCACTGCGGCCTTACTGGCTGCCTGGCATCCAGGCCCATTTCGTATCCAATGTAGATGCCACGCACATTGCGGAGGTCCTCAAGCGGGTAAATCCCGAAACTACCCTGTTCCTGATTGCTTCCAAGACCTTCACGACCCAGGAAACGATGGCGAATGCCCAAACAGCACGGGACTGGTTCCTGAGTGCCGCAGGAGATCCCGCCCACATCGGCCGTCACTTCGTGGCTTTGTCCACCAATGCAAAAGCTGTTGAAGCCTTCGGGATAGACCCCGGGAATATGTTCGTGTTCTGGGACTGGGTAGGCGGCCGGTACTCGCTGACTTCTGCAATTGGCCTCTCGATCGCCTGTACCATCGGCTTCGATCGCTTCATGGAACTCCTGGAAGGGTTCCATGCGATGGACGAACACTTCCGCCGTACGGAATTCGCAGAAAACATTCCTGTCCTGATGGCCTTGATTGGCATTTGGTATGTCAATTTCTTTGGGGCCGAAACAGAGGCGATCCTTCCTTACGACCAGTATATGCACCGCTTCGCCGCTTATTTTCAGCAAGGCAATATGGAAAGCAACGGAAAGTCGGTGGATCGCAGCGGCCAGCCCGTTTCCTATGCCACTGGCCCGATCGTGTGGGGAGAACCCGGCACCAACGGACAGCATGCCTTCTACCAACTCATCCACCAGGGTACCCGGCTAATCCCCTGTGATTTCCTCGCACCCGCCATAAGCCATAATCCCGTCGGCGACCACCACGAAAAATTGTTGTCTAATTTTTTTGCACAGACAGAAGCCCTGATGATGGGCAAAACAGCCGAAGAAGTCCGTGCAGAACTGGAGGCAGAAGGCAAAACCGAAACAGCCATCCAACAACTATTGCCCTTCAAAGTATTTGCCGGTAATAAACCGACCAACTCCCTGTTGTTCCGCAAGCTTACCCCCCGGATGCTGGGCATCCTTACCGCCCTTTATGAGCACAAAATTTTCGTCCAGGGCGTAATCTGGAATATCTTCAGCTTCGATCAATTCGGTGTGGAACTGGGCAAGCAACTGGCCAACCGCATCCTCCCCGAATTACAGGACGATAGCCCTGTAACTGCACACGACAGCTCCACTAACGGGTTGATCAATGCATACAAGCAGATGCGTTGATACTGAAAGGTTGCCTTCGATACTATTAGGACAAAGTGAATGGACTTGCCGAATGGGGGCGTGTGAAAAGACGCTATTGCCACCAAAAGCAGCCGGCGATACCAAATAATCCTTTGAATGGACGCCGAAAGCGGCAAAGGCCTTTCTACACGACTCCAGTGACTGATGAGAAAGCTTCGCGCAAATGATTATTTTACTCAACCTGGCAAGTCTGCTTTTAATTGCAGAGAATCGTGATTTTCTCGGTACGGATTTTATTGGAAATATTACCCGCACGATCGCGGATAAATATCTGATAGGAAAGGGTATCCGTAGGATGCTGTTTGCTCGGCAGGCAGGTGAGGAATGTATTGGGAAAAGTACAGCAAAAATAGCCAGTGACTACACTATTGGTCATCAGGATCTTGATCTCCCCCCTAAGCCCATCGCCGGCACCGAGTTTTGGGATTGGATTGACTTTAAATAGCTGTATGGAACCGTCCCTGCTGTCCTGAAGGAAAATATTTACGCTGTCTTTACTCCCGAGGTCGCCATCGCCATCCGTGAAAGAAAACCTGATCTCGATTGTATCCAGGGCAATGCCTCCCCCACGGCTTTGTTCGATCGTATTTTGGCTGATCCCTTTGTATTCAATAATCGGCTCTACCGGAAATTCGGGGATACGGGAACATGAGGCGGCAAGGGCGGTACAACCTGTGAACAACAAAAAGCGGAGCTTGTGGTGTTTTAACATAGCCTTGTATTTTTGCGATGAGGCTGTCGCGTGAGTATTCTGGAGGTTGTGTACAAAGCCTCGGATCTGCCCTGGGGTTGTGTAAAAAGTCTTTTGCCGCCTTCAGCGGCTGTTCAGACAGCCTAAGACCTGTTTCATTCACAATAAAACGAAAAAAAGCGGGATTTTGATCACTTCGGAAGAAAAACTTCTTCAACAGCGGGCGCAGTTGATGTCGCGCATTACCAACGCGGGGGATGTGGGTTTCGAAGCCCTTGCATTGGACGTCTTTGCCTTCCAGGCAGCGAACAATCCGGTCTACCGTGCGTACCTGCAGCACCCTGGGGTAATGCCCCGGGCAGTGCGCCATTTAGAAGAAATCCCATTCCTGCCTATATCGGCATTCAGGCATTACGACGTACAGACCCTGTCCTGGGAGCCTGAGATAGTCTTTACCAGCAGTGGTACAACCGGCACGCAGAGCAGCAGGCATCTGCTGCGCGAAAGTTCCTGGTACCTCGGCAATGCCCGCAGATGTTTTTCACAGTTCTACGGGCACACAGCGCAATATGTATTGCTTGCGTTACTGCCCGCTTATCTGGAACGCACAGGATCTTCCCTGGTCTATATGGTACAGGATTTCGTCGCACGTTCGCCATTTGAGCAGAGCGGTTTTTTTCTGCACGATACACAGGCGCTCCGGAAAACCCTCCGACACTGCCGCGATATGGGCATCCCGACAATACTCCTCGGTGTAAGCTTTGCCCTTTGGGATTTCGTCGAAGAAGAGCCCCTGGATTTCCCCGACCTGATTGTCATGGAAACCGGAGGGATGAAGGGCCGCAGAGAAGAAATTACCCGGGAAGCACTGCACGGTATTTTGAAAAAAGGGTTTGGAGTAGCGGCCATCCATTCTGAATATGGCATGACGGAGTTGCTTTCCCAGGCCTATTCGCATGGTCAGGGGGTTTTTCAATGCCCCCCGACCATGCGTGCCTTCCTGCGCGACATCTATGATCCGTTCGAACAAGTCCCCCCGGGTCGTACTGGCCTGCTCAATATTATAGACCTGGCCAACCTGGACACCATCAGCTTTATCGCTACCGACGACCTCGGGCGTATAATGCCGGATGGCGGCTTCGAAGTTATCGGCAGGTTGGACCACAGTGAGATACGAGGGTGTAATTTAATGGTAAATGCTCAATAGGGAATATTTGGGCATACCATGCTGCCGCCTGCAGAGGATCTTATTTACAGGGACCTTTGACGTAATCGGTGATGCCCACACAGGCTGCCTCGCAGGCGTTGCCGTAGGTCACATCGTTACAGCCACAGACCGGATCATAGCTTGCGTTACATACGCAATCCTCTTTTTTCTTTTCCACACAGGTTTTCTCACAGCCTGCAAACACCACTGTCAGCATTAAAAGACACAGACTTAAGGTTTTCATAGGATTATTTTTCTGTAAAGATAGGCTAAAAAGAGATTCAGCGCCACCATTCGTGGTTGGGCAAATGGAAGAAGGTTTAGGAAGCCCGGGTGCCCTCTTTATCATAAAAATGAACCCTTTGCCTGTTATCGGAACAGCCCCAGCCTTAAGCCCAGGTAACCCGTTAGTCCGGAAAGGTCAGATTGGTCAAAGCTCGGATGATTTATTTGTCCTAAAAAGCGGTAACCTGCTCCAAGATTAAAGCGCACATACTTGTGCAGGTTGATTTCTAAGAGCGCAGAAGGCTCTATTTGGAAGAAGTTACCTTCCTCCTCATCGAGATCATCCTGGTTTTCATACTCCTTCCCGACCTCTCCATATCCAAAGAATACAGGAATCGTAAGATGAATGAGTTTTTTGGGAAATAAGGTATATTCCATAAATCCGCCTGCTGTCCAGTAGTCCAGATAGGCATCCGGATTGAGCTCATCCCGGAAGTACATTTCGTCGGAGGAGGTGTTGAAGTACCCTCCGATAGAAAACCGGTCTTTTAGGTTTAAGCCACCCCGGAGATTGAACAACATCGTAGTGCTTCCATCCATTTGGGCCACCCCGAAAGTTGGAGCGGCAAAAAGGCCAATATCCCGTATGCTTAACCGGGCTCCATTTCCAAATAAAGTCTGCAATCGTGTAGAATCCTGGGCTGCCAGAGGGTGCTGAAACAGCGTGGAAAAAAATAAAAAGGGCAAGGCCAAAAAAACGGCTTTTTTCATGGTAATTGGTTTATTTGAGTATTAAAAGGTTCGAATAGTTGCTGTTTACTGGTTTTAAATTGGTACGGATCAATACTTCGGTACTACAGCCTGAATTTCAGCCAAAAGTCAAGGCCCAGGGATTGATCGAGCACTGTTTGCAGCGTGCGGTGAGGGACGAGCCCGTTTACCCTGGTGCCAAAAGCGATCTTTTTGCCAAGTGGCCTTTCTGCTTGTAACATCAGGGATAGGCCCTGCCACCTGGTTTCCATATTTATTTCAGATTCCAGATCTACCTCGTCGAAGGTATCCATATTAACATATTGATATTCGATATTATACGGCATAGTGCTAATCCACTGTGTACCTGCGCCGGCCATTAACCGGGTTTTTCCCAGGGAGGCTATCCGAAGGTGGCCGTAGAGCTGATATTGGATAAGTGGCATAAAATCTACATCCCAGTGGCGAAAAATATAGGCTGGCCCTGGTTGAGCAGGAGCGGTATGATCGAGCGATGGTATCCGGGAAATATCAGATGATTCCGCGGATGCGAGACCAACCCGCAAGCTACCGCCGAGGGCGATGCGATTGGAGATATTTCTTTCCATTTGCAATCCGGAAGTGACGACATATCCTTCAAGTGACCCCGGAAAAACCAGGAGATGTGCTCCGTTGACCCATATCGGTTGCCATCGGAAAGATGACTTTCTTTCGGCGGGTTCTTCAGGTGGGGATTGGTCCTGCTCCTGGAGTATATCATTTGAGCGCAGAGTGGTTGCGCGTATTAATGGGATAAATGTGCGTTGATCCAGAGGAAGGAGCCCGGGCTTGAGCGGCTTCAGAGGTGAAAGGACATTTGGGACAGCTGCGGGGGTCTTAGCCTGGACCGAGGGAATCGGGGTATTCGTGTTGCTGCCGGGCAATGTGGGATTTGAACCCGCCCCGTTGACTGCGGCGACAGAAGTTGTTTCCCTGGAACCGTTGGATACCTGTGGGGATTCGAAGGTTGCAAGTGAGCGTTTGTTGAAGTTAGGTTTTGAAGAAAGGCCGGGGGACTGTATATCCCCAAAATATACTGACTGACCGGGATCGGAGATATTATTTTCCAGCATTACGGTTCTGTAAATCGTATCATAACGCACGATATGGATTGTTTGGAAGAGGGTATCCCGCTTTACAACAGGTTCGGGGGAGCTTGATGTGCGGGGACTGGAGCTCCCCAGCCAGTAGAACAACCAGGCCAGGTTGCCGAGCAGCAGGGCAGCTACTCCGAATGCGTAAAGCAACATAGACCTACGCCTGCGCTGCTGGTGAAATGCGTCGAGCCGCTCCGTCAGGTCAACCCATTTTTCCTCCTGGTGTGCCCGAAGGTCCTGATACTCGAATTTTCGTCTTAAAAGCGAATCGAAATCTTTATCCTGCATGGGCTTCCTGTTCCTTTAGGTTGGTTAGCAAAGCTTTGAGTTTGCCTCTTGCTTTTGAGAGGTTAGATTTGACAGAACCGATATTAACGCCGAGCATATTGGCAATTTCCTGGTATTCATAGCCTTCGATGGCATACAGGGTGAGGGTCGTTTGATATACGGGAGGCAACTGCCGCATCATCAACAGCAGATGTTCCACCTCTACATTGACCAGGGCCTCCGGAACTCCCGATTCGTCATGTACGGGCTCCAACTCTACCGTAAATAATTCTTTGAGTGTGCTACGTTGATGATCAATACAGGTTCGGATCATTACAGTTTTGAGCCAGGGTTGGAAAGGCAGATTGCTTTTATACTGGTATATTTTGGCAAACACTTTGAAAAACCCATCCTGTACGCATTCCTCGGCAGTTTCCTCCGATCTGCAATACCTGCGGCAGATAGCCAGGCTCCATCCATAGAAAGATTCGTAAAGCTTGAATTGAGCATGCCGATCTCCTTTTTGGCAGCGCCCGATAATGCGATATATTTCTTCTTGCTGTGCCATAATTATCTGGAGATACGGCAAAAATCCGGGAGTTGTTGCCTGAAAGCAAAAAACGCGCTCTGTTTTTTCAACGGCGATACAAAAAGGGAGGGTTGGGGAAGGAAAGGATAAACCTTCCGATCGGCCGTATATTAGAAAAAAGTTAAAACCTGTAAATTTCTTGTGGAAAACAGATGGGGTATTATTTTTGCGCCCGAAGTTTACTAATGTTATGCCCGTTTGGCGATATTTTAGCCTGCGGGCATTTTTTATTCCCTAAAAACACCCTGCTCCCTGGAGTCATAAAATAGCAATACCTCTGCCGCCGTGCGGGAAAATATTTTTCAAAAAGGTCTTTTTAATGTAGATGTTTCATAAGACCCGGGATGGGGTGAAAGTATTTTACCATCTTCGGCGGCAAAAACATTCAGGAAGGTTTACCCGGCACGCTGACCTGTCGCAACAAGTCTAATACAAAACAGCACGAGGCTGTCTCACAAGTCCTTTGGCGCCGAAGGCGACAGAATACTTATGAGACAACCTCGTGCTGAACTCGAAATACAAAATCTTTAGTGTACTTACTTGGAGGATACCGCCAGAGAGTAAATCACTAAGCCGAATCCGATTTTGTTCACGGCATCACCGATGTTGTAGATGATGTCCATTGCTTCGATAGGCAGCATACCAGAAAGCCATCCACCTTCGATTGTCATGTAGCCGATCGGATAGATCGCCCAGCCGACGAGGATGAACCAACCAAGGCTCTTGAAAGCGCCCTGGAGTGCAGGGTCGTTGGAGTTGCTCGCCAGTTTCTTGGCAGGGCCAAACCATACCTCATAGAAAATTGCTGCATAACCCAGCGTCGAGATGAAGCCCCACAGTGGGGAAGCATCCCTGTAAATCGTTTCGCCCAGGTAGCCGGTAACGAGCATCCAGAGGGAGTAAGCGATCATACGCCAGAGGAGGCCCTTGGTCGCACCGAATGCCTTCAGGATGAGGTAGAATTCCACGCACATCAACGGAACCGTCAGGATCCAGTCAATATAACGGAATTCAGTGGGGGATGAACCGTTTTCCGCCCAGAAGCTACGCATGTAGAAGTAGTGGACCGCAGCGATACCCGTGATCATACCGGATACCAGCATAGAATCGCGCCACTTTCCTTGTACCTGTGTCATCTGCACGAAAAAGAACACGGTTGCCGCCAGCATCGCCATAGAGCCGATGAAGAAGGTGAACCCGACGTAGTCGCCTTGTTTTAACGAAGCAAGGAAAAATGTGTTGAAGTTTACTAATGCTTCCATGTCATAAATGGATTGGTGATATAATATAGGTGTTACAAACCCGATTGAAACTGTTGTTAAACGGAATATATTCCAAATGGTTTATTTTTTCTGTCGCTTTATTCAATGGATTTATCCGAAAAAAGCGTCAGGATTGAAATTTAAATTCGTTATATGCCTTCAAAAAAATCTTTATCATATCAGTGGTCCTGAAAATGAGGACGTTCGTTCACTCCCCTGCCATATCTGTTTCTTCCAGGCTATTTTAAGTCAGCCCATCATCTGTCCTGCTACTCCCGTACACCTGGTCAATCAAGAGCATGTGCGGCAGCGTGACCGCTGCGATAAACATAAACAACAGTCCTGGATGCAATACCCCGGAGCCCAGGTACGGCAAGGCAAGATACAGGGCTGTCAGACCTGCCAAAGCCAACAGCGTGTAAGGCGCTGCAGCGCGGATATAATCTTTCCAGCCAAACGATTTCCTGGCCTTACGGAAGAAACCGATTTGATCCATACTGGAACTCAGCGCGTGCCATCCGGCAAAGTAAATTGAAAAACCAAGCAATAAAGGCAGGCTCAGGAACATGGCAAACAGTATCCACAAATTCACGCTTTCCAGAAAAGCACCCCATCTTCCCAGTTTATTCCGGATCACATTCCAAATAATCAACCCCTGATTGAGGACCAGCAGTAGTCCTACCGTCCCAAAACGCAACAGCTCCGGTATTTGTGGTACGTCCTGCCGGACCATAGCCGAAATAATTACCCTACTCGCTTCAAAATGCCATATTACCGGCACAAAAAGCACAAAAGCCCCCCAGCTCAGGTGCATCGGCCATGCCCTTGGGGCAAGATAATTCCAGTTGGACTGCCCAAAGTGATAAACAGACACCAACAGGAACAACATCAGGGCCAGCCAGGGGAGCAACATCCACAATACCCCATAAGCCAGTACCAGGCCAACATAAAAAATATAGAACCGCGGCATAGATATTTTACGCCCCTGTTCCCGCGATAGCTGCCCAAACAGCAGGTGATCAGTAGCCCCGTGTGGCAGACCAATCAACAGGATAAAGGCCAGTGCCAGGGGGTATTCCGCACGCTGTAGCCACCCTGGAAACACCAGAGCGCCCAATACTGCCAGGAGTGCGGCCAGCCAGAGCAACTGATAGAGCAATGGGTATCGCGTAATCATGGTATGCTGTTTTTGTGCCAACTCAGGGAAGGCGCAGCATTTCCCCTTACGCCCGCAAAATGTTTCTCCCATAAAGCCGTCAGGAACAAGCCCCAGGGAAGCGTGGAAAATATAGCCGCTTCCTCATAAATCCGGCTTTGTTCATCCAGAAACCGAAGGATCCGTGGAAAAGGATTGCGTTGAAACAAGGCATCGAAAATATACGCCGCCTCGGTCCCGCGGGTCTGCAAAAGATGTAACAGCAATCCATCATAGAAACTAAACCGGGCAGGATGTGCAGGCATTTCCGGCATCCGGCCTTTGGCCAACTGCCGTGCCAAAACCCTGGACTGTGCCTGGATACGCAAAAACGCATAACCCGTCGTAGGCTTTACCGCTCCGCCCAAAGTCCCGATTTCCACTACGCGAGACCCCCCTTTTGACGGCCTGGCCATCGAAAACATCGGGATTACCCCATGCTCTTCTTCCTGCACGGTATATGGACCAATCGGCACGGTTTGATCCAGGTAGTGCCCAAGCGCACCATCGTACTGATCGCGTGGCAGGAGCTCACTCGAAAAAACTGTATATTCTACAAGGGCCTCATGCGCATTCAGCGGTAAGAGATAGAGAAAATGCCCGCCCTGGAGCTGCGCGGTGCGAAAATCCATCAACGTGGCCTTATGGGCAGAAAAAACAGCCCGGTCGGCCTTTATCCACCATCCCCGGAAATGCTGCCAAAGCGCATTGGAGGGCGCTTGTTCCTGAAGTTCCGGAATAGAATAACAACTATTAAACACCCAGGGTGCCGTGAAGCACACATCATTTACCCATACTTTTCCACTCGACTTGTCACCGTGTATTCCCGATATATGGCCGTATAAAAACTCCACGTTCGGGGCATCGGCGATCCTGCCGTGCGCCAACGCATAGAAATCACTGCTTCGGACCATGCAATAGGTATAGGGGGCAATTGAGCTTGTCCTTTCCACCCCACCTGGTCCGGAAAAATGGACCTCCTTCCAGGTATGGGTCAATATCCCGTCGTACGTAGCAGGCTCGCGCGTCCAGAAACACCAGGTCCTGTCGTTTGCTGCTTTGGGCGCATTGTCAATGATGAGGATTTTCTTATCCCTTAAGGCAGGCTGATTCAGCATCTCCAGCACAAGGCTTAATCCAGCACATCCGCCTCCGGCAATAATAAAATCGTATTTTCTCACAAAGCACTTTGATTTGGTGAAGCCTCCCGGGGGGTATTTAATCGAGAACCCCTTCTGACAGCAAAAACATGGCGTTTAAACACAACTTAGGGCAAATTGTTGTCACATTTCAGTGGCTCGACGAAAGTACAAAATAAATAATTCATCAAAGCATTAAAGTCCAAATAAAATTACGATTGTTTTTCTTTTCGTACTTTTTTAATGCCATGTACCCTTACAAAGCTGAAATATTTATTAATCGCCAACTCCGCTGATTTGCATAATGATTAGGCCAATAAAAACTTATTTATTTGATATTCAAACATAAAATTTTTGAATACACTATTGGGTAAATCAAATTTACCTCATAGGACTATGGGTGATTTTCCGTCGTAGGTCCTTGTGTACAGAAAAGC
>Ga0209985_10000090_pt1 | contig 98247 bp, 75 predicted proteins | sample NOAtaG_FD_187305 | JGI IMG/M metagenome (GOLD analysis project Ga0209985, IMG submission 187305) | Freshwater lake microbial communities from Lake Erie, under a cyanobacterial bloom - NOAA_Erie_Diel6S_1000h metaG (SPAdes) (version 2) | ecosystem: Environmental > Aquatic > Freshwater > Lake ... | reverse complement strand
CTGGCCCGGCATTCGGTCAGCCGCTTCAGCGCCGAGGCGTTGCCCATCTCGGCCATCGGCAGGGTGGCTTGCGGGCGGGCATCGCAGATCAGCGGTGCGCTCTTGCCGGTGCCACGCTGATCGATCAGCACGAGGTCGCGTCGGTTCAGGAAGCGGCCCAGCACGCCCGACAACTGGCCGGCGAGGTTGATGGCGCTTTGCCCCGGGCCGCCTGCGAAGAAGAAAACCGGGTCGGGCTGCTTGTTGCGCGCCAGCGCCGGCAGCACGGCGACGTGCAGGTCGATCTGGCGGCCTGACGCCTGTGCCGGATCGAGCGGGCGCTTGAGCACGCCGCACAGTGCGCCGTGCTCGACACCCGGCAGCTTGCAGGGCGAGAGATCCAGTCTTGCCGAGGCGGGCTGAGCCAGCGCCGCGCCGAGCGGGCCGGTGGCCAGCAGCGCCGCGACCAGCAGGCGCTTTCGCCCAAGGGTTCGGAGTGTGTTCATGTGGCCATTGTTGGCCGCGTCACGCCGCGCCAGGATGCGCAAACGCTGGACGGTCGAAGCGCTGCGGCGAACGGTCGCCGGCGGCACATCGACGGCGGCTCAGCCGAGCAGCCGCTTCAGCTCGCCACTGTCATGCAGCCGCTTCAGATCCTGGAAACCGCCGACAAAGACACCCCGCACGAAGATCATCGGCAGTGTCGGCCAGCCGGTCCACATCTTCAGTGCATTTCGCCGCCGCCACTGGCTCAGGTAGCCGCCGTACTCGAGGTAGCGGTGGGCGATGCCGGCCTCGTCGAGCAGCCGACGCGCCTTCCTGGGGAACGGGTTGGCCGACATGCCGACCACCACCACCGGCTCGGTGGCGATCGCCGACTGGACTTCGGCGACGGCATCCGCGTGCAGCGCGCCGAGCTTGTCGCGGACCGCGGGGTGGGCGGCGGATTCGGGCAGGATCGGTCGCACCATGGTGCAGCAGATCCGCTTCAGCCTTTGGTCGGTGCCGGCACCGCTGCTGCCGTGGGCGCCGCGGGCTTGACCAGGGCCTGGCACGCCTGGCGTTGGTCGGCCTCGCGGGCCGGCAGCTGGGTGCACATCGCGGCCAGCCGGCTGTGCCAGCGCTGGACCGCCGCGGCGGCCTCCGGCGCGCTGGACGACCAGGCGACGAGCTTGGTGTTCGCGCGTTGCAGCGACCGGCCGCTTCGACCTTCGAAGGCGGCGCCGTCGGTCGCGGCATCGGCCAGCAGCCGCTGCGCCGTCTGGTCGATCCGCAAGGTGTCCTTGGGCGCCAGGTCGACCAGCGCCGTCAGGAAGCCGTTGCCCCACTGCAGCCGTGTCGCCGGGCCGACGGCCTTGTCGTAGGACTGCGCGTACCAGTCCAGCGCCTCGGCCGTGCGCCCCTGCTTGCGCGCGTTGCTGCCGAGCTGGCTCATCAAGTAGTAGGGCGAGTGACTGCGCGCCAGGTTGGACTTCAGCAAGGTGTCGCTTTCGGCCCAGCGTCCGGCCTGGCCCAGGGCGTAGGCCGCGGCGGTGATCACGGCCTGGCGCTCGTGGCCGTCACGGATCTCGCGGTCGTCGCGAGCGACCTGGTCCAGCGCGCCCCGCACCAGCGGCTCGGGCAGTTGCGGCTGCAGCACGTCCTTGGCCTGGCCGCGGCGCGCCAGCGCCAGCCGTGCGATCAACGCGTCCATGCGGTCGGCGCGGGCAAAACCCGGGTCGGACTGCAAGCGCGTCAAGGCCGCATCCATGGCCACCGCCAGTGGCACGCCGGGGTTGTCTTCGACGCCCAGGCCCTTCAGCAGGTCGGCGGCTTCGCTGGTCAGCACCGAGGCATGAAGCCGCGACTGCACCGGGTCGGCCAGCAGCTTCTCGACGCGTGCGGTCAGTGTCGCGTCGGGTGTCCAGCCGGCCTTGGCGACATCCCCTTCGCCGCGCGCGGCGATCGCCTTCAGCCACAGCCGGGTCGCCACCTCCGCACCGGCCACCGGCTGGCTGTCGGCCCGTGCGGCCAGCCGTGCCAGCAAGGCCGAGCGCTCGGCCTTCGGCACCAGGATGCGCTGCTCGTCGCTGGCGTCGGTCTCCCACGAGAAGAACGCGAGCAGCCGCCAGTCGCCGGCCGACAGCGGCTTGTCGGCACGTGCATCGGCCAGCACCGCACGCACGCCGCGTCCTCCGGCCAGGCCCAGCTGCAGCAGCGGGAGCACCTGCTCGGGCTCGACCTCGCCCGGGATGCGGGTCAGTTCCTGGCCGTCCGACGACAGCAACAGCAGAGTCGGGTAGCCGCTGACGCCAAAGCGGGCCGAGATCTTCTGCGCGGCCGGGCGGTCGCCGTCGACATGCAGCGCCACAAGCCCTCGGGTCAGTGCCGCAAAGTCCTGGCGATTGAACAGCTGCGCCTTGAGCCGGTTGCACGGCGGGCACCAGGTGGCGCCCCAGTACAACAGCAAGGGCTGACGGGCCGCCTTGGCGCGTGCCATGGCGGCATCGACATCCCCTGGGTCGCGGGCGCTGAGCCAGGCCACCTGGCTCGATGGAGCAGCAGCGGGCTTGGCGCTGGCAGCCTGCGGCGCCGCATGAAGGCCTGCCGCGCTGGTCAAGGTCAGTGCCGCAGCCAGCAGCAGCCGGGGCCAGGAAGGCGTCGAAGCCATGGAGGTCATGGGTTTCCTCTTGCGATGAGGCACAAAGCACGACGGGGCCGGGCTTGTCGCCGCGCCGGTGCGCAGATCAGGCCAAGCTGTCTAGGATAGAGAGTTTCCCGCGTTGCTGGCCTTTGCGGGCCGCTTTCGACCATGCCTGCTGTCCGCCCCACTCGCACCGCACCGGCTCCGCACCGCTCACGTCAAGCCCACCGGATCGCGGCGCTGGTGCTGGCCTCGCTGCTCGCCGGTGCAGGCTCGCCGGCCCTGGCGCAGGCCAACGCCAAGGCCTCCAAGCTCTACGAAGAGGCGCTCCAGCGCTACGAAAAGCGCGACATGCCCGGCACGATCATCCAGCTGCGCAACGCGCTGAAGATCGACAAGAACATGCTGCCGGTGCATGTGCTGCTGGGCAAGGCCCTGCTCGCCAACCAGGAAGTGGCCGCCGCCGAGGTCGCGCTGACCGAGGCCCTGCGCCTGGGCGTCAACCGCGCCGAGGTCGCGGTGCCGCTGGCCGAGTCCATGGTCGCCCAAGGCAAGCTGACGACTCTTCTGTCCGATCCGCGGTTCTCGCCGGCCGGTCTTCCCGCGACGACCCAGGTCGCGCTGCTGCTGCTGCGGGCCGCCGCATCGACCGACGTCGGCGATGGCCGCGTCGCCCTGGCGACCATCCTCGAAGCCCGGGCGATCCAGCCGGGCAACCCCGACACCTGGACCGCCGAGATCCCGGTCCGCCTGCGCAATCGGCAGTTCACCGAGGCGGTCGCCGCCGCGGACAAGGCGGTCGAGATCGCGCCCACCGATCCCGAGGCTCACTACCTTCGCGGCACGGTGTCGCACCTGCAAGGCGACAACAACGGGGCGCTGGCCCGCTACGGCCAGGCGCTGACGCTTCGGGCCAACCATGTCGAGGCCCTGGTCTCGCGCGCCGGACTTCTGATCGACCTGCGCCGCGGCGCCGAGGCCAAGGCCGACGTCGACAAGCTGGTTGAAGCCGCACCCCGCGATCCGCGTGGCCACTACTACCGCGCCTTGCTGGCTGACGCCAGCGGCGACAAGGCCGGCGCACGCGCAGCCCTGTCCAAGGTCGTGGAGGTGCTGGATCCGGTGCCGCTGGACTACCTGAAGTACCGGCCGCAAGCCTTGATCCTGGGCGGCCTGGCCCACCAGGGTCTGGGCCAGAGCGAACGGGCGCTGCCTTACCTCGAGGCTGCGCAGCGCGCCCAGCCCCAGAGCCCGGTCTCCAAGCTGCTGGCCCAGATCTATCTGGCCGACAGGAACCACGACCGCGCGATCACCTCGCTGACCGACTACCTGAAGTTCGCACCCGGCGACAGCCAGGCCATGATGATGCTGGCCTCGGCGCACATGGCCCAGGGCCGGCATGCCCGCGCGACCCAGCTGATGACGGACGCGCTGAAGCAGCAGGACCGGCCCGACCTGCGCACCATGCTCGGCATGAGCCTGGTCGGCGGGGGCCGCTTCAAGGATGCCGCGGCCGAGTTCGAGGCCTCGCTCAAGCGCGACCCGACCCAGCTCCAGCCCGGCATCGCGCTGTCCACGCTGTACCTCGGCAGCGGCCAGGCGGCGCGCTCGGCCAAGGTCACCGAACAGCTGCTGAAGGCCCATCCGCGCAACCCGGGGGTGCTGAACCTGCACGGCACCGCGCTCGCCCGGCTGGGCCAGGCGCCGGCCGCCCGGCGTGCTTTCGACGATGCCTTGAGGGCCGATCCGACTTTCAACGCGGCCAAGGTCAACCTGGCCCGGCTTGACATCGCCGATGGCAAGGCCGACGCGGCGGCGGCGCAGCTCGGGGCGGTTCTGGCCGCCGACGACAAGAACCTCGACGCCTTGTCCGAGATGGCAACGCTTCACGAACGAGCCGGTCGCACCGCCGACGCCCAGCGCCTGTTCGAGAAGGCCTTCGACGTCAGCGCGCTGGACGACTCCGGGCCCGGCGTGGCGCTGGTGGACTTCCACCTGCGCGGCAACCGGCTTGAACCTGCCCGCGAGGCGTCGCGCAAACTGTCCGCCAAGATTCCGGACACGCTGCCGGTCCTGCTGGTGTCGGCCCGCGTCAGCCTGGCCGGCGGCGACCTGCCGGCGGCGCGGTCGGTCCTGACCCGGGCGGCGGCGGTCGCCCAGTTCACGCCCGGCCTGTTGCTGCAGGTCGCCCTGCTGCAGAGCCAGGCCGGCGACCTGAAAGGTGCGCAGCACAGTCTCGGCAAGGGCCTGCAGGAGCGACCCGACGACCTGCCGTCCCAGGCCCTGATGACCGAAGTCGAGATCCGCCTGGGCGAGCTGGCCAAGGCGGAACAGCGGGCGCGCCAGATCGTCGCCCAGCACCCCCGCCGGGGCGTGGGCCACGCCCTGCTCGGCGATCTGGCGCTGCAGCGCGGCCAGCGCCCGGCTGCCATCGACGCCTATCGGCGTGCGCTGCAAGTCGAGCCCGGCGCCGACAACCTGCTGCGACTGCATGCCGCGCTGCTGCCAAGCGACCCGACCGGCGCACTGCAGGTCGCCGAACAGTGGCTGAAGAACCGCCCGCGCGACAACGCGGTGCGCCGCGTCGCCGCCGATGGCCACGCCCGAGCGGGCAACCTGCCGGCCGCGCGCGCGGCGTACGAAGCCCTGCTCAAGCAGGAGCCCGACAACTTCGAGGCCCTGAACAACCTTGCGAATGTCCTGCTGCTGCAGAACACCCAGGAAGCCATCCCCCTGGCGCTGAAGTCTGCCGAGCGGGCGCTCGCGCTCAACCCCGGCGCGCCCCACCTGCTGGGCACTGTCGGCTGGGCGGCCTTCAAGTCCGGCCAGACCGACCGGGCGCTGCAAATGCTGCGCGACGCCCGGCTGCGCGATCCCTCGAACGCCCAGACACGCTTCTTCCTCGGCAGCGTCCTGGCCGCCGCGGGCCGCAAGGCCGAAGCCCGGGACGAAATCGATCAGGCCGTGAAGTCCGGCCGCCTGCCCAACGTCGCCGAGGCCCAGGCGCTGCTGAAAACCTTGAGATGAGGGATGTTGTCGGGTGTCGCACCGCCTTACACTTCCGTTCCAACGGAGTGAAGTCTGCAACCTAAGTTGTTGATCTAACTCGGTTTCTTGTTCCAAGTCCGAAAAGTGCTTGTATCAAGGTGTCAACCCAGCGGCTCCAGACCGCTTGGCGCCTTACGCGAATAAGTCGAGAACATCATGTCACTGAGCCCGAACTTCTCCCTGATCCTGCGCAGCACCCTCCTCGCCGCCGCCGCGGCGGTGTCTCTGGGCGCACAGGCACAAGGCACCTGGAACCTGGTCGATGTCGGGTCCTCGGGCGGGCAGTGCACGCAGCAAGGCACCAACTCCGGCACCTTCGACAACGCCTATGGCTGCGCCAACGGCGGTCGGAACGTCACCATTTCGTCCTGGTCGTCGGACCGTGGCACCGGGGGCAACGCCCAGGCGGCCGGCACCGGCAGCAACTTCGCCAACGCCCACCTCAGCAACCAGGGCACTGCCGGTTTCGGCTCCAAGAACCGGACCGAAGGCCTGAGTGTCGGCTCGCCCGACCATGCCTTTGACTCGATCGCCCCCGGCACGATGGACCTGATGCTGCTGGACTTCGGCAGCACCAACGTCGTGCTGAGCCAGATCGGCCTGGGCTGGAAGAGCGGCACGGGCGCCGGCGACATCACCGTGATGCGCTGGGTCGGCACCAAGCCGGCCTTCGGTACCGCGGCGGTCACCGTCGGCGGCAGCGACACGCTGTCCGCCACCACCTGCACGGGTGGTGTTGTCACCGGCTGCTGGTCGCTGGTCGGCAGCTACGATGACCTTGCCACCGACGGTTCCAACCCCTATGGCCAGAACGCCGTGAACACCGGCGCAGCGGCTTCGACAGCGTCGAGCTGGTGGATGATCAGCACCTTCAACTCGGCGTTCAACAACAACAGCCACACCTGCATCGGTGGCGACGGCACCTGCACGTCGGGCAACGATTCGTTCAAGATCAACTTCATCAACACGACGGTCTCGCAGGTCCCGGTGCCGGGCTCGCTGGCCCTGGCCGGTCTGGGGTTGCTGGCAGCCTTCGCAGCCCGTCGCCGCATCGCCGCCTGATCGGGCGAATCACTTCCCCCCAGGAAAGCCGGCCCCGCGCCGGCTTTTTCATTCCCGCTCGGCGGGACGTTCGCCTTTCGGCGTCAGCGCCTTCAGCGCGGTCTGCAGCGGCTCGTCGGGCGCCGGCTCCGGCAGCGCGCGCGCCAGCGCCAGCCAGGTCGCCAACGGCAAGCCATTGGGCCACGCCGGCAACGGCTGGCGGGGCGCAGGCCTGATCAGCTCCAGCCGGTCCGCCCGGGCCAGCACCACGCCGTATTCGACCGGCACCTCCTCCGGCTCGGCGATCCCCTCGGCCAGCACGAAGGTGCAGCTTCCGGCCAGCGCCCGATAGGCCGCGCCCTTGTCGGGCAGGCGCAGATCCGCCAGCAGGTCGGCGCGGCGGACCTTGATTTCATGAACCCGGGGCTCCAGCGCGCCCGCCAGCGTGCTGACGCGGATCGAGAACACGTCCGGCATTGCAACCACCCAACGAAAGCCTGCGCTCACTTCTTCGCTTTCGTCGTCGGGCCAGAGGGGCAAGGCCGCCGGTGGGGACCCGGCCGCTTCGGGCATGCGCTGGAGCGGCGCCCGCAGCGCGAGCCCGCGCCAGGCCAGCCGGCCGTCCTGGGCCAAGGCCCGCGCGACCCGCCGGACCAGCGCTTCGTGCGGTTCCAGGGCATGGCGATGCTGCTGGCTGGCCGACGCCAACGTGGCGATGCCGGCATCGGTGAGCCTGACCGTCACCTGGCCGTCTGGCCCCATGCAGCGCTCGAGCCAGCCCGCAGCGAGCAGGTCGATCTCAAGCGGGTCCTGGTACGGCCAGCCCGCCGAGCGCCAGACCTCGCGCAGCCGCTTGCGCTCCGCCGGCTTCAGCGCCCTTGGAGGGTGCGCCGGATCACTCAACGACCTTGACGCCCTTCCAGAACGCCAGCCGGCCCTTGATCTGCGACGCCGCCTCCTTGGGCTCGGGGTAGTACCAGACCGCGTCCGGGTTCACGTCGCCGTCGACGAAGAGGTTGTGGTACCGCGCTTCGCCCTTCCAGGAGCACATCGTGCGCGTGTTGCTGCCCAGCAGGTACTTCGGATCCACCGCCGCCGCCGGAAAGTAGTGGTTGCCCTCGACGATGACCGTGTCCTCGCCGCCCGTGGTGTCGGCCACCACCGTGCCGTTCCAGATTGCCTTCATGGACACGATTGGAACCGGAGGCGCCTGGCCCGGCAAGCCGTGCCGGCCCTGGCCGTTCAGCGGTCGCGGCGCACGATGCCTGTTGGCGAAGGCGTTGCGCCGACCACGAACACGCTGTAGACGCCGCCGGCCTCGATGCGCTGCTCGACCGCACTGAACAGCGGATCGGCCAGCCCCGACGCCGTGACGGTCAGCCGGGCCAGGGTGTTGGCCGTCAGGTCACGCGGCTGCGACGCGGTGCCCGGCGCGACGCCATCGGCCGCGGGGACGAAGTCCATCGTCATCGACAGCGGCGTCGCCAGGCCCGACACGCCGTTGACCAGCCTCAGCCGCGCCTGGCCCGCGCCGGTGGGTGCGCGGTTGTCATCGGCGATCCAGCGCGCCTGCGGCGCCGCCGCCGTGCCCCAGACCAGCAGCGTGTGGTCGGCACCGGCGAGCAGCTCGAATGGCGCCACCACCGCCGCACTACCGTCGATGCCCGCCGTCACCGTCTGCGCGCCGGCAGCCACCAGCGTGTACAGGCCCACCGCGGGCGAGCCGACGCCGGCCAGCAGCGACTGGCCGGCCACCGTGGCCGACACGCTGCCCCCCTGCGCCGCGCCCGCCACCACCCGCACCCGGGCCTGGACGCCGTCGCGCCGGACGATGGCACCGCGCTGCACCAAAGCCAGCGCGTCGACCAGCAGCCCGCCGCGTCCGGGGGTCAGCACGATCGTCGTCAGCGCCTGGTTGCCCAGGTTCAGATCGCTCAGGTCCAGGCGCAGATCGCTCTTGCTGCCGGCCGCGGTGATGCGCAGCCGCCAGTTTGCAGACGGCGACACCTCCTGCACTTCGGTCACGGCCCCGTAGGCGACATTGGCCCGGGTGGCGACGGCGCTGGCCAGCGGGTCGCCCGCCGCGGTGAGGTACAGGTCCAGCGCACCGGCATCGGGCGCGGCGTTGACGATCCGGATCTGGCTGCGGTTGTTGGCCGGCGCGGCGACCTCGTCATCGAGCTGGACCGTGCGCAGCGCCCCCACGGTGCCGTAGGCGAGCAGCGTGGTGTGCCGGTTTTCGCTCAGCGACGGACGCAACGTCAGGAGCGCGGTACCGCTGCCGGCCTGGTTGATCGTGGTGTTGTCGCCATCGCGCGGCTCGACCCCGACATAGCCCGCCGTGTCGCCATAGCCGACACTGCCCTGGCGCACGCGGTCGGCCAGTCGCAGGTCCAGCGCGGCATACCCGCTGTTGGCGCCGCTGGCGTTGACCAGGCGAACCTGGGCCTGGGTGCGGTCGGTACCGGCACCGCAGCCCGCGAGCAGCAGGATGCCCAGCGCAAAGCCCAGGCCAGACAGACAGGATCGGATCGGAGCGAATCGGGGCATGGGAGGACAACGGTCAGCACAAGGGCGAGGCCGCCATCATGCCTGCCCGCCCGCCGCCCGTCGCCCAGACGAGCCACTGCGAAAGAAACGCTTCGCCACAAGCCGCATCGGCGAGGTCCAATTCGCGCACCTTCAGTCCGTGGTGCAGATCGAGGCTGGAATCGAACCAGGCGCAGCCGCGGGGCACGTCATCGGGTGTCGCAGGCGCGTCGGCCGGGTGGGCAGAACCATGGGCAAGGCAGGTGGACATCGTCGGCTCCGGTTTGCAGGGCATGGCCGCGATGCTCGGCGGCCAGGCGCGAGCGCACCATCGCCATGCGGTGCCACCCCGACCGGGCACCCCCGGCCGGGGGCCCACACCCGCCCGCCGGCCCGCCACGGGGCGCGACAGAATGACCACCCATGTGTGGTCGATATGTCGTGGCCTACGACCCGGAGACCCTGGTCTCGGGCTTCAGCGTGCGCGAGACGGTGCCGTTTCCGAGGCGCTGGAACATCGCGCCGCAGTCCGACGTGCCCGTGGTGCACGAGACCCGTGACGGCGAACGCATCGCGACCCTGATGCGCTGGGGCCTGCTGCCGCACTGGGCCCAGGACACCTCGCTGGGCCACAAGCTGAACAACGCCCGCGCCGAAAGTGTTGCCGACAAGCCCTCGTTCCGCCAGGCGCTGCGCCGGCGGCGCTGCATCCTGCCGGCCAGCGGCTTCTACGAATGGCAGGCGCTGCCCGCGGGCAAGCAGCCCTGGTACATCAGCGCGAGCTCGGGCGAGCCGCTGGCATTCGCCGGGCTGTTCGAGGCCTGGCGGCCCGACGAGGCCACGCCCTGGCTGCTGACCTGCTGCGTGATCACGACGACGCCGAACACGACGATGGCATCGATCCACGACCGCATGCCGGTGATCCTGCCGCGCGCGCACTGGAGCGATTGGCTGGCGCGTGGTCAGCAGGACGCCACGGCTGTCCTTCCGTTGCTCGTACCCGCAGCCGACGACGTGCTGCAGGTCTGGCCCGTGGCGCGTGCCGTCAACCGCGGCAGCGCCGAGGGCGAAGCGCTGATCAGCCCGCTGACCTGACGACAAACGGCGCGACGCCGATCAGGCTCAGGTGCAGCTTCATCGCAAACGCGGCCCAGGCCCCCACGCCCACGAAGACCACGATCGCCGTGCGCAGCCATTCGCCAGCCGGGTAGACCGTGCCCGCGGCCCGGTCGCGTCCGCGCGCCGCGCGAAAACTCAGCACCGCCCAGACCAGGAAGCCGCCGAACAGCAGCACGTCGGCCAGGGTGTTGTTGGCGACCAGGTGGGCGAACGCCCAGACCTTGACGCCCAGCACCATCGGGTGCTTCAGCGCCGCCTTGACGTGGTTGCGCGGCACGTAGGCCGCAGCAAGCATGACAAACGCGACCAGCGTCAGCAGCGCCGCCAGGTGCCGTGTCCAGCCCGGCGACGGCCACAGCACCACCGGCTGCTGGCGCGCCTGGCCATAGCCGATGCTCAGCAGCACGATGCCGACCAGTGCGACCCCCGAGTACACGCCCTTCCAGGCCATCTCGCCGCGTCGGGCGATGAAGCCCTGGCGCCAGGGTTCGGCGAACACGCGTGCCGAGTGCACGCCCAGGAAGAGGATGAGGCCAAGGATCAGCAGGGTCATGATGGGTTGGATTCCGGTGGCCGCATCACTTGAAGCGGCGTAGGGCCATCCTATCAACCGCTGCACGCCCGGCACGGTCGGCCAAAATCCGCGGCTTCGCGTTGTGGGGCCGGCCGGGTCGACCCTGCACCAGGCCCCAACCTTCATCTGCCGGAACACCACCATGCCGCTCCTGAACCGAATCGCCCGCACCCTTGTCGCCGCGGGCCTGGCCGCCACCGCCCTGGCCGTCGCCGCCCAGGGCGAATCCAAGGTCCTGAATGTGCTGAACTGGGCCGACTACATCGGCCCGGACACGATCAAGGCCTTCGAGAAGGAAACCGGCATCAAGGTGCGCTACGACACCTTCGAGAGCAACGAGACGCTGCACGCGCGGCTCGTCGCCGGCCGCACCGGCTACGACATCGTCGTGCCGTCGGCGCACTTCGCCAAGAAGCAGATCGAGGCCGGCCTGTTCCAGCCACTGGACCGCGCGCAGCTGCCCAACTGGAGCAACCTCGACCCGGCTCTGCAGGCCAAGCTCGCCGAGGCCGACCCGGGCAACAAGCACCTCGTGACCTGGCTGTGGAGCTTCGTCACCGTCGGCATCAACGAGGGCAAGGTCAAGGCCGCGCTGGGCAGCACGCCGATGCCCGAGAACCCGCTGGACCTGATCTTCAAGCCCGAATACGCCAGCAAGCTCAAGGGCTGCGGCATCCACGTGCTCGACTCGGCCAGCGAGGTGATCCCGGTCGCCATGCTCTACGCCGGCAAGGACGGCTACAGCAAGGTCGCCAAGGACTACGACGCCGCACGCGAGGTGCTGGGCAGGGCACGCCCCAACGTGACCCGCATCTCGAGCCCGGGCCCGATCAACGACCTGGCGCAGGGCCAGATCTGCGTGTCGCTGGGCTATGCCGGCGACTTCAACATCGCCCGCTCGCGCGCGGCCGAGGGCAAGACCGGCCAGGTCATCACCGCGCTGATCCCCCCGCGCGGCGCGACCCTGTTCTTCGACACCATGGCCATCCCCAAGGACGCCAAGAACGTCAAGAACGCGCACCTCTTCATCAACTACATCATGCGCCCCGAGGTGCACGCCTCGCTGACCAACCAGGTCTTCTACGGCAACCCCAACGTCGCGAGCAAGAAGTTCGTCAAGCCCGAACTGGCCGCCAACCCCGTGATCTTCCCGCCGCCGGCCGAGATCAAGAAGATGGCCGTGCCCGACTCCCTGCCCAATGACGTTCGCCGCGTGCAGACTCGCGTCTTCACGAACTTCAAGGCGAACACCAAGTGATCCTCAAACTCGTCGCCGCACTGGCGGTGCTGGCGGCCCTGGTGGCGGCCTACTTCTGGGCGGCGATGAGCTGGAGCTATTCGAGCGGCGAGCGTGCCGGCTGGGTCCAGAAACTCAGCAACAAGGGCTGGATCTGCAAGACCTGGGAGGGCGAGCTCTCCCTCGTCTCGCTGCCCGGCAGCACGGCCGAGAAGTTCTTCTTCACCGTGCACGACGACGCCGTGGCCAAGGACATCACGCGCCACATCGGCAAGCGCGTGGCCCTGCACTACGAAGAGAAGGTCGGCCTGCCGACCACGTGTTTCGGCGAGACGCGGCACTTCGTCACCGCGGTGACGCTCAGCGACGAGTTCCCGCTGGGCCCGGGCTTTGTCGTGCCGACGCCCACGTCGGCGGCATCAGCCGCCGCACCCGCCAGCGCCGCCTCGCGCTGAGCCTGCCGCCGCCGCGTCCACTCCAGAGTGGGTGAATGCGGATGAAACAAGTCGCAACTGCCGCTGAGAATGCCCGTGCCGGGCAGCTCGGCGGGGGCCTGTCGTTCCCTGCCCGGACTCCCCACCCGAGCCCAGGACGCCCGCCCCGCGATGACGCCCGCCCACGCCGCCGCAGCCGACCCCGCGCCTGATGCAGCGGCGGCCGGGTCGACGTTCCCACCCTCACCCCAACCCTCTCCCGCCCTGCGGGAGAGGGAGCAGGTCCGCACCTCCCCCCTCTCCCCGCCTCCCGCCCCCGCACCGCCGGGCGGGTGCTGCGGCATTCGATGCCGCGAACACCGCCCGTGCCGCAAGGACCCACGCGATGAACCGAAACGATCCCGCTTCCGCCCTCGAACTCGCGCGCCGGCTGGCGCGTTCCGGCCGCCAGGCCGAGGCCGAGGCCGAATGCACGCGGGCGCTGGCCGCGGGCGGCCAACGGGCAGCGCTCGTGCCGCCGCTGCTGCTGGCGCTGCTGGAACAGCGCAGCGACGCCCGCTTCGCCCAGGGCCGGCTGGCCGAGGCATTGGCCGACGGCGAGGACATGCTCAAGGCCGCGCGCCGCGCCCGCGACAGCGCGGCCCAGGCGCGTGCGCATTGCGCCATGGCGCAGGCGCTGGGCCGCATGGGACGCCTGCCCGAACGCCTGGCCGCCACCACCGCCGCGCTGAAGCTGGCCCGCCGCGCTGGCGACCGGGCGGCGCAGGCGCAGGCGCTCGTGCTGCACGCCGAGGCCCTGTACACGGGCGGCGGCGGCACCGGCATCGACGAGGCCCGCGAGGCCCTGGCGCTGTACACGGCGCTGGGCGACGTCTCCGGCCAGGCACACGCCGGCGGCCGACTGGGCTGGGCGTTGATGGTGACGGGCCAGACCGAGGCGGCACGCGCGAGCGCCGAGCTCGCCATCACCCAGGCCCGCGCCTGCGGCGACGCCTTTGCGCTGGGCTACGCCCTGAACGTTCGCGCCGCAACCGCGACCGACATCGCCGCGCGCTCGCGCGACTGGGACGAAGCCGTCGCCGCCTACGAACGGGGCGGCCATGTCATCGCCCGGCTCGCGCCGCTGATGAACAAGGCCAACGTCTTCGCGAGCCTGGGCCTTTACCGGCGCGCGCAGCGAGAGCGGGCAACGGGTCTCGCTTCGCAGCGGGCGATGGGCCTGAATACACAGGTCTCCACCAACTTGAGGAACTCGGCGCAGAACGCGGAGAAGTGCGGTGACCTGGACGCTGCGCGGCGCCTGGTCGCCGAGTACGAGGCACTTCTTCAGGTTTACGCCGATCCGCGCGCGAGCCGATTTCTGGACGAGCTTCGCGGCATGCTGGCGCTGGCCCAAGGCCAGCCCGCGCAGGCGGCCAAGCACTTGGAGGCGGCCAAGCAGCATGCGCAGACTTCGGCCACACAGGTCGGACCGAAGCTCGCGCTGATGGCCAAGCTCACCGCCGCCCAGCTCGCCGCCGGCAAGCCCCGCCTCGCGCTGCGCGAGAGCCGCCAGGCCACCGAGCTGCACCGGGCGCACGGCCTGGCCTTCCTGGACGACCTGGACGTCACCGATCTCTGGTGGCAGCACCACCGCGCGCTGGCCGCCAACGGCCGCGCCGAAGAAGCCTGGGCCGCGCTGCGCCAGGCCCATGCGCTGCTGCTGGAAGGCATGAAGAACGTGCGCGACGAGGGCCTGCGCCGGAGCTTCCTGAACAAGGTGCCCGAGAACCGCGCCATCACGCTGGCCTGGCTGGACGACGCCGCGCGCCGCGGCCTGCCCGAGTCCGAGCGGCTGGCCCACCTGCAGCTGCCCAGCGATCTGGGCGAGCCCTTCCAGCGCCTGGTGGACACCGGCGTGCGGCTGAACCGCATCCGCAGCGCCGGCGAGCTGCAGGAGTTCCTGATCGAGGAGCTGCTCGAACTCTGCGGCGCCGAGCGTGTGCTGCTGGTGCTGGAAGGCGCCGACGGCCAGCCCACCCTGGCCGGCGGCCAGCTGCCGCAGGGCGAGGACACGCCCGAGGGCCGGGCCGCGCTGCTGCGCGCCATCGAGCCCTGGCTGGACGAGGCGCGCATCACGCAGAGCCTGCGCCTGCGCCACGGCCCCGAGGGCGCCGCCGCTGTGGACCAGCGCAGCTGCCTCGTCGCGCCGCTGGTGGTGCAGCGCGAGCTGCTGGGGTGGCTCTACGCCGACATGCAGGGCGCGTTCGGCCGCTTCACCGAGCACGACGCCAACCTCGTGGGCATGCTCGCCGCGCAGGCCGCGGTGGCGCTGTCCAACGCCCGCTGGGGCGAGGGCCTGGAAGCCCAGGTGCAGCAGCGCACCGCCGAGGCCCGCGCCGCCCAGTCCGCCGCCGAGCAGCGCGCGGCCGAGCTGGCCATCATCAACAGCATCCAGCAGGGCATCGCCGGCAGCCTGGACTTCCAGGGCATCGTCGAGCTGGTCGGCGACAAGCTGTGCGAGGTGCTGGGCAGCGAAAACGTCGGCATCACCTGGCTCGACCACGAGCGACGTGCGGGACGCCGCCTGTATGCCAAGGAACTCGGCCAGCGCCTGAATCTCCCCGATCAGGTGATCACCGACGACGCGAAGTGGCGCGAGATCGTGGCACGACGCGAAGCACGCATCACGAATCGGCCCACGGAAGGCAGCGCCGTCCCTGGAACCGCCGTTGCCAAGAGCACGCTGTCGGTCCCCATCGTCATCGGCGACCTGCGCGTCGGCAGCATCTCGATGGAGGACCACGATCGCGAATACGCCTTCGGCGAGGCCGAGGTGCGCCTCTTGCAGACCATCGGCTCGGCCATGGCCGTGGCGCTGCAGAGCGCGCTGCGCTTCGACGAGACCCAGCGCCTGCTGAAGGAGACCGAGCAGCGCAATGCCGAGCTGGCGGTGATCAACAGCATCCAGCAGGGCATGGCCGGCAGCCTGGACTTCAAGGGCATCGTCGAGCTGGTCGGGGAGCGGCTGCGCGAGGTACTGCGCTCGGAGAACCTGTCGATCCGATGGTTCGATCCGGCGACCGGGTTGTTGCACTACCCGTACGCTATTGAGTTCGGCACACGCCTTGACCTGCCGCCCGCGCCGCCTAAAGACGGCGGTCCGTGGTCGCGCATCCTGGCGTCGCGCCAACCGTTCGTCCGGCGGTCCGACGGTGCCAACGCGTTGCCGGGCACGGCAAGCGCACGCGCCGTGGCCTTCGTGCCCATCATCGGCGGCGACCAGGTGCTGGGCTTGGTGACGATGGAAGACCACGAGCGCGACGACGCGTTCGGCGAGGCAGAGGTGCGCCTGCTCAGCACCGTGGCCTCGGCCATGGGCGTGGCCTTGCAGAGTGCGCAGCGCTTCGACGAGACCCAGCGCCTGCTGAAGGAAACCGAGCAGCGCAACGCCGAGCTGGCGGTGATCAACAGCATCCAGCAGGGCATGGCCGGCAGCCTGGACTTCAAGGGCATCGTCAACCTGGTGGGCGACAAGCTCTGCGAGGTGCTGAACACGCGCGACATCGGCATCCGCTGGATCGACCACGCCGCAGGCCAGCTGCACTACCTCTACGAGTTCGAGCACGGCCAGCGTCTGGAGCTGCCCTCTCGACCGGTGCGCGAAAGTGACCTCGTGCGGCGCCCGCCGCGTGTGCTGAACAGCGTGGAAGCGCAGCTGGCCTCTGGTGTGAAGCTGATGCCTGGCACCGACCAGGCCAAGTCGCACGTCTCGGTGCAGATCGTCGGCAACGACCGGGTGATGGGCGTCATCACGCTGGAGAGCCACGAGCGCGAAGGCGCCTACAGCGACTCCGACGTGCGGCTGCTCGAAACCGTTGCGGCCAGCATGGGCGTCGCGCTGGTCAGCGCCCAGCGCTTCGACGAGACCCAGCGCCTGCTGAAGGAAACCGACGCGCGTGCCGCCGAGCTGGCCATCATCAACGGCGTGCAGGCCGGGCTGGCGAACAAGCTGGACGCACGGTCGATCCACGAGCTGGTGGGCGAGAAGCTGCGGGAGCTGTTCGACAGCCAGAGCATCAGCATCGCCGGCTTCGACCTCGAGACCGGGCAGCGGCACTACCACTTCATCGTCGAGCGCGGACAGCGCCTGGACGTGCCGGACGGGCCGATCTCGACCATGGGCTGGCACATGATCCGCAGCGCGCAGCCGCTGCTGATCAACCGCGACATCGACGCCCGCATGGCCGAGATGGGCATCGTGCGCAAGACCCTCGCCGGCACCGAGAGCAGCAAGAGCCTGGTGCGCGTGCCCATCGTCAGCGACGGGCGCGTGATCGCGGTCATCGGCCTGGACAACATGGACCGCGAGGATGCGTTCAGCGACGCCGATCTTCGGCTGCTGACGACGCTGGCCGCGAGCATGAGCGTGGCGCTGGAGAGCGCGCGGCTGTTCCGCGAAGTCGAGGTGCAGGTGGCCCGGACCGAAGTGCTGCTGCACCAGACCGAGCAGCGCGCGGCCGAGCTGGCCACCGTCAACGCGCTGGGCCAGGCGCTGAGCTCGAAGATCGACTTGAGCGAGCTGATCCGAACGCTCGGCGACAAGCTGCGCGAGACCTTCCGCGCCGACATCGTCTACGTCGCGCTGCTGGACGCGGCCAGCCGCACCATCCACTTCCCCTACGCCCATGGCGACGACATCGCGGCGCAGCCGCAGGGCAGCGGCATCACCGGCAAGATCATCGAGACCGGCCAGGCGCTGCTGATCAACGAGGACGTGGACTCGCGCATCGAGGCCATCGGCGCCGAGCAGATCGGCCAGCTCGCGGCGAGCTACCTGGGCGTGCCGATCTTCGTGCGCGACCAGGCCATCGGCGTCGTCAGCGTGCAGAGCACGCAGCAATCGGGCCGCTTCACGGCCGACGACCAGAAGCTGCTCGAAACCCTGGCCGCCGGCGTGGGCGTGGCGATCCGCAACGCGCAGCTCTTCGCCGAAGCGCGCGATGCCAAGGCGCAGGCGGAGAGCGCCAACGAAGCCAAGAGCGCCTTCCTGGCGACGATGAGCCACGAGATCCGCACGCCGATGAACGCCGTCATCGGCATGAGCGGGCTGCTGCTGGACACGCCGCTCACCCACGAGCAGCACGACTACGCCGCCACGATCCGCGACTCCGGCGATGCGCTGCTGACCATCATCAACGACATCCTCGACTTCTCCAAGATCGAGGCCGGCCGCATGGACATCGAGCGGCATCCGTTCGACCTGCGCGACTGCGTGGAGTCGGCGCTGGACCTCGTCGCCTCGCGTGCGGCCGAGAAGCACCTGGACCTGGCCTATGTCTTCGAAGGCGAGGTGCCGGTGGGCGTGCTGGGCGACGTGACGCGGCTGCGGCAGATCCTGCTGAACCTGCTGTCCAACGCGGTGAAGTTCACCGAGAAGGGCGAGGTGGTGCTCACCGTGACGGCCGAGGCCGAGGCGCTGCACATCACCGTGCGCGACACCGGCATCGGGCTCTCGGAAGCCGGGCTCGCCAAGCTGTTCCAGAGCTTCAGCCAGGCCGATGCGAGCACGACGCGCAAGTACGGTGGCACGGGCTTGGGCCTGGCCATCAGCAAGAAGCTCGCCGAACTGATGGGCGGCACGATGTGGGCCGAGAGCGCCGGCCTGGGCCAGGGGGCCACCTTCCATGTGACGGTGAAGCTGCCTTCGGCCAACCTCCCCCAAGGGCACAAGCGCGAGTTCATCGGCGCGCAGCCGGCCTTGAAGGGCCTGCGCCTGCTGGTGGTGGACGACAACGCCACCAACCGCCGCGTGCTGGCCTTGCAGACCGCCAAGTGGGGCATGGTCCCGCAGGACAGTGCCGTGCCCGGCGATGCACTGCGCTGGGTTCGCGAGGGCCAGCCCTTCGACCTGGCCATCATCGACATGCACATGCCGGGCATGGACGGGCTGGAGCTTGCACGCGCCATCCACAAGGTCGCCCCGAAGCTGCCGCTCGTGCTCTTCAGCAGCCTCGGCCGCAAGGAAGCCGGCGATATCGAGGGCCACTTCAGCGCGTATCTGGCCAAGCCGCTGCGCCAGAGCCAGCTCTTCGACACGCTGGTGAGCCTGCTGGCGCAGGACAGCACACCCAAGAAGGCCGAGGCCGCCAAGCCCAAGCTCGACGCCAGCATGGCCCAGCGCCATCCGTTGCGCATCCTGCTGGCCGAAGACAACGTCGTGAACCAGAAGCTCGCGATGCGGCTGCTCGGCCAGATGGGCTACCGCGCCGACCTCGCCTCCAACGGCATCGAGGCCATCGAGAGCGTGGAGCGCCAGACCTACGACGTGGTGCTGATGGACGTGCAGATGCCGGAGATGGACGGCCTCGAAGCCTCCCGCCGCATCACGGCGAAGTGGAAGCCGCACGAACGCCCGCGCATCGTGGCGATGACGGCCAACGCGATGCAGGGCGACCGCGAAGCCTGCATCGCCGCGGGCATGGACGACTACGTCACCAAGCCGATCCGGGTGGAAGAGCTGGTGGCCGCGTTGATGGCGGCTTCCGCTGCATCGATGGAGAAGCGATGAGTTCCGTGCAGACCACCTTGCAGACCCTGGCCGACATGGCCCGAGCCGGCCGCCATGCCGACGCGGTGCAGGCCGCCACCACCGCGTTGGCCGCGCCCGGCCTGGCGGTGGCCGAACGGCACGCCCTGCTGGACCAGCGCATCCACCGCCTGGTGGCGCTGTGCGAACTGCCGCGCGCACTGGCCGACGCGCAGGCGCAGCTGGCGCTGGCCGAGCAGACCGGCCCGCGTCCACGCGCGCAGGCACTGCGTGCGGCCGCCCTGTGCAACCTGGCGCTGGTGCATGCGCGCCAGGAGTACACCGCCCAGGCCTTGCAGGCGGCCGAGAGCGCCCTGCAGGCTGCCCAGGCCGCCCCCGCAGCCCAGCGCCCTGCGCTGGTGGCGCTGGCCCTGCTGCGCCAGGCGACGGCCTCCTTGAGCACCGACGCCGCGCTGGCCGCTCGAAGTGCCGCCGATGCGGCCCAGCGCTTCGAAGCCCTGGGCGATGCGGCCCATCAGGGGCAGGCGCTGCGCGTGCTGGCCCACCTGAAGCTGGCCGAAGCCGACACGCCCGAGCACCGTGCGCTGGCGGAACAGGCGGTGGCGCTGGCGCGGCGGGCCGGCGACGCCGACGGCCTGGCGCGGGCCTTGATGACGCGCGACCAGAGCGACGACGACCTGGCCGTGCGTGTGCGCGGCCTGCAGGAAGCCCACCGCGTGGCGCGCGAGGCGGGCAGCCTTCATCAGCAATCGGCGGTCGAACACAACCTGTGCCTGACCTACGCCCGGCTGGGCCTGATGCGCCGGGCGCGCCGCCTCATGCTGCACTCCATCGCGCTGCGCGAGCCGGGATTGACCGACGCGGCGCGGATCAACCTCTGGGCGATCGTCGCGTTGATCGAATTCGAGCTGGGTCACGAGGCGGCCGCACGGGCCGCGTTCGAGGTTCTGCAGCGGTCGTACGACCTGGCGCCGACAGCCCGCCTGGAGAGCACGCCACCCATCATTCAAGGCCTGATCCTGCGAGCGGCCGACCCTTTGCGTGCACGACGGCTGCTGCGCAAGGCCGCCAGGCTCGACCAAGGCTGGCGGCTGCCCTTCACGCTGTGCAACCTGGCCGACATGGAGTTGCGCTGCGGCAATGGTCCGGCCGCCCTGCGCGCCACGGCCCGCGCCACACGGATGCAGCAGGCCCGGCAGGGTCGCCTGGGCGGTGGTGCGGCTTCGGACGCCTACGTCTGGTGGACGCACCACCGCGCGTTGCTGGCGGCGGGCCGCGACAGCGCTGCACACGACGCGCTGGCCACCGCCTACGCGCTGCTGGTGCAGGGCGTGCGCCCGCTCAGCGACGAAGGCCTGCGCCGCAGCTACCTGCAGCAGACCTTCAGCGAACACGCCGGGCTGCTGCGCGCCTGGGTGGCCGCCGCCCGCGCCGCCGGGCTGCCGCCGGAGCGCTTCACCACCCACCTGCAAGGCGCCGTCAGCCTGCAGGAAAGCGTGCAGCGCCTGGTCGACACCGGCCTGCGCCTGAACGAGCCCGAGACCTCGGCCGCGCTGCACGAGTTCGTCATCGAGGAAGCGGCCGAGCTGCTGGGCGCGCGGCGCGTGCTGCTGGTGCTGGAGGCGCCGGCCGGCAGTGGCGCGTCCATCACCATCGCCGGCGCGCAGGTGCCCGAAGGCGAATCGGCCACCGAGCTGCTGGCCGCCATCACGCCCTGGCTCGACGAAGCGCGCCGCACCCGCACGCTCAGCCTGCGCCACGGCCCGGAAGGTGCCGAAGCGATCGACCAGCGCAGCTGCCTGGTCGCCCCCATGGTCGCCCAGCAGCACCTGCTGGGCTACGTCTACGCCGACCTCGACGGCCTGTTCGGCCGCTTCCACGACACCGACTGCCACCTGCTCGCCACGCTGGCCGCCCAGGCCGCCGTGGCGCTGGCCAACCTGCGCACGCAGGAGGGGCTGGAGCGCCAGGTGGCCGAGCGCACGGCGGCGCTGGAGCAGCGCGCGGCCGAGCTGGCCATCATCAACGCGGTGCAGCAGGCGCTGGCGGGTGAGCTGAGCATGCAGGGCGTGTACGACGCGGTCGGCGACAAGCTTGCAGAAGTGTTCAAGTCCGCCACCGTCGGCGTGCGCGTGCTCGACCGCGAGACGGGCCTGGTGCACTTCATGACGCAACTGGTGGCGGGCCGGCGCGCCAGCGTCGCGCCGCAGCCGCTGGCCGGCTTTGGCGCCGAGGTCGTGCGCACCGGGCGTTCCTTGCTCATCAATGAACACCTGGAAGAAGCGGTCCGCCGGCTGGGCGCCGGCATGCTTCTTCCTGCCGACCAGCGGCCCGCAGTGATGCCCCGTTCGTTTCTGATGGTGCCGCTCAAGCGCGGCGCCGACGTGGTGGGCCTGCTGTCGATGTCCCACATGCACGAGCACGCCTTCACCGACGCCGACGTGCGCCTGCTCGAAACCCTGGCCGCCAGCATGAGCGTGGCGCTGGAGAACGCCCGCCTCTTCGACGCCACGCAGACGCTGCTGAAGGAAACCGAGGCGCGCAACGCCGAGCTGGCGGTGATCAACAGCATCCAGCAGGCGGTGAGCGGGCGGCTCGACTTCCAGGGCATCGTCGAGGCGGTGGGCGACACGCTGCGCGAGGTGTTCCGGACCGGCGACATGAGCATTCGCTGGTGGGACGAGGCGACGCAGATCGAGACCCCGCTGTATTACTTCGAACATGGCAGAAGGGTGCGCTCGGCACCCATGCACCGGTCTCCCGATCGCGGGCCCGCGGTGCGCGTGCTGCGCGAGCGCAGGACCTGGCTCGCCAACTCCCGCGACGAGCAAACCGCCTGGGGCGTGCGCGCCGAGAAGGGCACCGACCAGGCCCGCAGCATCGTCGCCGTGCCCATGCTGGCCGGCGACAAGGTCTTCGGCTTCGTGGCCCTCGAGGACCACGAGCGCGACCACGCCTTCGACGCCGCGGCCGTCCGCCTGCTGGAGACCGTCACTTCCAGCATGGCCGTGGCGCTGCAGAACGCGAAGAGCTTCGAGGCCGAACGCCAGCGCGCGGCAGAGCTGGCCATCATCAACGCGGTGCAGCAGGCGCTGGCCGGCGAGCTGAGCCTGCAGGGTGTGTACGAGGCCGTGGGCGAGAAGCTGCGCGAGGTCTTCCCGGGCTCGTTCCTGGGCATCCGCATCATCGACTGCGCGGCAGGGCTCGAGCACTATCCGTACGCCTTCTACGACGACCGCCGCCTGCACATCGCGTCCCGGCCGCTGAGCGACGTCGGCTTCGGCGCTCATGTCGTCCGCACCGGCAAGACGCACGTCGTCAACGAGCGCATGGACGAGGCGATGGTCGCGGTCGGCGCGGTCGGCATGCTGGCAGACGTCGAGCGCATGCCCAGGTCGCAGCTGTTGGTGCCGCTGCTGGTGTCGGGCCAGGTGCGCGGCATCCTTCAGCTCAGCAACGTGCACCGCGAGCACGCCTACGGCGAAGCCGAGGTGCGCCTGCTCGAGACTCTGGCCTCCAGCATGAGTGTGGCGCTGGAGAACGCGCGCCTTTTCGACGAGACGCAGCATCTGCTGAAAGAAACCGAAGCCCGCAACGCCGAGCTGGCGGTGATCAACCGCATCCAGCAGGCGGTGGGCGCGGCGCTGGACTTCCAGGCCATCGTCGACGCCGTGGGCGACGAGCTGTGCCGTGTGTTCGCCGGCGCCGACCTGGCCGTGTGGTGGCACGACGAGGCACGCGGCGACCTGGTCAACCTCTTTGGCGCCTACGGCGGCAAGCGCGGCGTCGTCGCCTTCAGGCACCCGGTCGCGAGCGACGCCTCGGTGCAGCGTGTCATTCACCGGGGCGAAACCCTGGTGGCCGGCAACTGGGCCGAACAGGCCGAGATGGGCATCCAGGTGGTGCCGGGAACGAGCCGCTCGCTGTCCATCGCCATCGTGCCGATTCCGGGCGGGCCGAAGGTGCTGGGCGTGGTGGCCATCGAGGACTTCCAGCGCGAGAACGCCTTCGATGCACCCACCGTGCGGCTGCTGCAGACCGTGGCATCGAGCATGGGCGTGGCCCTGCTCAATGCGCGCAGCTTCGAGGCCGAGCGCCAGCGCGCGGCCGAGCTGGCGGTCATCAACAGCATCCAGCAAGGCCTGGCGAACCAGCTGGACCTGCAGGCGATCATCGACCTGGTCGGCGACAAGCTGCGCGAGGTGTTCGCCACCGGCAGCCTGAGCATCAGCTGGTTCGACGAGGCCACGTTCGTCGTCACGCCGGTCTATCACTACGAAGACGGTGTGCGCCTGACCGGCACGAAACCCTTCGTCCTGAGCCGCTCCACACGGAACCTGCGCGTGCTGGCCGAACGGCGAGCGCTCAGCCTGAACCCGGAAGACCGCGCCGGCACCGTGGCCGGCACGCGCAAGCCGGTGTCGGACATGCGGGCGGCGGTGTTCGCAGGCAATCGCGCCATCGCCGCCGTCAACATCGACGACTACGTGCGCCAGAACGCCTTCAGCGACAGCGACCGGCGCCTGCTCGAGACGGTGTGCGCGAGCCTGGGCGCGGCGCTGGAGAACGCCCGCCTCTTCGCCGAAACCCAGCGCCTGCTGAAGGAAACCGAGGCCCGCAACGCCGAGCTGGCGGCGATCAGCAGCATCCAGCAGGGCGTGTCGTCGCGGCTGGACTTCCAGGGCGTGATCGATCTCGTCGGCGACCGGCTGCGCCAGGTGTTCGCCACCGACACGCTGGAGATCAAGTGGTTCGACGAGCGTGCCGACCTCGTTCACACGCTGTACTCCGTGGAGCATGGCAAGCCCTTGCCGCAGCCGCCGCGGCGGCCGGCCCCGGATGGCGGCTACCGCACGCTGCTGCGCACCGGGCAGCCGTGGATCGTCAACTCGCGCGCCGAGATGCAGGCCGTGTCGGTGACGCCCGCGGGTGCCGAGGTGGCGTGCTCGGGCATCGCCATGCCCATCGTCGGCACCGGCCGCATCCTGGGCACGGTCGAGATGTACGACCACCAGCGCGAGCAGGCCTACGGCCCCGACCAGGTGCGCCTGCTGGCTTCGGTGGCCGCCACGATGGGCAAGGCGCTGGAGAACGCGCTGCTGTTCGACGAGGTGCAGCGCCGCGCCCGCGAATCCACCGCGCTGGCCGAAGTGGGCCGCGAGCTGAGCTCGTCGCTGGAACTGCAGCGCGTGATGGACGGCATCGCGCGCCACGCCAAGGACCTGCTGGAGGCCGGCAGCAGCGCCATCTTCATCCCCGACACCAGCGGCCAGACGTACCGCGCCATCGTCGCGCTGGGCGACACCGCCGAACAGATCCGGGCCACCGTGGTGCATGCGGGCCGCGGCATCGTCGGCAGCCTGCTGCAGAGCGGTCAGGCCGAACTCGTCAACGACACCCAGGCCGATCCGCGGCGCATCCAGATCCCCGGCACGCAGAGCCGTGCCGACGAGCGGCTGATGGTGGTGCCGCTGCTCGGCGGCGCCGGCGGCAGCGAAGTGCAGGGCGCGATGGCCGTGTGGCGACAGGGCGGCCAGCCCTTTGCGGCGCACGAGCTGGAGTTCCTGCAGGGCCTGGGCCTGCAGGCATCGGTCGCGCTGCGCAATGCGCGGCTCTTCGACGAGACGCAGGCCGCACTGCAGCGGCAGACGGCCAGTGCCGAGATCCTGCGCGTCATCAGCCAGTCGCCAGGCAGCGTGGAGCCGGTCGTGGCGGAGATCGTGGCCGTGGCACGGCGCCTGCTGCGCTGCTACCGCACGTCGCTGCTGCTACGCACGGGCGACATGCTGAGCTCGGGTGTGGCGGCCACGGCCCAGGGCTCTGCCGCGCTGACGGGCGCCGTGCCGTTCGATCCGGCGCAGAACTTCCCGTCGCGGGCCCTGGCCGCGGGGCAGCCCCTGCACATCCCGGACTGGTCGCGGACGGAGCTCACCGAGTGGGAGACCACGATCCAGCGGCGCACCGGCGTGATGGCCTCGCTGATGCTGCCGCTGAAACGCGCCGACGAGGGCCTGGGCGTGCTGGTGTTCCAGCGCGACACGCCCACCGCCTTCAGCGACGCCGAGATCGCACTGGCCCAGTCCTTCGCCGACCAGGCCGTGATCGCCATCGAGAACGTGCGGCTGTTCAACGAGACGCAGGAAGCGCTGGAACGGCAGACCGCGACCGCCGACGTGCTGCGCGTTATCAGCAGCTCGATGGCCGACGCGCAGCCGGTGTTCGAGCGCATCCTCGACAGTTGCCAGGCCCTGTTCGGCACCGTCGACATGGGTGTCTGCCTGGTCAGCGGCAGCGAGATCGGCTTCCCGGCCTACCGGGGCCGCTTCGCCGACGCCGTCATGATGGAGTACCCGCGCCCGCTGGCCGGTTCGGTCAGCGAGGCCGTGATGCGCGGCGGCGAAGTCGTGCACATCCCCGACGCTTCGGCCGATGACCTGCCGGCCTACGTCTCGGGGCTGGCCGCGCATTACAGCAACTTCTCGCTGGCCAGTGCGCCGATGCTCTGGCAGGGCCAGGGCATCGGCACCATCGACATCGCGCGAACGCCGCCACGGCCCTTCAGCGACAAGGAACTGGCCCTGCTCAAGACCTTCGCCGACCAGGCGGTGATCGCCATCCAGAACGCGCGGCTGTTCAACGCGACGCAGGAAGCGCTGGCGCGGCAGACGGCCACATCCGACGTGCTGCAGGTCATCAGCGAGTCGCCCACCGACGTGCAGCCGGTGTTCGACATCATCGCCGAGCGGGCGGCGGCCCTGACCCATTCCCGCTTCGGGCTGGTGATCCGGGTCGAGGGCGAGAACCTGAACCTGGCCAGCATGCACGGCTCGGACCCCGAGGCGGTGGCCCTCGCCCGCCAGGCCTGGCCGCAGCCGCTGAGCCAGAGCACGTCGGTGTCGGCGCGTTCCATCCGCGAGCGGCGCGTGATCAACGTGGCCGACACGCAGGACATGCCCGAAGGCCGGTACTCGCCCGAGATGCAGCGCGTGCTGGCCGTGGCCGGCTGGCGCAGCATCCTGTGCGCGCCGCTGTTCCGTGATCAGGACGTGCTGGGCACGCTGTGCGTGGGCCGGGCCGAGACGGGGCTCTTCGCCGACAAGGAAGTGGCGCTGCTGCAGACCTTCGCCCGCCAGGCGGTGGTGGCGATCGAGAACGTGCGCCTGTTCAACGAGACCAAGGAGGCGCTGGAACAGCAGACCGCCACGGCCGGCGTGCTGCAGGTCATCAGCGGCTCGGTGGCCGACCCGCAGCCGGTGTTCGAGCGCATCCTGGTCAGCGCCGAGGCGCTGTTCGACGCCGACGTGATGGGCGTCTTCCTCGTCGAAGAGCTGGGTGGCACGCCCAGCGTCACGCTGGCGGCCAACCGCGGCGTGTTCCAGGAACAGATCAAGGCCGGGTTCCCGATCCCGCTGGAGGGCTCGGCCACGCAGCAGGCCATCGCCTGCGGTCATGTGGTGGCCTATGCCGATGTGCTGCACGGGCCGGACGTGCCGGACGGATTGCGCCGCCTGGCGCAGGGCTTCAGCGGCAACTACGCGCTGGCCCAGGCACCGATGATGTGGGAGGGCAAGGGCATCGGTGCCATCAATGCGGCCCGCATGGACATGCGGCCCTTCAGCGAGAAGGAATGCCGCCTGCTGGAGACCTTCGCAAACCAGGCCGTCATCGCCATCCAGAACGCCAGGCTGTTCAACGAAGCACAGGAAGCCCGGACCGCCGCGGAAGCCGCCAACGAAGCCAAGAGCACCTTCCTGGCGACGATGAGTCACGAGATCCGCACGCCGATGAACGGGATCATCGGCATGAGCGGGCTGCTGCTGGACACGCCGCTGACCGACGACCAGCGCGACTTCGCGCGCACGGTGCGCGACAGCGGTGAATCGCTGCTCACGATCATCAACGACATCCTCGACTTCTCGAAGATCGAGGCCGGCAAGCTCGACGTGGAGAGCCTGCCGTTCAACCTGCGCGAGTGCGTCGGCTCGGCCATCGAGCTGGTGCGGCCCAAGGCCAACGAGAAGAAGCTCGACCTCGTGGTGGCCATCGCCGACGACGTGCCGGCCAGCGTGAAGGGCGATCCGACGCGGCTGCGGCAGATCCTGCTGAATCTGCTTTCGAACGCGCTGAAGTTCACCGAACGCGGCGAGGTTCAGCTGACGCTGGAGAAGCGCGGCGCCGACGAGCTGCACTTCGCGGTCAAGGACAGCGGCATCGGCCTTAGCCCGGAGGGCATGGCCAAACTCTTCCAGAGCTTCAGCCAGGCCGACAGCAGCACCAGCCGCAAGTACGGCGGCACGGGCCTGGGCCTGGTGATCAGCAAGCGGCTGGCCGAGATCATGGGCGGCACGATGACGGCCGAGAGCGAAGGTACCGGCCGGGGCTGCACCTTCCGCTTCCACGTGCGTGCCGAGGCCATCGCCAGCGCAGCACCTGCGGACAAGCCGGCCACGAAGACCGCCATCGACCCGCAGATGGCCGCGCGCCACCCGCTGCGCATCCTGCTGGCCGAGGACAACCTCGTGAACCAGAAGCTGGCGCTGCGCCTGCTCGGCCAGATGGGCTACACGGCCGACGTGGCCGTGAACGGCCTGAAGGCCATCGAGGCCGTCGAGGCCAAGATCTACGACCTGGTGCTGATGGACGTGCAGATGCCCGAGATGGACGGCCTGGAGGCCAGCCGGCAGATCACCACACGGCTGTCAACTTCGCAGCGCCCACGCATCGTCGCGATGACCGCCAACGCAATGCAGGGCGACCGCGAGGCCTGCATCGCAGCGGGCATGGACGACTACGTGACCAAGCCGATCCGGGTGGATGCGCTGGTGGCGGCGCTGATGGCGGCCAGCCCACGCACCGAGGGCCAGGCATGAAGCAGCGCGCGTCAACCGGGCGCATCGCCCCAGGGGTCGATCAGGCTCACGCCGGTGCCCTTGAAGTCGCGCACGTTGCGCGTGGCCAGGGCGAAGCCTTGCGCGGCGGCGATGGCGGCCATGGCCGCGTCGGCGAAGCTGATGGGGTTGCCGGCGGCGGTGGCGCCAGCCTGCACGGCCGCGAAGGCGCGGGCGGCTGCGGCGTCGAAGGGCAGCACGCGGCCTTCGAACAGCGGCAGAACCTGGCGCTCGACCGCCTCCGCCAGGGCCGTGCGGCGGCGGCCGGCCGGCAGGGCTGCCACGCCGGCCAGCAACTCCGCCAGCACGATGCTGCCGAGCCACAGCGTCTGCGGCGCCTGCGCGTCCAGCCAGGCCAGCACGGCCGGGTCGGGCCGCGGCTTCAACGGCTCGGAGACGACGTTGGTGTCCAGCAGGATCACTTGAAACGTGCCGGCGCCACCGGCGTGGTGTCGCGCCGCGTCTCCAACTCGACACCGCCGAAGCGGCGGCCGATGGCGGCCAGCGCCGAGCCCAGCCCCTGCGGCGGGCGCACCGCCGCCTCGAGGATGTGGCGGATCTCCGCCTCGGTGCTGCGCCCGTTCTGCGCCGCACGCTGCTTCAGCGCGCGGTGCGTGGCCTCGGGCAGGTTCCTGACGGTGACAGCGGTCATGGCGCAAAACTCCCGGCGCGGGGCCCCGTGGGCCCGTGGCCGCAGATGCTATCACTCAGCCAATTTGCTATCAGCCTGCCAACACGGCGCTCCGGCGTGCGCTGCGGCGGGCCACTCTGCACGGAACGACCCGCTGGCCCGCATGGCGAGATGCCTGCCGTTGCGGCTCGGGCATCATCCTGGACTCAGCCTCACTCTCCTCCGCGGCTCGCGCCGCAACCCAGCCTGGAGCCCCCTGTGCCGGACACCCCGCTGATCGATGCCACGGTCTTTGCCGAACTGCAGGACACCGCCGGCCCGGAGTTCGTCGTCGAGCTGGTGGACACCTTCGGCGAGGAGGCGCCGCAGATCCTGGAGGAACTGCGCGCTGCGCATCGCGAGGCGGCGGCCGAACGCTTCCGACGCGCCGCGCACTCGCTCAAGAGCAACAGCAGCACCTTCGGCGCCACCGGGCTGGCCGAGATGGCGCGCTCGCTGGAGCTTGTCGGCATGCCGGCCGACCCGGGCCCGGTGGACGCGCTGGCCGCCGAGCTGGAGGCCACGGTGGTGGCGCTGAAGCAGCGCGCGCGCGCTGGAGCCGGCGGTGGCTGAACGCGGCGCCCGGCTGCTGGTCGCCGACGACAACAAGGTCAACCGCCTGCTCCTGTCGCGCACGCTGCAGCTCGACGGCCACCAGGTCCAGAGCGCGGAGAACGGCCGCGTCGCGCTGGAGATGCTGCGCGCCCAGGGCTTCGACCTGCTGCTGCTGGACATGGAGATGCCCGAGCTCGACGGCTTCGCAGTGCTCGAGCACATGCGCGCCGACGCCGACCTGCGCGACATCCCGGTGGTGGTGACGAGCTCGCTCGAGGGCGTGGCGCATGTCGCGCGCTGCATCGAGCTCGGCGCCGACGACTTCCTGCACAAGCCGGTCAACCCGGTACTGCTCAAGGCCCGAGTCAACTCCAGCCTCGAGAAGAAGCATCTTCGCGACCAGCAGAAGGCGATGGTGCGACGCTTTGCCACCGCCGAGGTGGCGCAGGACATGCAGACCTCGGGCTTTGCACTCGGCGGCCGGCGGGTGCAGGCCACGGTGATGTTCAGCGACATCCGCGGCTTCACGACGCTGGTCGAGCAGAGCTCGCCCGAGGACGTGATCGAGCTGCTGAACACCTACTACACGCTGATGTTCGAGGCGATCACCGCAAACGGCGGCGTCGTCAACCAGATGATCGGCGACGGCCTGATGGCGATCTTCGGCGCCCCGCGCCCGCTGCCGGAGGCCGAAGCCGCCGCCGCGCGCGCGGCGCTGGACATGCTCGAACTGGTGCAGCTGTTCAACACCGAGCGCGAACGCGAGGCCAAGCCACCGATCATGATCGGCATCGGCATCGCCAGCGGCGACATGGTCGCCGGCTACACCGGCACCCAGCAGCGCGCCACCTACACCTGCGTCGGCGACACCGTCAACCTGGCCGCCCGGCTTGAGGCCCACACCAAACAAACCGGCCACAGCGTGCTGATGTGCGCCGACACCGCGGCCCGGCTGGGCGCCCGATTCACGCTCGAGCCGCTGGGCCCCGTGCAGTTCAAAGGCAAGACCGTGGCGACCGAGGTTTTGGCGCTGGGCGGCTGAGGCGCGCCGGCGCCCGATTGCCTGAGGCTCGGCCAGCCGCGCCCGGCAGCGCCGTCACCCCCAGATCACCTTCTTGCGCGAGCCGACCCACTTGTCGTAGTTCGCGGCCCAGCGGTCCTCGATCTTGTTGCGCTTGACCTTGAAGGTCGGCGTGATGAGGTCGTTGTCCACCGTCCAGGCGTCGGTCGTGACGACGATGCAGTCGAGCTGCTCGTGGGGATCGAGCGACTGGTTGATCGTCGCCAGGTGCTCGGCGAGCGAGGTCTCGAGCTCGGCCTTGCCTTCGGCGGTGGCCGCCTTCTTGGCCGCGTCGGGGTTGAGCATCAGCAGCGCCAGCGGCTGGCCGAGGTTGGCGCCGGTGACGCAGCAGGCCTCGACGGCGTTGTGCATCACGAGCTTGTCCTCGATCGGCGCCGGGGCGACGTACTTGCCCTTGCTGGTCTTGAACAGGTCCTTCACGCGGCCGGTGATCTTGAGGTTGCCCTCGCCGTCGAGCGCGCCCTTGTCGCCCGTCTTGAGCCAGCCGTCGGCCGTCATCGTCTCGGCCGTGGTGTCGGGCTGCTTGTAGTAGCCCAGCATCAGGCACGGCGCCTTGACCTGGATCTCGCCACTGGCGGGGTCGAGCCGGCTCTGCACGCCGTTGTACGGCAGTCCGACCGTGCCCGGGCGCTGCTTGCCGGGAAGCGTGGCGTGGCTGAGGCCGCAGTTTTCGGTCATGCCGTAGACCTCGACCAGATCGAGGCCGAGCTTGTTGTACCAGCGCAGCAGGTCCGGTGGCATCGGCGCGGCACCGCCGGCGGCGAACGTGCACTCCTGCAGGCCCAGCGCGGTCAGGATCTTCTTGCGCACGATGCCGCCGAGGATCGGGATGGACAGCAAGGTGTTGAGCTTCTTGGGCGGCATCTTGGCGCTGATGCCCTGCTGGAACTTGACCCACAGCCGCGGCACGCTGAAGAACACCGTCGGCCTTGCGCGCTGAAGGTCGGAGGTGAAGGTGTCCAGGCTCTCGGCAAAGAAGACGTGCATGCCGGTCGCGAGCTGGCCGTGCTCGACCAGGGTGCGCTCGGCGACGTGCGACAGCGGCAGGTAGCTCAGCATGCGCGCGTTGCCGTCGATCGCCTTCACGCGATCCAGGCCCGACTGCACGGCCCAGGCAAAGGTGCCGAAGCTGTGCATCACGCCCTTGGGCGCACCGGTGGTGCCGCTGGTGTACATGATGGTCGACAGCTCGTCGGCCGGGCGCACCGGCTCGCCGCCCAGCGGCTGGACCTTGGAGACCAGGTCGTCCCAGGCCGGGTAGCGCTTCTTGGCGTCGTCGGGCGACAGCGGGTGCGAGATGCAGGGCAGGCCGTCCGGGATGCCGGGGCGCATGCCCTCCCAGCCGTCGAGCTTGCCGACGAACAGCAGCTTGGCTCCGCTGTGCTCGAGGATCTGGCGGATCGTGCCGGCGGCCAGCGTCGGGTACAGCGGCACCGAAACACCGCCGGCCATCCAGATCGCGAAGTCGGTGAACATCCAGTGCGCGGTGTTCTTCGAGATCAGCGCGACACGGTCGCCGGGCTCGATGCCGCTGGCCTTCAGGTGGGCGGCCATTCGCCGGACCTGGTCGAGCGTCTCCTTCCAGGTGTAGTCGCGAACCTGGCCGCCGCCCAGCGGCTGCGTGTAGGCGACGCGGTTCGGGATCGTCCTCTCCCAGTGGTACAGGCGCTGGAGGGCGAGCGTTTCGGGGGTGGCGGCGAACGACATGGCGCTTGGGTTGGCCCCGGAACCGGGGCAACAGACTTGAAAGGGTGGGCGAGCCTAACCACGCCGGCACCCGGCGCCAATCGGGCTTGCACGGGGCTGGTGCACCGTGCCCTCCGGTGGGGGGCAGGGTTGCCCCGGGGGCGGGCAGACGCTCGGGCGGCGCCGGGCCGCGCGGGTCAGCGCCCGTTTCCGGCCGCGTCGTCGAGCTGCTGGCGGACCTGGCGCAGCGCGCGCAGCACCAGAGTCGCGTCGAGTCCGGCTTCGGGTGCCAGCCTGGCGACGCTGTCGTCGAGGCCCTCCGGGTGCCGGTCGGCCACGTGCACCCAGACCGACAAGGCGCAGATCGAGCGCCGGGCGGGCATCTCCGGCAGCCCCAGCCCCGCCTGGGCAAAAACGTGCTGGCGCACGCTGGCCACCGCGGCCGCCCCCAGGCCCCAGCTTTCACAGAGCGCGGCGCCCAAGGCGTCGTGGCTGACGCCAAAACCCGCTTTCTCCAGTGTCACGAGCTCACCATCGTCGTCACCCGCGGCGCGCAGCATCGCGCCGTAGTGCTGGGTCGAGTGACGGAACAGCACGGCCTTGCCACATTCCTCGAACAGCCCGGCCGAGTGCGCCGCCCAGCCGTCCAGCCCCAGCCGCGCTGCCAGCCGGCCCATCAGCAGTCCGCGGCGTGCGGCGCGTTGCCACAACGGCTCGAGCTCCGTCGAGGGTGGGAACGCCGCCCGCAGCCCCATCTCGAAGGTCACCGCGGCGACCTCGCGCATGCCCAGGTACGTGACGGCCTGCTGCACGCTCTGGACCCGTCCCTTCAGCCCGTAGAGCGACGAGTTGACCGCCTTGAGCACTGCGGCGGCAAGGGCCATGTCGCTTTCGATCAATTCGGACGCTGCCTGCAGGTTGACCTCGTCGTCTGCCAGCAGCAGCGACAACTGCACCAGGGACTGCGGCTGCGCCGGGATGTCGATGTCGAGAGTGCGAAGTTCGGGGTTCACGGACACGGGCATTCCTGCTAAGTCGGGCTGCGATCTCAGCGTGCCAGGTGGCTGCCGAGCACGGGGAAGAGCTTGACCAGGCCGTCGGCGAGCAGCTCGACGGCCATCGCCGCGAGGATCAGGCCCATCAGCCGCGTCATCACGTTGATGCCGGTGCGGCCCAGCACCTTGGCGATGCGCCCGGACGCCGAAAACGCGAGGAAGGTGACCAGCCCGATGACGACGCCGTAGCCGACCAGCACCGCCAGCTCCCAGGCATGGCGGGTCTTTTCGGCGTAGATCACGACGGTGGAGATCGTGGCCGGCCCGGTCAGCAGCGGGATCGCCAGCGGCACGACGGCGATGCTGGCGCCGGCGTCGGCCTTGGCCTGGCCGTCGCTGACGTCACCCGGCTTGCTCTCTGCGGGCTGAGCGTTGAGCATCGAAAGCGACGAGATCAGCAGCAAGGTGCCGCCACCGACCTGGAACGAGGCGATCGAGATGCCGAAGAACTCGATGATGCGCAGCCCGGCGACCGCGCTGAGGGCGACGACGCAGAAGGCGGTGAACGAGGCGATCCGGATCGTGCGCAACCGCTGCTCGCGGGTGAAGCTCTGCGTGAAGTGGATGAAGAACGGCACCACGCCGATCGGGTTGACGATCGCCAGCAGCGCGATCAGGGGCTTGAGCAGGTCCATGCAGGGATCATCGGCAGGCGAGGGCGGGACTTGTGCAGAGCTTGAGCGGGGCTTGTTGCGGCACCCGCCATTCAAGGGTTAGCACGGGGGCCGCAAAAACAACACCGCCCCGTGCCGGCTTTGCAGTGTGTCTCATGCGGGGGACATAATCGCAATTTCGTGTCTGGCCGGTTCCCCCTTTGCCGTTTTTCGAGAGTTGCCGTTGATCGTCGACGTCGTATGCAGGGTAGAGGCTCCGCAAGGCTCCAAGTCGAGGTGCGCCCCACGCACCCGGTGTTTCCAGTGTTCCTAGCGTGTTCTGATCGAGGGCTCCCCTGTGGGTAACAAACTTTACGTCGGCAATCTGTCCTACTCCGTTCGCGACGAGTCTCTGCTCCAAGCGTTTTCCCAGTTCGGCAGCGTGACCTCTGCCAAGGTCATGATGGACCGTGAGACCGGCCGCTCGAAGGGCTTCGGCTTTGTCGAGATGGCCAGCGATGCCGACGCGCAAGCGGCCATCAACGGCATGAACGGCCAGCAGCTCGAAGGCCGTGCGATCGTCGTCAACGTGGCCCGCCCGCGCGAAGAGCGTCCGGGTGGCTTCGGCGGCGGTGGTGGCGGCAGCCGCGGAGGCGGCGGTTACGGCGGCGGCGGTGGTGGCTACGGCGGCGGTGGCGGCGGTGGCAACTACGGCGGTGGCGGTGGCGGCAACTACGGCAGCGGCGGTGGTGGCGGTGGCAACTACGGCGGCGGTGGTGGTGGCTACGGCGGTGGTGGCGGCGGCGGCACCGGTGGTGGTGGTGGCGGTGGCCGCAGCCCCTACGGCGGCGGTCGCAGCCCCTACGGCGGCGGCGGTGGTGGCCGTGGCGGTTACGGCGGTGGCCGTGGCGGCCAGGGTGGCCAGGGCGGCGGCGGCCAGGGCGGTTACTGATCCTGAACCTCGCCGGACGTTCATCCGTCTGGCGAGTGGCACAAAGAAGGCGCGGTGGCGGTTGCTCCCGCGCTTTTTTGTTGGCCGATCGATGTCCTTGAGAGCCCCCGCGGGGACTCAATACCGCTCCGGCCGCAGCACCTCGACCTGGGCGAAGTACAGCGCGACGCTGTAGTGCGCAGCGTACTGAGTCAGCACCTGCTCGGCGATGGCGTCGGCCACTTTCGGCTCGCAGATCAGCTTCAGCTCGATCGTGCGGTCGGCCTCCCAGGCGCCCTCGCGCACGCCTTCGTGGTTGGCGCCACGCACCTCGGTCAAAGTCCAGCCCTGGGCGCCCAGGCGCTGGGCGTCGCGGATCAGGCTCTTCTCGAGCACCGCCTCGGCGACGACGACGAGCAGGGTCTTGGGGTGCTTGTGCAGCGGAGTCATGGCACCAACCTTTGCGCCAGGGCGATGTACATCGGAATGCCGATCACGATGTTGAACGGGAATGTGATGCCCAGTGCCGCCGTGATCGACAGCGCCGCATTGGCCTCGGGCACGGCAACGCGCATGGCCGTCGGTGCGGCGATGTAGCTGGCGCTGGCGGCCAGCGTCGCCAGGATGGCCACGCCGCCGGTCGACAGCCCGAGCGCCCAACCCAGCGCGGCCCCGGCCAGCGCCAACACCGGCGGCACCGCGAGGCCGACCACCAGCACCGCGACACCGAAACGCCGGACTTCGGCCAGCCTCGAACCCGCCACCAGGCCCAGTTCGAGCAGGAACAACGCCAGCACGCCCTTGAACGGATCGATGAACACGGCCTGGATCGGCGCCGTGCCGGCCTCGCCGGCCACCGCCCCGATCAACAGACCGCCCGCGAGCAGGAGGACACTCTTGCCGAACAGCACGTCGTGCGCCAGCTCGCCCCAGGCGGTTGCCGGGCGTGTCGAGCCGGCGTTGGCGCTCGACCGATTGCGGGCCCAGCGCGCAAGCAGGATGCCGGCGACCAGGCCCGGCGCCTCCATCACCGCCACCCACAACGGCGCATGGCTTTCGTACGGGATGCCCTGGCGCTGCAACGCCGCGGTCGCGACGGCAAAGGTGACCACACTGACCGAGCCGTAGTGCGCCGCCAGCGCCGCTGCGTCGGCACCGGCGAGCTTGAGCGCCCGCAGCAGCGGGAACAGCAGCAGCGGGATCACGAAGCCCAGCGCCATGCAGGCGAGCACCTGCGGCAGCAGTGCCATCAACGGCTGCTTGCTGAGCTCGATGCCACCCTTCAGGCCGATCGCCAGCAGCAGGTAGATCGACAGCGTCTCGTACAGCGCTTCGGGCAGCCGGAGGTCGCTCTTGACGAGCCGGGCGAAGACCCCCAGCAGAAAGAAGAAGACGACGACGTCGACGTGTTGCATGACAGAAGTGGGCGCTGCGCGGGTCTACAGCGGCACGCGCTGGCCGGCTTCGCGTTTGTACACCGTGGCACCGGCGTTGCCGGCTTCGCCCAGCAGGCACAGGCCGTAGCGGAACGGCGCTTCGTCGCGGCCGGGGAACCCGAAGCGCAGGTCGCGGAACCAGGCGCAACGCTCGCGCCGGCCGTCGCTGGCGACGACCTCCTCGGTGGCCTCCAGCGCCGGCACCAGCGAGAACCAGCGGTAGAAGGCAAAGGCCTCATGCTGCCAGGCCTCGGCCACCCAGGCCGGGGTGGTGGCGGGGTCGCCCATGCGCGGGGTCGCGCTCCACTCGGCCTGGGCCGCCGGAACGTAGGCGGCCGAAAACCGTCGGATGAACGAGTCGTCGGCGGTTGCGACCAGGCGCTGCTGGCGCTGGGTGTTGACGTGGGCGACGTGGTAGGTCTTGCCGTCGTCGACCGCCACGGTCCAGTTGAAGGGCGACGCCGGCCGCGGCATCACGACGATGCGCTCGACCGCCCAGCCCTGCGCCCGCGCCTGCTGGCGCCCGATCTCGACCGCCTGCTGCTGCCCGACCCAGCCCACCACGACCCAGCCTGCCGCAGCCGCCAGCCCCAGCGCCGCCGGCCAGCGCCGCCGGGGCAGCAGCGCCGCCAGCAGCAGGCCCACGATCAGCAAACCGGTGAACACCAGGTCGATGATGAAGATGGCCCCCAGGCCGAAGCGGGTGTCCGAAAAGGGCGCCAGCAGCATCGTGCCGAACTGCGTGATCCAGTCGCCCGCGATGTGCACGACGATGCCCGCCAGCGCGACCGGGTACAGGCTCTTCCAGCCGCCCGGCTGCTGCCGCAGCGCGCCGAACATCAGCGCCATCGCCGCCGCCACCAGCGCCGCCCACAGGGGCGCCATCAGCAGCGAATGCGTGACCCCGCGGTGGTGGCGCAGGTAGGCCACGTCGCCGGCAAGCTGAACCAGGGCGTCGATGTCCGGGAAGGCACCCGCGACCAGCCCCACCACCACCGCCTGCCAGGGCATCGGGGCGCCGGGGCGTCCGTCCCAGAACGCGCTGAAGCGACCCGCCGCCGGGTGGCGGTCGAAAGCGGTGGCGGTGGCCGCATGCGGCGCCTGGCGGGTGGCGATGAGCCGCGCCACCAAGGCGCCCGAGAGGGCGTGGGTCAGGGTGTCCATCCGGAGGTCGACAGCGGGTCGGTCAGTGCAAGGATCAGGCCGTCTTGCTGCGCCGGGGCTTGCGGCCACGCCCGGCAAACAGCTTGTCGAACAGCGGGTTGGGCAGCAGCCGCAGCAGCTTGGCGACGACGCCCATCTGCCAGGGAATGACGCGGTAGGAGGTGCCGGCCGAGATGGCGGCAAACGCCTGGTCGGCAAAGCGGTCGGCCGGCATCAGGAACGGCATCGGGTAGGGATTGCGGGCCGTCAGCGGCGTGGCGATGTAGCCCGGCAGCAGCGTCACCACCTGGACACCCGAGCCGCGGCATTCGCCGCGCAGGCTCTCGCAGTAGGCTACGACCGCGGCTTTGCTGGCGCAGTAGGCGCCATGGCCGGGCAGGCCGCGGATCGCCGCGACGCTGGCGATGCCGACCAGGGCGCCGCTGCGCCGGTCGAGCATGCCCTGCAGGAAGGGGTGGAAGGTGGCAGCCAGGCCGACATTGTTGGTCGCCAGCGTGTCGCGCAGCACGTCCAGGTCCTCGCGCTGGGCGGTGTCCATGCCCACGCTGATGCCGGCATTGGCGATCACCACGTCGGGCAGGCCCTGGCGAGCGATGCAGTCGGCCCCGGCGGCGACGATGCTGTCGGGCACCGAGACGTCGGCCGCATAGACCGCCCAGCGCTCGCGCGCCAGGCCCTGCGCCGCGGCCCACGACTCGACCTCGCCGGTGCGGCGCGCCACCAGAGCCAGCCGCCAGCCGGCCTGGGCGTAGCGGGCGGCCAGCGCCTGGCCGATGCCACTGGACGCGCCGGTGATGAAGACCAGCGGGGCGGGCTTCGCGCCGCTCATCACCGCACCCCGCCCGGTGGCCAGACGGCACGCATCGGACCCTTGAGGTCCAGGCGGCCTGCCGGGTGGTCGTATTCGAGGCCCGCGACCTGCATCTCGGCACTGCCGACACGCAGTTGCACCGGCAGGTGGCTGCGGATGCGCTCGGTGACGAGGAAGGCGTGCAGGAACTCGCCGCGCATCCACAGCGGCGAGCCCTCGCTGCGTTCGCTGGTGACCTCGGCGCCACCGAGCAACTGCACCTCGCTGCCGTCGCTGTTGGCCACCGCCTGGCGGGCCTGGGCCAGCGTGACGCGGCCGTCGGCGGCGATCGAGCGGATCCGGACCTCGTCGATCTCGATCCGGTCCGTGGCCGGAAAGTGGCGCATGCGGGTGCCGTCCATGCGCAGCTTGAGCCGGCCCTGGCTGTCGTATCGCTCCATCGTGAAGCCGCTCATCGTGTAGTCGGGATCGCTGCGCTGCGCGGCGGGGGCTTCGTCGCCCAGTGGCCGCGGCGAGTTCTTCACCAGCCACCAGGTCACCAGCGCCAGCGCCACCATCAGCAGCAGCGGCAGGTAAGCCGACAGCCGCTCGCGCAGCGCGTAGGTCCAGCGCATCCTGAGGGCCGGGCTTGAGGGGGCCATGGTCGTGTCGGGGGCGCGGGTCGAGGCCAGGCTCAGCGGCCGTCCAGCGTCGCCAGCTCGGCGTCGAGCAGGCCGGCGTAGCGGCCGGCGGCCATCAGCAGCAGATCGCAGAACTCGCGTGCCGCACCGCGCCCGCCGGCGGCGGTGGTGACGTGGTGGGCCCGCGCCAGCACCTCGGCGTGCGCACCCGGTGGCGCACAGCTGAACGCGGCGCAGGCGAACAAGGGCAGGTCGGGCCAGTCGTCGCCGATCACGGCCACGTCGGCCCAGCCGACCGACAGCGCCGCCAGCAGCGGCTCGGCCGCGGCCCGCTTGTCCTTGGCGCCGAAGGCGGCATGCACCAGGCCCAGATCGGCCAGCCGGCGACGCAGTGCCGGCGAGTCGCGGCCGGTCACGACCAGCGGCGCGATCCCGGCGCGTTGCAGCAGCTTCAGGCCGTGGCCGTCGAGCACGTGGAAGGCCTTGAACGACTCTCCGTGCTCGCCGATGTAGAGCCGGCCGTCGGTGAGCACGCCATCGACGTCGAAGATCGCCGCCTTGCAGCCCAGGCCCGAGCCCTGGGCCTGCAGAAGCAGCTCGGGCGCGAAGCTCAGCGCCGGGCGCTGCGGATCCCTGGGCGTTGCCGGCATGCTGTCTAGATGACCTTGGCGCGCATCAGATCGTTGCTGTTCAGCGCGCCGACGACCCGGCCCTCGGCGTCGACGACGAGCACGCTGGTGATTCGGTGGCGCTCCATGACCTCGGCGGCATCGACCGCCAGCGCGTCGGCACGCACCAGACGCGGGCCGGTGTGCATCACTTCGGCCGCAAAGTGCTCGCGCAGCGGCTTGGACTCGGCAAGCTCGTGCTCGCGCTCGATCAGCCGGCGCAGGTCGCCGTCGGTGAAGATGCCCAGCGGCCGGCCGTCGGCGTCGACCACGGCGGCGAAGCCCAGGCCCTTGCCCGTCATCTCGCGCAGCAGGGTGTCCATGCGCGCCTCGGGTGGCACCCGCGGCACCGCGTCGCCGCCACGCATCAGGTCGTGCACATGCATCAGCAGCTTGCGGCCCAGGCTGCCGCCCGGGTGCGACCGCGCGAAGTCCTCTTCACGGAAGCCGCGGGCGTCGAGCAGGGCCACCGCCAGTGCGTCGCCCAGCGCCATCTGCGCGGCGGTGCTCGCGGTGGGCGCCAGGTTCAGCGGGCAGGCCTCTTCCTCGACCGCGCTCGACAGCACGATGTCGGCGTGCCGGGCGAGCGTCGAATCCGGCCGTCCGGTCATCGCGACCAGGGTCACGCCGATGCGCCGGATCGCCGGCAGGATGGCCGCGAGCTCGTCGCTTTCGCCGCTGTTGGACAGGGCCAGCAGCACGTCGCCCGGCTGGACCATGCCCAGGTCGCCGTGGCTGGCCTCGGCCGGGTGGACAAAAAACGCCGGCGTGCCGGTGGAGGCCAGCGTGGCGGCGATCTTGCGCCCGACGTGGCCGCTCTTGCCCATGCCCATCACGATGGTCCGGCCCTTGCATGCCCGCATGGCATGCACCGCCGCCACGAACCCGTCGCCCTGCCGGGCCACCAAACCCAGCAACGCCCGGGCCTCGATCTCGAAGGTCCGGCGCGCCATCGCCAGGGCCCGTCCGCCGTCGATGGGGCCGTCGGCCGTGTCGGCTCGGGTGTGCGGCGGGGTGCCGGGGGCTGCGGCTAGCATCGAATCATTCTAGGCAGCCATGGCCAGCACCCTCGAACTCGTCCTGCTCTACCTCGTCGCCGCAGTGCTGGGCGTGGTGGCCTGCCGGATGCTGAAGTTGCCGCCGATGCTGGGCTACCTGGTCGTCGGCGTGCTGATCGGACCCAACGCGCTGGCCTTTGCACAGGACAGCGCCGCCGTGCGCTACCTCGCCGAGTTCGGCGTCGTGTTCCTGATGTTCGTGATCGGGCTGGAGTTCAACCTGCCCAAGCTGCGCAGCATGGGCACGCTGGTGTTCGGCCTGGGCACGGCCCAGGTCGTCGCGACGATGGCGGCCACGGTGGCCGGGCACTTCCTGCTCGTCTGGGCCTGGCCGATGCTGACCGGCCAGGCCTGGGCGATGGGCTGGCAGGGCGCCATCGTGCTCGGGGGTGCGCTGGCGATGTCGTCCACCGCCATCCTCGTCAAGCTGATGAGCGAGCGGCTCGAGATGGAAAGCCCGCACGGCCGCCGCGTGATGGGCGTGCTGCTGTTCCAGGACCTGGCCGTGGTGCCGCTGCTGGTGCTGATCCCGGCGCTGGCGGCCGGCACGGGGCAGCTCGGCCAGGAGCTCGCCTGGGCGCTGGCCAAGGCGGTGGCGCTGCTGACCGTGCTGCTGGTCGGCGGCCAGAAGGTCATGCGCTGGTGGCTGACGCTGGTCGCGCGGCGAAAGAGCGAGGAGCTCTTCGTGCTGAACCTGCTGCTCGTCACGCTCGGGCTCGCGTGGCTCACCGAACACTTCGGGCTGTCGCTGGCGCTCGGGGCCTTCGTCGCCGGCATGCTGGTCGCCGAGACGGAATACAAGCACCAGGTCGAGACCGACATCCGGCCGTTCCACGACGTGCTGCTGGGGCTGTTCTTCATCACCATCGGCATGAAGCTCGACTGGCGACCGGTGCTCGACCAGTGGCTGCTGGTGCTGCTGCTGACCCTGGTGCCGGTGCTGGCCAAGTGCGTGCTGGTGTTCGTGCTCGCCTACGTGCTGCGCACGCCCACCGGCACCGCGCTGCGCACCGGGCTGTACCTGGCCAGCGCCGGCGAGTTCGGCTTCGTGCTGCTGACGCTGGGCGCCGACAACAAGCTCGTCGCGCCGGAGTGGCTGAGCCCGGTGCTGGCGTCGATGGTGCTGTCGATGCTGGCCGCGCCCTTCCTGGTGATGTACAGCAACCGCGTCGTCGCCCGGCTGATCTCGAGCGACTGGATGATGCAGTCGGTGGCGCTGACCAGCATCGCCAGGAAGTCCATGGCCGTGCAGGGCCACGTGATCATCTGCGGCTACGGCCGCAGCGGCCAGAACCTGGCCAAGCTGCTGGCGGCCGAGAAGATCGGCTACATGGCCCTGGACCTGGACCCCGACCGCGTGCGCCAGGCCGCCGCCGCCGGCCAGAGCGTGGTCTTCGGCGACGCCGCGCGGCTGCAGAGCCTGATGGCCGCCGGCCTGGCGCGCGCCGCGGCGGTGGTGGTCAGCTACCCCGACACCGCGTCGGCGCTGAAGATCCTGAACCTGGTGCACCAGCACGCGCCCAAGGTGCCGGTGATTGTGCGCACCGTCGACGACGCCGACCTCGACAAGCTCAAGTCCGCCGGCGCCACCGAGGTCGTGCCCGAGGCCATCGAAGGCTCGCTGATGCTCGCGGCGCAGGCGCTGGCCCTGGTCGGCGTGCCGATGCAGCGCGTGATCCGCATCACCCGCGACGCGCGCGACGCCCGCTACGGCCTGCTGCGCGGCTACTTCCATGGTGCCGACGACGACACCGCCGACGAGCTGCACCAGGTGCGGCTGCGCAGCGTCACCCTGCCCGACGCCGCGCGCTGCGCCGGCCAGACCGTGGGCGACCAGGCCCTGCATGCGGTGGGCGTGCAGGTCGTGTCGCTGCGCCCGGCCGGTGGCGGCGCCCAGCCGGCGTCCGACGGCCACGTGCTGGCGCCCGGCGACACCCTGGTGCTGTCGGGGCTGCCCGAGCCGCTGTCGCTGGCCGAAGAGAAGTTGCTGCGAGGATGACGCCATGACACTGCGCCGCCGACCCCTGCTGATCGCCCCATGGCTGGCCGCCGCCACGGCGCTGCAGGCGCGGCCCGCGCAGCCTGCGCCAGGCCCGTCCGATGCCGGCCGCGTCATCGAGCTGCTGCGCCGCGGGGGCGTCGTCGTCGCCTTCCGCCACGCGCTGGCGCCTGGAACCTTCGACCCCCCCGGCTTCCAGCTCGGCGACTGCACCACCCAGCGCAACCTCAGCGACGAGGGCCGCGAGCAGGCCCGCCGCATCGGCGCCTGGTTCCGCCAGCACCGCCTGCAGCCCGCTGCGGTGCGGTCCAGCCCCTGGTGCCGCTGCGTCGACACCGCGGCACTGGCCTTCGGTGCCGAGCGTGTCGAGCGCTGGTCGGCGCTCGGATCGCCCGCCCAGGAGCAGCGCGCCGACGGCGGCAGCCGCAGCGACGGCACGCATCCGGCCTACGCCCAGCGGCTGGACGCCCTGCGCCAGGCCCTGGCGCGGGCAAGTGCGACGCCGCAGCGCTTCGAGGCCTGGGTGACGCACCAGTTCGTGCTGCGCGACCTGGCCGGTGAGTCGCTCGATTCCGGCCAGGCGCTGGTCCTGCGCCATGACGCCGAGCGTGGCGCGCGCGTCGAAGCGCGCTTGAACCTGCCGGCCTGACGCACACAATGCCAGCCACGATGGCCCACGACCCGCAAACCTCCCGCCCCGCCCGACCCGAGGTCCTGGGCCCGGCCTACATCCGCGAGCACATCCGCACCGTGCCGCACTGGCCGGCCGAAGGCGTGATGTTCCGCGACATCACGCCGCTGCTGTCCAACCCGCGCGTCTTCCGGGTCCTGATCGACCAGTTCGTGCACCGCTACTTCGAGCACCGCCCGCAGGTCGTCGCCGGGCTCGACGCCCGCGGCTTCATCATCGGCTCGGTGCTCGCGTACGAGCTCGGCGTCGGCTTCGTGCCGATCCGCAAGAAGGGCAAGCTGCCGTTCACGACGGTCGAGGAGACCTACGAGCTCGAATACGGCAGCGCGACGGTCGAGATGCACACCGACGCCGTCAAGCCCGGCGACCGCGTGCTGCTGATCGACGACCTGATCGCCACCGGCGGCACCATGATGGCCGGCAAGAAGCTGCTCGAACGCCTGGGCGCCGAAGTCATCGAAGGCGCCGCCATCGTCGACCTGCCCGAGCTCGGTGGCAGCCAGAAGCTGCGCGAGGCGGGCCTGCAGGTGTTCACGCTGGTGGGGTTCGAGGGGCACTGAGGCGCGACGCCACCCAGGCCACCGCCACCGTCAAGCCCGTCCCCAGCGGCACGTACCACGGCCAGCTCAGCCGGCCCAGCGGTGCCAGCCCGTCGAGCCCCGGCAGCGTCGCCAGCCTTGCGGCAAACACCACCAGCAGCATCGTCGACATCGCCACCGCCGCGCCGACGATGACGTGGCGGCCCTGGATGCGCGGGCCGAAGCCGGCCAGCAGGTAGGCGCCGAGCAGCGCGCCGTAGGTGACCGAGGCGATCGACAAGGCCAGCACCACGACCGGCGTGTCGCGCCCGCTGGCCAGACCGTGGAAGCCCAGGGCGCCGACGATCAGCAGCAGGCCCCACAGCAGCGAGCAGATCTTGCCGATGCGAAGCAACGCCGCGGCGTCTTCGGGCCGCGCCGGATCGAGGCCGCGCCAGGGGGCGATGATGTCGGTGCTGAGCGCCGAGGCCAGGGCGCTGATCGACGAGCTGATCGTGCTCATCGCGGCGGCCAGGATGCCGGCGATCACGAGGCCGGCCAGCCCGGCCGGCAGGGCCTGCACGATGAAGTTCACGAACACCCGGTCACCCGCCACGCTTTCGTCGGCCTGGCCGGCGGCCCACAACGCCGTGCCGACGGCGAGGAAGAGCGCGAACTGCGCGATCACCAGCACCCCGGAGCCGACCAGCGCGACCTGCGCCGCACGCAGCGAGCGGGTCGCGAGCAGCCGCTGCACGATGATGTGGTCGGTGCCGTGGCTCGCGGCCGAAAGCATCGCACCGCCGACCAGCGCCGCGACGAAGGCGTAGGGCACATCAAGCGAGAACCGCCCGTCGAAGACCACCAGCTTGCCCGCGGCCCCCGCACGTTCGAGCACCGGCACCAGCCCGCCGGCCAGATCCAGCGCGATGACGAGTGCCGCCATGCCGCCAGCGACGTAGACCACGAGCTGCAGCGCGTCGGCCCAGACCACCGCCTTGAGCCCGCCGAACAGCGTGTAGAGCAGTGTGACGAGGCCCATCACGACGATGGACGTGGCGACGTCCCAGCCCGTCACCACCGCCAGCGGCAGCGCGCCGGCAAAGATGCGCACGCCGTCGGCCAGGAAGCGCGTGACCAGGAACACCGACGACAGCATGCGCCGCGTCGCCGGCCCGAAGCGCGCTTCCAGCCGCTGATAGGCGGTCTGCTGGCGGCCGCTGAAGTAGCCGGGCAGCAGCCAGATCGCGACGCCGATGCGGCCGATCAGGTAGCCGAAAGCCAGCTGCAGGAAGGTCCAGTCGCCCTTGGCCGCGATGCCCGGCACCGAGATCACCGTCAGCGCCGAGGTCTCGGTGGCGACGATGGACAGCATCACCGCCCCGGCCGGCAGGTCACGCGCGCCGAGAAAGTAGTCGTCCGCCGTGGTGCTCTTGGCCGAGCGCCGCGCAAACCACAGGCCCACGCCCAGCGTGGCGGCCATGTAGAGCGCGATGACGGTGAGGTCCAGGGGCGTCATCGCCCCGATGCTGCCCTGCCCGGGCGCCGGTTCAGCCCCGGGACGACCCGGGCTTGCGGGGGAGTCGCCACGCCGCGAGAGCGCCGCTGCCGAGCATCACCCACAGCAGCATCAGCGGGTCGCCGTTGCCGTTGTGGGCCTGGAGCAGGCTTCTTTCACCGCACAAGCTGAAGGGCGGGTCAGCGCCCCGCCGGTTCCAGCACGGTTTGCCTGAGCAGGCTCTCCGCCGGGATGCCCAGGCCTGCATGCAGCTTCTGGATCATCGTGAGCGTCAGGCCTCGCCGGCGATTCAGCACCTCGTACACGCGATTGCTGCGCCCGATGAGCGGCTCCAGGTCCTTGGGCGTCAGCCCTTGCTGCTCCATGCGGAACTTGATGGCTTCCACGGCGTCGGGCAGGTCCATCGGAAAGTGCTGGCGCTCGTAGCCTTCGATGAGCGTCACCAGCACATCCAGGCGGTCGCCTTCAGGCGAGCGCGCCTTGGCCCCCATCAACGACTCGACGGCCTTCAGCGCGGCCCGGTAGTCGGCTTTGCTGCGAATCGGTTTGATGTCCATGCTCGCCATTCCTTCGCTGCGCCAGTGGAAGCCTACTTCCCAATACAAAACCGCCCAAAGATCTCGCCCAGCAGATCCTCGGTGCTGAACTCGCCGACGATCTCGCCCAGGGCGTGGTGGGCCAGGCGCAGTTCTTCGGCGAGCAGCTCGAGGGCGGCGTCGCGTTGCGCGGCATGGGCTTGCGCGGCGGCCAGGTGGTCGGCGCAGCGGCGCAGGGCCTGGACGTGGCGGGTGCGGGCGATCGCCAGGCCTTCGGGCGCGGCCTGCCAGCCGGCTTTGGCGAGCAGGCGCTCGCGCAGGGCTTCGAGGCCGGCGCCGGTGTGGGCCGACAGCGCGATGGCGCCGTCGGGCAGGCCGGCCACGGCGTCCGGCGCGGCATCGGCCTTGTTGAAGACCTGCACCCGGGGCAGCCCAGCCAGGCGACGGTCGATCTCGGTGGCGATGGCGGTGTCGGCGGCTTCGTAGGCGGGCTCGCCGCGGCGCGTCAGGTCGTGCAGGTGCAACACGACATCGGCGGCGGCGATGGCCTGCCAGCTGCGTGCGATGCCGATCCGCTCGACCTCGTCGGCGGCCTCGGTGTCGCTGCGCAGGCCGGCGGTGTCGGTGACGTGCAGCGGCACGCCGTGGAGCTGGATCGTCTCGCTGACGCGGTCGCGCGTGGTGCCGGGGATCGCGGTGACGATCGCCAGCTCGGCGCCCGCCAGCGCGTTGAGCAGCGAGCTCTTGCCGACGTTGGGCTGGCCGGCGAGCACCACGCGCAGGCCCTCGCGCAGCAGCGCGCCCTGGCGCGCCTGGCCCAGGGCCTCGGCGACGGTTGCCGCCAGCGCGGCCAGGCGCTCGCGGGCGCGCGCCTGCTCGAGGAAGTCGATCTCCTCCTCCGGGAAGTCCAGCGTCGCTTCGACCAGCAGGCGCAGCTCGACGGTTTGCCGCGACAGCGTGCCGATGCGGGCCGAGAATTCGCCGCTCAGGCTGCGTGCGGCCGAGCGCGCCGCGGCCTCGGTGCTGGCGTCGATCAGGTCGGCCACCGCCTCGGCCTGGGCGAGGTCGATCTTGTCGTTCAGGAAGGCCCGCTCGGTGAACTCGCCCGGCTCGGCCAGCCGCGACCCGGGCAGCGCCGCCAGGCAGCGCGCGAGCAGCAGCTGCAGCAGCACGGGGCCACCATGGGCCTGCAGCTCGAGCACCGACTCGCCGGTGACGCTGTGCGGCGCCGGGAAGTGGATCGCCAGGCCCTGGTCCAGCGTCTCGCCACGTTCACCGCGGAACGGCAGCAGCGTCGCCACGCGCGGCACCAGGGGCCGGCCGCAGACCGCGTCGACCAGCGGCGCGAGATCGCGGCCCGACGCGCGCACGATGCCGACCGCGCCGCGTCCGGGCGCGCTGGCGATGGCGATGATGGGGTCTTGCGGGTGACGGCTGGACATCGGGCCGTCATTGTCCGCGGCCGCCGGACGACCCCGGAACCACGATCCGCAGCGACCCCCAGACCAGGCCCCAAAACGAGCACAGCACCCGGAGGTGCTGTGTCGTGGTGTTGGCGCGGGTGGAGCGGCAGCGGTGTTGGATTCCGCTGTCCCGACCTCCCGAGCCGGCCCTGTGAGGCCGGGTCATCCCGCATGTCTGAATCGTCGGCGGGTTGGGCCCTGTGCTCAACCCCTTGGCCGGGGGTTTTGAGGGGGTGCCGTCAACTCGATCACGGACGCCCCCTTGTTGCAGCGCAGCGTCCGGCGACGGCTGCGGCCGGGGCTACTTGCCCAGTGCCCCCATCTGTTTGTTGATCCACCACTGCTGGGCGATCGACAGGATGTTGTTGACCAGCCAGTACAGCACCAGACCCGCGGGGAAGAAGAAGAACATCACGCCGAAGATGAGCGGCATCATCCACATCAGCTTGGCCTGCATCGGGTCCGGCGGCGTCGGGTTCAGCCAGACCTGGAACAGCGACGAGGCCGTCATCAGCACCGGCAGGATGAACCAGGGGTCGGGAGCCGACAGGTCGTGGATCCAGCCGATCCAGGGCGCGTTGCGCATCTCGACGCTGGACAGCAGCACCCAGTACAGCGCGATGAAAAACGGCATCTGCACCAGGATCGGCAGGCAGCCCCCGAAGGGGTTGACCTTTTCTTCCTTGTAAATGCGCATCATCTCCTGCTGCATCTGCTGCGGGTTGTCCTTCAGCCGCTCGCGCATCTCCATCACGCGCGGGCCGACGGCCTTCATCTTGGCCATGCTGCGGTACGCCGTGGCATTGAGCCAGTAGAAGCCGATCTTCAACAGGACCACCAGCGCGACGATCGACCAGCCCCAGTTCTGGAGCACGCGGTGAAGCTCGTAGAGCAGCCAGAACAGCGGCTTGGACAACACCGTGAACCAGCCGTAGTCCTTGACCAGGTCCAGGCCCGGGGCCAGCGCGGCGAGCTTCTTTTCCTCCTGCGGGCCGGCAAACAGCTTGGCCTCGTGGACCGCGCTCGCGCCAGGCGCCACCTCGCCCAGCGGCAGCACCATCGCCACGGTGTAGTTGCTGCCCACCGTCGCGGTGCGGAACTCGCGCGGGCCGGCGGCACCGACCAGCCAGGCGCTCGCAAAGTAGTGCTGCACCATCGCCACCCAGCCGTCATTGCCGCTCTTGGCATGGCCGGCGTTGCCCTTGGCGATGTCCTTGAACTCGACCTTCTGGAACTTGGCGGCGTCGGTGTAGACCGCCGGCCCGGTGAAGGTGAAGTAGAACGACGACTCGCCCTCGGGCTTCTCGCCGTCGCGCAGAAGCTGCAGGTACAGATGCGGCGTGACGGCCGTGCTGCCTTCGTTGGCGAACTCGTGCTTGACGTCGACCACGTAGTCGCCGCGTGTGAAGGTGTAGGTCTTGGCGAGCCTGCGGCCGTCGATCACCGGCGACTCGAAGCGGATCGAGATCGTCTTGGCATCGGCGGCGAGCGTGCGCTCGCCAGGCACCGGGACGAATGCCGTGTGGTGGGTCGGCAGCGTCACGCCGGCCTGGCCGGTGACGAGGCCGGTCTGCGCCATGTACCGGCGCTTGGCGCTGTTGTCCAGCAGCACGACGTTGCCCTGGCCGGCGATCAGGTCCTTGTGCGCCAGCAGCTCCAGCCGCTCGAGCGTGCCCCCCAGCGTGTTGAAGCTGGCCTTGACGACGTCGGTGGTCACGGTGACGAGTTCACCCGCCGGCGTGTTCGGCACCGCCGGGGCACCGGCAGCAGCTGGCACCGCACCCGCCACCGTGGCCGGCGCCGGCACACCACTGGCGGCATTGGCAGCGCTGGGAGCCGACGGCACGCCACCGCCAGCCATGGCCGGTTGCGAAGCCGTGGCCGAAGGCGCCGGCGGCAGACCGAACATCGAAGGCTGCCCGGTGTGGCGGTTCCAGCCGTCCCACAACAGCACCAGCGACATCGTGAACACCATCCCCAGCAGGATGCGGCGAATATCGGTCATGACGAGGAATTCAAGGAACGATCGGATGAAGGGGCCACCACGGACACGGGGTCCGCGGTCGACGAAGGGGCATGACTGCCGCGGGACATGCCGGGCAGCGACGTGAAGAGACCTGGGGGCATGGCCGGCACGGGGTCGTGGCCGCCGTCGCACCAGGGATGGCAGCGCAGCAGCCGTCGCGCAGCCAGATAGCTCCCGGCGCCGGCGCCATGGCGCTGCAGGGCCTCGAGCGCATAGGCCGAGCAACTCGGCTCGAACCGGCACACCGGCCCGAGCCACGCCTTGAACAGCAGCCGGTAAGCCTGCACGGCGCCGATCAGGAGCTTCTGGGCGAACTGCATCGGGCAAACAGGGTGTCGAGCTCGCTGCTCACGGCAGCACGCAGACGCAGCGAATCGGCCGAACGGAAGGCATCGCGCGACCACGGCGAGCGAAGGCGCACCAGCCACTGGCCGGCCGGCATGCGCTCGCCTTGGCGCTGCAGGGCGGCCAGCACCTGGCGCTCGATCAGGTTGCGGGTGACGGCACGTTTGGCATGGCGCTTGGGCACCACGGCGGCCCACCAGCGGCGGGTCGGAACAGCGGCTGCGAGGCTGGGCGCAGCTTCAACGGTGGCCTGATCTGAAACGTTATCCACAGGCACTGCCAGTTGTTCGACAGGGGCTGTGGATATCTCAGTCGTCACGGCCCTGACGACGCTGCGCTGCCGAGCCTTGGGCTCTGCCGGCACGTGGTGAATCGCGAAGTGAGCACTTCGCCACCGCTGGGGTTGCGCCAACAGGGCGACGAAGTACTCGCTGTGCACGAGTCGCTGCCACATCGCTGCGCTGGCGGCCGTTGGAGACGTGCCGGGCGAAGCGCCGTCGGCGCTCGCAACGGGGGTCAGACCGCCAGACGCTTGCGGCCCTTGGAGCGGCGTGCGCTCAGCACGGCACGGCCGCCGCGCGTCTTCATGCGCACGAGAAAGCCGTGGGTGCGGGCGCGCTTGGTCTTGGAGGGCTGATAGGTGCGCTTCATGGCGGTCTCGTCGCAGGTCGGGTGAAAGTGGAGAGCGAAAAAAACCGGCCGCCTTGGCCGGTGGGTCGGACTTCAGCAGGTGTCGACGAGCGGGCTGCCCGCAATGCCGACGGTCGCTGTTCAGCAGGTTTCCCGTTGGGAACCGGCAGGATGCCCCGCCTGCCTTGGCGCCGGGACTCGCCCAAGACACCGCAGCCCCTGAATTCGGGAAACCGCGGATTAGAGCAAAAAAGCCCTGCCCGGTCAAACACTTGGGGTTCAAACGCAAGCGATACGGATGGCTTGACGGCGAAGCGCGATGTGTGGATAACATGCCACCCGCCAATCTCCTGCCCGGCTCGACCTCGTTTGCAGGCCAGCCCAGAAAAGACACTTGTCCACAATGAGCGCCGATCTTTGGCAGCAGGGCTGCGCCCAACTCGCAGCCGAACTGCCCGAACACCAATACAACACCTGGATCCGTCCGCTCAGCGTCGCCGAAACGGGACCCGACCAACCCGACACGGTTGTCGTTCGGGTCGCCAACCGCTTCAAGCTGGACTGGATCCGGGCCCAGTACGCGCACCACATCGAGGAACTGCTGAGCCGCATCGCCGGGCGGCCGATGCGCCTTGAGCTGTCGGTTCAGCCGCGTGTCGAGGCGGCACTGTCGATGACGCCCGCCGTGCACCGCAACCAGGCCCAGCCCGCCGGTCAGGCGCTGGAGAGCCTGCTGTCGGGTCTGAACCCGAGCGCACCCGGCGGCAGCGACCCGTCTTCGGGCCCGCCGCTGCGCGCCCGCCAGGACGCACCCGCGAGCCCGGGCCCACGCGGCCTGGCCCCTGCGGCCAACCCGCACCGCCTGAACCCGCTGCTGACCTTCGACACCCTGGTCGGGGGCCGCGCGAACCAGATGGCCCGTACGGCGGCGCTGCACGTCGCCGGCGCGCCAGGGGAGACCTACAACCCGCTGTTCATCTACGGTGGCGTCGGTCTGGGCAAGACGCACCTGGTGCACGCGGTGGGCAACGCCCTGCTGAAGGACCGCCCGGACGCGCGGGTGCTGTACCTGCATGCCGAGCAGTTCATCAGCGACGTGGTCCGCAACTACCAGCGCAAGACCTTCGACGAACTGAAGGCGAAGTACCACAGCCTGGACCTGCTGCTGATCGACGATGTCCAGTTCTTTGCCGGCAAGGACCGCACCCAGGAGGAGTTCTTCAACGCCTTCGAGGCCTTGCTGGCCAAGCGGGCCCACATCATCATGACCAGCGACACCTACCCCAAGGGCCTGGTCGACATCGACGAGCGGCTGACGAGCCGCTTTGACGCCGGCCTGACGGTGGCGATCGAGCCACCCGAGCTCGAGATGCGGGTCGCGATCCTGATCAAGAAGGCCAAGGCCGAAGCCACCGAGATGCCCGAGGACGTGGCGTTCTTCATCGCCAAGAACGTGCGCGCCAACGTCCGCGAGCTCGAGGGCGCGCTGCGCAAGGTGCTGGCCTACAGCCGCTTCGCGCACAAGGACATCGCCATCACGATGGCCCGCGAGGCACTGAAGGACCTGCTGTCGATCCAGAACCGGCAGATCTCGGTCGAGAACATCCAGAAGACCGTCGCCGACTACTACAAGATCAAGGTCGCCGACATGTACAGCAAGAAGCGCCCGGCCTCGATCGCCCGGCCGCGGCAGATCGCGATGTACCTGGCCAAGGACCTGACCAAGAAGAGCCTGCCCGAGATCGGCGAGCTGTTCGGTGGACGTGACCACACCACCGTGCTGCACGCGGTGCGCAAGATCGGCGAGGAGCGGCGCACCAACACCGAGCTCAACCAGCAGTTGCACGTGCTCGACCAGAGCCTGAAGGGCTGAACCGGGCCTGGACAAGCCTGTGGAGCGATCCGGCACAAGCCGGGTCTTGTCCACAGCGCCAGCCGGAGGCGGCGAGTTCTCCCCAAATCCGGTTTCCGGCGACAGGGCCTGGCGCACAGGGTTGTGCCGGCTCCAAACCCTTGTCGGAACAGGCGAAAATGCGCTTTTCCCCAGCCGGGGGTGGCGCCTACTGCTACCACCACCTTCTTTTAAACAAAGAAGTCAAGAACATAGAGGACGACATGATTGTTCTGAAGGCAGCGCAAGCCCAGGTGCTGGAAGCCTTGCAGGCGGTGGCCGGCATCGTGGAGCGGCGACACACCCTGCCCATCCTGGCCAACGTGCTGCTGCGCAAGAACGAGACCGGTCTCGAGCTGACGAGCAGCGACCTTGAGATCCAGGTCCGCACCCGGGCCGAGCTCGGTGGCGACGCAGGACCGATGGCCACCACGGTCGGTGCCAAGAAGCTCATCGACATCCTGCGGGCGCTGCCCAACGACCAGGTCGTGACGCTGAGCGCGACGCAGAACAAGCTGACCCTGCAAGGTGGCAAGAGCCGCTTCACGCTGCAGACCCTGCCGGCGGACGACTTCCCGCTCGTCAACGAAAGCGTCGATTTCGGGCCGACCTTTTCGGTTCCGCAGAAGACGCTCAAGGCCCTGATCGACCAGGTCCACTTCGCGATGGCGGTGCACGACATCCGCTACTACTTGAACGGCATCCTGTTCATCGCCGAAGGCAGCCAGCTGACGCTGGTGGCCACCGACGGCCACCGCCTGGCGATGGCCCAGAGCACGCTGGCCTCGGCGGTGCCGAACAAGCAGGAGGTGATCCTGCCGCGCAAGACCGTGCTCGAGCTGCAGCGCCTGCTGAAAGCCGACGACAGTGCCATCGAGATGCGCTTTGCCACCAACCAGGCCAAGTTCCAGTTTGCCGGCATGGAGTTCGTGACCAAGCTCGTCGAGGGCAAGTTCCCGGACTACAACCGCGTCATCCCCAAGAACCACAAGAACAGCATCGTGCTCGGCCGCGCGCCACTGCTGGCCGCGTTGCAGCGAGCCGCGATCATGACGGCCGAGAAGTTCAAGGGCGTGCGTGTCAACGTCGAGCCCGGCCTGCTTCGCGTGGCGGCCAACAACACCGAGCAGGAAGAGGCCCGCGAGGAACTTGAGATCGACTATGCGGGTGATCCGATCGAGATCGGCTTCAACGTCACCTACCTGATCGACATGTTGACGAACACACCCGAAGAGATGGTCAAGCTCGAGCTCCAGGACTCGGCCGCCAGCGCGCTGTTCAGCGTGCCCGAGCGGCCGGGATTCAAGTACGTGGTGATGCCGATGCGGATCTAGCCGGCTGTCGGCCGCCGGAACCGCTGAGCGTCACCAAAGCGACCCTCTCGCACCCCCTGCCCCCGCCAAGCGGGGGTTCCCGTCTTCACTTCGCCCGGGCCTTGCAGGTCCTCTTTGCGCACCATGAGCGACACCCCCGAGTCCAAGCCCGAAGGCGACATCCCCGATCCCAAACCCGAGCAGCAGCGTTCGGACCAGCCCGCGCCGCAGCAGACCGGCGGTCCCGGCGACCCGACACGGGAAGGCGGCTATGGCGAGGGCAGCATCCAGATCCTCGAGGGCCTGGAAGCCGTGCGCAAGCGGCCTGGCATGTACATCGGCGATACGTCCGACGGCACCGGGCTGCACCACTTGGTGTTCGAGGTCGTCGACAACTCGATCGACGAGTCGCTGGCAGGGTACTGCGACGACATCGTCGTCACCATCCACAGCGACAACGCCATCAGCGTCGTCGACAACGGTCGCGGCATCCCGACCGGCGTCAAGATGGACGACAAGCACGAGCCCAAGCGCTCGGCGGCCGAGATCGCGCTGACCGAGCTGCACGCGGGCGGCAAGTTCAACCAGAACAGCTACAAGGTCTCGGGCGGCCTGCATGGCGTCGGCGTCAGCTGCGTCAACGCGCTGTCGCAGTGGCTACGCCTGACGGTGCGCCGCGAGGGCCAGGTGCACCAGATCGAGTTCGTGCGGGGGGTCACCCAGGATCGACCGCTCGAGATGCGCGACGGCGTGCAGGTCAGCCCGATGAAGATCGTCGGCGAGACCGAGAAGCGCGGCACCGAGGTCCACTTCAGGCCCGACGACGAGATCTTCAAGAACATCGACTTCCACTACGACGTGCTGGCCAAGCGCTTGCGCGAGCTTTCGTTCCTGAACAACGGGGTCAAGATCCGGCTCGTCGACGAGCGCAACGCCAAGGAGGACAACTTCGCGTTCGCGGGGGGTGTGAAGGGTTTCGTGCAGTTCATCAACCAGGGCAAGAAGGCGCTGCATCCCAACGTCTTCCATGCCATGGGCACCCGGCAGAGCGAGAACAACACCGAGATCGGTGTCGAGGTCGCGATGCAGTGGAACGACGGCTACAACGAGGCCGTGCTCTGCTTCACCAACAACATCCCGCAGCGCGACGGCGGCACCCACCTGACGGGCCTGCGCGCGGCGATGACGCGGGTGATCAACAAGTACATCGACGACAACGAGTTCGCCAAGAAGGCCAAGGTCGAGATCGCCGGCGACGACATGCGCGAGGGCCTGGCCTGCGTCATCAGCGTCAAGGTCCCCGAGCCCAAGTTCAGCAGCCAGACCAAGGACAAGCTGGTCTCCAGCGAGGTCCGCCAGCCGGTCGAGGAGATCGTCGCCGCCAAGCTGTCCGAGTGGCTGCTCGAGAACCCGCTCGACGCCAAGATGCTGTGCGGCAAGATCGTCGACGCGGCCCGGGCGCGCGAGGCCGCCCGCAAGGCGCGCGAGATGACGCGCCGCAAGGGGGTGATGGACGGCCTGGGCCTGCCCGGCAAGCTCGCCGACTGCCAGGAAAAGGACCCCGCGCTGTGCGAGATCTACATCGTCGAGGGTGACAGCGCCGGTGGCAGCGCCAAGCAGGGCCGCGACCGCAAGTTCCAGGCGATCCTGCCGCTGCGCGGCAAGATCCTCAACGTCGAGCGCGCCCGCTACGAGAAGCTGCTGTCCAGCGAAGCCATCGTGACGCTGATCACCGCGCTCGGCACCGGCATCGGCGCGGAAGACTTCAACGTCGGCAAGCTGCGGTACCACCGCATCATCGTGATGACCGACGCCGACGTCGACGGCGCCCACATCCGGACCCTGCTGCTGACCTTCTTCTATCGCCAGATGCCCGAGCTGGTCGAACGTGGCCACATCTACATCGCGCAGCCGCCGCTGTACAAGGTCAAGCATGGCAAGCACGAGCAGTACCTGAAGGACGGGCACGAGCTCGACGCCTACCTGCTGAAGGTCGCGCTCGACGGCGCCACGATCTGGCCCGACGGCCCCAACGACCGCACCCGCGCTGCGCTGACCGGCCCGGCGCTCGAGGCCCTGGCCCGCAAGTCGCTGGTCGCCGAAAGCGTCGTCGAACGGCTGTCGAACTGGATGGACCCGGAGGCGCTGCGCTGCATCTCCGCCGGCCTCGTGCTGGACCTGGACAACGCCGCTGCGGCCGAGGCGAGTGCCGTGGCTTTGCAGGCGGCGCTGCCGCAAGCCGAGGTGCAGGCGCAGTTCGATGCCCGCAGCGACAAGCACCTGCTGCGCATCGGGCGCCGCCATCACGGCAACGTCAAGGCCAGCGCGATCACGCAGGACTTCCTGCATGGCGCCGACCATGCGGCACTGAAAGACGCCGGCCTGGCCTTCCTGGGCTTGCTCGGCCCCGAGGCCGTCGTGCAGCGCGGCGAGGGCGAAAAGGCCAAGGACCAGCGCATCGGTGCGGACTTCCGGGCCGCGGTGACCTGGCTGATGCAGCAGGCCGGTAACGCCGTCGGGCGCCAGCGCTACAAGGGCCTGGGCGAAATGAACCCCGAACAGCTCTGGGAGACCACGATGGACCCGAAGGTCCGTCGCCTGCTGAAGGTGCAGATCGACGACGCGATCGAGGCCGACCGCGTGTTCACGATGCTGATGGGCGACGAGGTCGAGCCTCGCCGCGAGTTCATCGAGGTCAACGCGTTGAGGGCGGCGAACATCGACGTGTGAGCGCCAGGCTCAAGCTTGAGCCACCAGATTCATCGTTGGCCAGGGAGGCAGAACATGAAGAGGGAAGTCATCGTCAAGCTGCTCGCTACATTCGAGGAGTTGGTGCAGCACGACGACGAAGGCGGCGAATTCTGGCTGGCCAGGGATCTCCAGGAGCTGCTGGGCTACGCGCGGTGGGAGAACTTCGCGAAGGTCATTGAGAAGGCACGCGTTGCCAGCGCGGGGGCAGGTCACAGCCCCGACGACCATTTTCTTGACGTCACGAAAATGGTGGACCTCGGCAGCGGTGCCACCCGCGCCATCGACGATGTAGCCCTCACGCGCTACGCCTGCTATCTCATTGCGCAGAACGGCGACTCGTCCAAGGACGCCATCGCCTTCGCGCAGACCTACTTCGCCGTTCAGACCCGCAAGCAAGAGCTCATCGAACAGCGCATCGCAGAGGTCGAGCGCCTCAGCGCGCGAAAGAAGCTGACGTTGAGCGAGAAGGAGCTGTCGGGGATCATCTACGAGCGCGTGGGCGATCAGATGAGCTTTGCGCGAATCAGGAGCAAAGGTGATGTCGCGCTCTTCGGTGGACTCACGACGCAGGACATGAAGAACCGCCTCGGTGTGCCCGACAGCCGACCACTCGCTGACTTCCTGCCTACGATCACGATCAAGGCGAAGGACTTCGCCAACGAGATCACCAACTTCAACATCAAGCGCGATGGCCTGGCGGATGAGCCCGCCATCAGCCATGAGCATGTAAAGAACAACCGGGGCGTCCGCGAGCTTCTCGGCAAGCGTGGCATCCGCCCCGAGTCTCTGCCAGCAGCCGAAGACATCAAGAGGGTCGAGCGGCGCGTACAGGCCGAGACCAAGAAGCTACCAGCACCGAAAAGGAAGCCCAGGAAGCCGTGACCCCTCGACGGGCCGCTCGCTCCCTCTGGCTCGATGCATCAGGATGAACCGCGACCAACTCAAGAAACTTGAACGAGACCTCTGGGCCGCCGCCGACAAGCTGCGCGCCAACAGCGACCTCAAGGCCAGCGAGTACAGCACGCCAGTGTTGGGCCTGATCTTCCTGAAGTTCGCCGACAACAAGTACCGCCAGCACGAAGCGGCCATCCTGGCCGAGTACCAGAAGCACCTGGGCAAGCGTACCGAACGCAGCCTCCAGGACATCGCCATCGAGAAGTGCGGCTTCGCGCTCGGGCCGCAGGCCCGCTACGACTACCTGCTGAACCTGCCCGAGAAGGAAGACATCCCGAAGGCCATCCGCTCGGCCATGGCCAGCATCGAGGCCAGCAAGCCCGAGCTCCTGGGCGTGCTGCCCCAGCAGGAATACGACCGCTTCAGCCGCAACCCACAGAACCGCAGCATCCCCAAGGCGCTGCTGAAGCTGTTCTCCGACATCCCGCTTGACGCCTCGGGCGATGTGTTCGGCCAGATCTACGAGTACTTCCTTGGCAACTTCGCCATGAGCGAAGGCCAGGGCGGCGGCGAGTTCTTCACGCCGCGCTCGGTGGTGCGGCTGATGGTCGAGATCATCGAGCCGCACGGCGGCAAGGTGTTCGATCCGGCCTGCGGCTCGGGCGGCATGTTCGTGCAGTCGGCGCAGTTCATCGAGCAGCACCGCAAGGACGCCGCGCAGGACCTGGACGTCTACGTCTACGGCACCGAGAAGACGCTGGAGACCGTGAAGCTGGCCAAGATGAACTTGGCGGTGAACGGGCTGCGCGGCGAGGTGAAACAGGCCAACGCCTACTCCGAAGACCCGTTCGGCGCCTTCGGCAACTTCGACTACGTGTTGGCCAACCCGCCGTTCAACGTGGACGACGTGCCGCTGGATCAGGTGATCCACGACAAGCGCTTCAACACCTACCACGGTGTGCCGCGCAACAAGAGCAAGCCGGCTGGCGCCAAGAGGAAGGACAAGGACGAGGCGGAGCAGAAGGGCCTGGAGACGGTGCCCAACGCCAACTACCTGTGGATCAACCTGTTTGCCACCTCACTGAAGCCCGGCGGCCGCGCCGCGCTGGTGATGGCCAATTCGGCCAGCGACGCGCGGCATTCCGAGGCCGACATCCGCCGGACGCTCGTTCAGAACAACCTGATCTACGGCATGCTGACGCTGCCGTCCAACCTGTTCTACACCGTCACGCTGCCGGCCACGCTGTGGTTCTTCGACAAGGGCAAGGCCGACGACCGCGTGCTGTTCATCGACGCACGCAACGTCTTCACGCAGATCGACCGTGCGCACCGGGAGCTGAACGACGCGCAGACGCAGAACCTGGCAATCATCCCCCGCCTGCACAAGGGCCGGCGCGATGAATTCGTCGCGCTGGTGGACGGCTACTTCCGCAGTGGCTTGAAGAAGCTGCAGGCAAGCCACGCCACGCTGCCCGCGCTGGCCGAGCGGCTGCGGGCCGTGCTGGGTGATGACGCCGCGGAGGCACCCGAGGCCACAGCGGCCGGCCTGGCGGCGGTGCACCACCTGCTGGTGCAGTGGGTGGCATTGGAACCATTGGCTGCGGCACAGGAGGCGTACTTTGCTGCACACGGCGAGGCCGAGGCCGTGGACGCGCGCAACGAAGCGCAGCATGCGCTGCGTGCCACCTATGCGCCGTTCTTCGAGAAGCTGCACGCCAGCTTGAAGGCGCTGGACAAGGCCATCCGCGACGGCGACAAGCGCAAGACCGAGGCTGCAAAGGCAGCAGGCAAGCGGGGCGGCGGCAACCGACAGAGCAAGGCTGTGAAGGAAGCGCTGCAGGCCCTGCACGACGAGGTGAAGCTGGCCGAGAGCGATTTCACGCACATCGAGTGGCTGCAGCAGCGGTTCCCGAAGGCCGTCTACGAAGACGTGACCGGGCTGTGCAAGCTGGCGACGCTGGCGGAGATCGAGGAGCAGGACTGGTCGCTGAATCCGGGGCGTTATGTTGGGGTCGTGATCGAGGAGGACGGCAAGACTGAAGAGGAGTTCGTCGAACTACTCGAAACCAGTAGGGCGGAGTTGGTCGAGTTGAGCAGCCAAGCAGCCGATTTGCACGGTCTTATTGACGCGAATCTGGAAGCTCTACTGGAGCGGACATGAGCTTCCCCGATGTAGCGCTCGGCGATGTCATCACTCTTCAGCGCGGCTTCGATATCACCAAGGAGCAGCAGGTCGAGGGCTCTGTACCAATCGTTTCGTCATCGGGGATAGCCAGCTTCCACAACGAGAGCAAAGTTCGGGCGCCAGGTGTCGTCATTGGCCGAAAGGGTTCACTCGGCACAGTGCACTTCCTAGGCGAGGACTTTTGGCCGCATGACACGACGCTCTGGGTCAAGGACTTCAAGGGTAACGATCCGCGGTTCATTGGCTACTTCTTGAAGACACTGCGCTTGGAGGTCTTCGATACCGGTTCGTCGAACCCGACCTTGAACCGCAACCACGTTCACAAGATCAAGGTTCAGTGCCCACCGCCAGAGACCCAACGCAAGATCGCCGCGATCCTCTCAGCCTACGACGACCTGATTGCCAACAACCAGCGGCGAATCGCGCTGCTGGAGGGCATGGCCGAGGAGATCTACCGCGAGTGGTTCGTGCGGATGCGGTTTCCGGGCGCTGCCAATGTCGAGGTTGAGAAGGGGGTGCCCAGAGGTTGGTCGCTGGTGCCGACCATTGAGGCTTTCAAGTACCACGGGGGCGCTACACCAGCGAAGGATGTGCCCCGCTACTGGAACCAAGGCTCGGTCCACTGGTACACGCCAACAGACATCACCGGGGCTGAAGGCATGTTCATCGAGGCTTCATCCGAAAGATGTACAGAGGAAGGCCTCGAAAGTTGTTCGGCCACGCTGTTTCCCGCCTACACGGTGATGATGACCAGCCGGGCGACCATCGGCGCCATTGGCATCAATCTCGAACCGGCTTGCACCAACCAGGGGTTCATCGCTTGTGTGCCGAACGAGCAGTATCCGTTGACGTTCCTCTACCACTGGCTGAAGTTGGCAAAGCCGCACTTCGAACTGCTCTCAGGCGGTTCGACATTCCCTGAGCTCACCAAGGGCACATTCAGGCGGATCAAGGTGCTAACGCCCCCGAGCAGCGTGATGCAGAGCTTCGATGCAACGGTGAAGCCTCTGTTTGCGCAGATCGAGACCTTGATCCGAGCGAACAGGCGATTGAAGGAGACGCGCGACGCCCTCCTCCCCCGCCTGATCTCCGGCAAACTCAAGGTCGATCACCTCGACATCCGCCTTCCGCCCAGCATGCGGGCCGAGGCCGAAGCGGTGGCGTAGGCGAAGAGCTCAGGGAGGGCCGGTGCCGAACTTCATCTCCGAAGACGATATCGAGCAGGCCCTGTTGCAGCGCCTCCAGCACCTGGCCGGTTGGAACCCGCTCAACTGCTTCACCGCCCAGCCCGACGACTTGAACGACGGCTCGGGCCGCGCCGACAAGCGCGAGGTGATCTTGGCCGACCGCCTGCGCGCGGCCATCGTCCGCCTGAACCCACACGTGCCCGACGCTGCGCAGGCGCAGGCCGTGGCCACGCTGCTGCAGCCCCGCACGGCCATGAGCCTGGTGAAGGCCAACCGCGAGGTGGACGGCCTCATCCGCGACGGCGTGGTGGTGGAGTTCAAGGCCACGCAAGGCCCGGACGCGGGCAAGACCGTGACCGAGCGCGTGCGCGTGATCGACTTCGACCAGCCAGCGCCGGACGCAGGCCACAACGAGTACCTGGCGGTCTCGCAGCTGTGGGTGCGCGGCGAGAAGGGCTACCGCCGCCCCGACGTGCTGCTTTACGTCAACGGCCTGCCACTGGTGTTCGTCGAGCTGAAAAACAGCAACGTCAAGCTGAAGGCCGCCTACGACGACAACCTCACCAACTACAAGGCCGAGATCCCGCAACTGTTCGCGGCCAACGCGCTGAATCTGCTCTCCAACGGCATCGAAACCAAGGTGGGCAGCCTCACAGCCGAGTGGGAGCACTTCTTCGCCTGGCTGCGCGTGGACGACGAGAAGGAAGTGTTGGACCGCGCGCAACTCGCCCACAGCGCGCTGAGCCTGGAGCGCGCGGTGCTGGGCCTGCTGACACCAGCGCGGCTGCTGGACTACGTGGAGAACTTCATCGTCTTCCGCCGCGAGACGAACAAGGTGGTGGCGCAGAACCACCAGTTCATCGGCGTGAACAACGCGTTCGAGGTGTTCACGCGCCGCCAGGCCGTGGGCGGCAAACTGGGCGTGTTCTGGCACACCCAGGGCTCGGGCAAGAGCTTCTCGATGGTGTTCTACACACGCAAGGTGTTCCGCAAGCTCAGCGGCAACTTCACCTTCTTGGTGGTGACCGACCGCGACGACCTGGACGGCCAGATCTACCGCAACTTCCTGCACACCGGCACGGTGGCGCCCAAGGACGAGGTGCGCCCGCGTGACAGCGCCCAGCTGCGCGACATGCTGGGCAAGAACAAGCGCGTGGTGTTCACGCTGATCCAGAAGTTCCGCTACGACAAGGGCCTGGCCTACCCGCTGCTGTCAGATCGCGACGACATCATCGTCATCGTCGACGAGGCGCACCGCACGCAGTACGCCGGCCTGGCCGAAAACATGCGAGCCGGCCTGCCCAATGCCAACTACCTGGCCTTCACCGGCACGCCGCTGCTGGGCAAGGACCGGAAGACGAACGCCTGGTTCGGTGGCTACGTCTCCGAATACAACTTCCAGCAGAGCGTGGAAGACGGCGCCACGGTGCCGCTGTTCTACGAGAAGCGCGTGCCCGAGGTGCTGATCCAGAACGACGACCTGAACGAAGAGTTCGTTGCCGTCCTGGAAGACGAGAACCTGGACGACGCGGCGCAGCAGAAGCTGGAGAAGCGCTTCGCGCAGGAGATCGAGGTCATCAAGCGCGATGACCGGCTGGAGCTGATCGCCGCCGACATCGTCTTCCACTTCCCGCGCCGCGGCTACCTGGGCAAGGGCATCGTGATTTCGGTGGACAAGTTCACCGCCGTCACGATGTACGACAAGGTGCAGGCGAAGTGGAAGCAGGAGATCAAGGCACTGGTCGGGCGCATCGCAGCCACGCCGAACGAGATTGAGCGCGTGCGCCTCAAACGCATCCTGGACTGGATGCGCAAGGTGGACATGGCCGTGGTGGTGAGCGCTGAGAACGGCGAGGAAGAGAAGTTCACCGCCCGCGGCTTGGACATCAAGCCGCATCGCAAGCGCATGGAGGCGCTGGACACGAACGGCCACGACATCGAGCACAACTTCAAGGACCCCGAGCACCCGTTGCAGCTGGTGTTCGTGTGCGCGATGTGGCTCACCGGCTTTGACGCCCCGACCGTGAGCACGCTGTACCTGGACAAGCCCATCCAGGGGCACACGCTGATGCAAACCATCGCCCGGGCCAACCGGGTGACCTCGCACACCATCAGTGGCGTGGCCAAGCGCAATGGCGAGGTGGTGGACTACTACAACGTCTTCCGGCGCATGAAGAAGGCGCTTAAGGACTACGCCGCCGGTCCCACCGACGACGACGAGATGCCGGTACGCGAGAAGGAGGCGCTGTTCAAGCTCTTGGACGACGCCATTGAGCAGGGGCTGGCTTTCTGCAACACGAATGGCGTGCCGCTGCGTGAAGCGCTGGGGCGGGACGATGTGTTCACCAAGCTCGGCCAGTTCAATGGCTACGCCAACACCCTGCTGGCCAGCGACGAGCTGCGCAAGAGCTTCAACGTCTACGAAAACACGGTCAGTGCGCTGTACGAGGCCTGTAAGCCCGAGGTGCTGAGCCGCGGCAAGGGCCGCACGGTGTCAGCCTTTCAGTACCTGCGCGGGGTGATGGACACCATCGTCGAGCAGGCCGACGTGGACTCGGCCGTGCGCCGCCTGGGCGAGTTGCTGGACGAGAGCGTGGTGGTGGACAAGGCCGAGACCTTCAAGGCCAAGCAGTTCGACGCCGAGTACAAGATCGTGCAGCGCGGCAGGGCCTGGGACCTGAGCAAGGTCAACGTCGAGAAGCTGCGCGAGGAGTTCAAGCAGGCGTTGTACAAGAACATCGAGATTGCTGACCTACGCAGCTTCATCGAGAAGAAGCTTGCCGAAATGCTTCAGCAGAACGCAACGCGCACCGCTTTCGCCCAGCGCCTGCAGGCTGTGATCGATGCCTACAACTCAGGGGCGACCGCGACCGAGGACTACTACCAGCAGCTGACCGAACATGTTGCAGCCCTGAAAGAAGAGGCCGAGCGCCACGTGCGCGAGGGTCTGACGGAAGACGAGCTGGAGCTGTTTGACCTGCTGAAGAAGGACTCGATGACGCAGGATGAAACGCAGCGGGTGAAGTTGGCCGCCAAGCGGTTGCTGAAGCGCCTGGTCGAGGAACACCCGAAGGTGCTGGTGCAGGACTGGTTCAAGGACAACCAGACGCAGAAGCAGGTGCGCTCCGAGATCGAGCGTGTGCTGGACGAGGACCTGCCGGAGACCTACGAGCGAGCCCTTTTCAAACAGAAGTGCGACAACGTGTTCGAGCTGGTCGTCGACTACGCCAGCCGCGGACGCAAATGGGCTGCTTAGCGTCCCCCATCTGATCCCGACCTGAGAACGGTCGGAGCCACCAGTTGCCGGGACGCTTTCAGCACACGGCCGATCTCCTCGTCTAAGGCAGGGTGACCTGCCTGTCGTCACCGATGCAGATCCTGGATCAGCGCGCCGATGCCAGTGCCGGCACGAGCCGGTCGCGCCACACGCGGTAGCCCGCCTCGTTCGGGTGCAGGCCGTCGACGAACAGCCGTGCGTCCTGCCGGCCCTGGGCGCCGACGAACGACGGATACAGGTCCAGCCAGGTGGTGAAGCTGGCGAACTCGGGGCTCTTCGCCAGTGCTTTCAGCCTCGCGTTGACAGGCTTCACGACCGCATCGTCCCGGGCGGGCTCCGACGTGGGCAGGATCGACTGCAGCACGAGCCGGGTGCCAGGCTTGCGCGCGTGCAGTGATCGCATCACGGCCACCACGCCCTCGAACACGCTGTCGGCCACCGGCGCCTCGGGTGCGTACGAGTTGTTGATGCCCACCATCAACACGAAGAACTCAGGGGCCAGCGCCTGGGTGTCCAGCTGACCCAGGCCGCCCTGGGACTTCGGCAGGATCCTGAACAGCAGGTGCTCGGTCCGGTCGCCGGAGATGCCGATGTTCAGCGCCAGGTTCTCCGGCACGGCACCCCCGAAAGACTCGTCCCAGATGCGGCGGCCGTGCATCCGGCCCGGGATCCAGGGGTTGTCGCCCAACAGCCAGAAGTCGGTGATCGAGTCGCCCACGAACACCAGCTTGACGGCGCGCAGACTCGCCGTGTCCGCCACCTGCGCCTGGATCGTGGCCTGGCGCTTCTGCCAGTACTCGACACGGGCCTCTGGCCGGGTCGAGGCGAAGTCGTTTGCCCGCGCACCGGGCGCCAGCAGGCTCGTGGAGGCGAGCAGCAACGCGGCCAGCCAGGGGGTGTTCGAGGTCGTGGTCATGGGCTGCTTCCAGCGAGGAGGTCGGTCGGGTCGCACCATCGCGCACCGGGCTCGGCGCACAGGCGTGCCAGCGAAGCCTCGAAGGCCGTCCACATCGGCTCGTCGACCAGCTCGTAGGAGTGGCCCCAGAACCAGAAGGCGCCCGTCGGCCGCGCACGATCGAGACGCTGCCAGAAGTCAGGCGCCAGAAAGTGGCCACTCGGCGCTGCGGCCATCGCGTCGCGCAGACCGACGCCCGCTTCGGCGGCAAGCGTGGTGCGGGCGTAGACGTGGCCCGCGTCGCGAACGGCCTGCGCAACGGCGGCGTCGAAGCTGCCGAAGGGATAGACGAAGCCGCTGACCGGCTGGCCGAACAGGTCCTGCAGGCGCGAGCGCCCGTCGCCGATCTCGCGCCGTGCCGCATCGAGGGGCAACAACTCGAGTCGGGGATGGGTGAGCGCATGGTTGGCGATGGTGAAGCCGTCGTAGACCTCGCGAAGCTCGCCTAGGCTGAGCCGCCAGACCTCGGTGTCGCGGTGACGCCAGCCGAACCGGCGTTCCTGCGCGTGCAAGCCGGCGTTGAGGTTGAAGGTGGCGCGAGCGCCGTGACGGCGCAACAGCGACACGAGGCGGACATCGGTGGTCACGCCGTCGTCCCAGCACTGCACCAGCTTCATGGAATTGATCGTAGTCCAGCGGCCTCTGCGCCGGCGGTGTCGGTCCCGAGAGTCGGCATGGGCCATAGTCGCCCTGCCATTCGCCCTGCCATTCGCCCTGCTCTGCCCCGACCCGACCCCTGTCCATGAAACCCCCTGCCCGCCTGCAAGCCCTGATCAGCGAAGGCCTCATCGACAGCGTCTCGCGCCAGCTCAAGAGCGGCAAGGAGGCGGACGTGTACGTGGTGCGCCGGGGCGACGACAGCCTGGCCGCCAAGGTCTACAAGGAGGCGCAGCAGCGCAGCTTCCGCCAGGCGGTGGACTACACCGAGAACCGCAAGGTGCGCAACAGCCGCCAGGCCCGCGCCATGGCCAAGGGCACGCGCTACGGGCGCGAGCAGCAGGAGGCCGCCTGGCAGAGTGCCGAGGTCGACGCGCTGTACCGCCTGGCGGCCGTGGGCGTGCGCGTGCCGCGGCCGATCAACTTCCACGACGGCGTGCTGTTGATGGAACTGGTGGTGACGGCCGAGGGCGACGCGGCCCCGCGCCTGAACGACCTTCCCTTCAGTGCCGACGAGGCCCGCCAACACCACGCCACACTGACGCGCGAAGTGGTGCGCATGCTGTGTGCCGGGGTGATCCACGGCGATCTCTCGGAGTTCAACATCTTGCTCGCCGCCGACGGGCCGGTGCTGATCGACCTGCCGCAGGCCGTCGACGCTGCGGGCAACAACCACGCGGTCCGCATGCTGATGCGCGACGTGGACAACCTGCGGCGCTTCTTCGGCCGCTTTGCACCCGAGCTGCTGGCCACGCAGCATGGCCCCGAGATCTGGGCGCTGTATGCCGCCGGCCTGCTGGCGCCCGACACGCCGCTGACGGGTCGCTACGAGCCGCAGCCGGGCGCGGTGGACCTTTCGGCCGTGCTGCGCGAAATCGAAGATGCGCGGCTGGAGGAGTCCGCGCGCCAGCTGCGCATGGGCCACTGAAGACGCTGCATCGCACCCGCCATGGTCCCCGACGTCCGCCGACACAGCCCCGCCGCCGAACGCAACCGCGCGCCGATCCTGGCCGAACTGCAGCGTGTGCTGCCGGCCAGCGGACTGCTCCTGGAGGTGTCCAGCGGCAGCGGCCAGCACGCGGCCTTCTGCAGCGCCGGGCTCCCCGGCTGGCAATGGCTGCCGAGCGAATTCGATGCTGCGAGCCTGGCCTCGATCAGCGCCTGGTGTGAGGCGCTGCCGCAGGTCCGCCCGGCCATCGTCCTGGACGTGCTGCAGCCCCACTGGCCAGGCGTGCCGGACCAGGTCGACGCGATGTTCTGCGCCAACCTGATCCACATCTCGCCCTGGGCCTGCTGCGCGGGCTTGATGCAGGGCGCGGCGCGGCACCTGTCGCCGGCCGGCCTGCTGGTCACCTACGGCCCGTATCTTGAAGACACCGTGCCCACCTCGCCCGGCAACCGGGCCTTCGATGCGGACCTGCGCCAACGCGACCCGGCCTGGGGCCTGCGGCGCCGCGAGGCGGTCGAAGAGGAAGCCACCCGTGAAGGCCTGCGACTGCTGGAACGCGTGGCGATGCCGGCGAACAACCTGCTGCTGGTCTGGGGCCGAAGCACGACTGCCTCACCCCGGCCCGTGGACCCATGCGCCAACGCATGAGCGGTCTGCATTTCCAGTCGATGCCGGGAGCGGGGGGCCTGGATAGGATGCGGTTCTCCGCCTCCCACCCAGGTCCTCCGCGAATGCCCGCCCTTGCTTCAGCAGCGTCCCACCCGTCGATGATCGAGACGAAAGCCAGGTTCTGGAACAAGGTGGCGCGCAAGTACGCGGCCGATCCCATTGCCGACATCGCCGGCTACGAGACCACCCTGGCCCGGGTGCAGGCGCTGCTGTCGCCCACGCAGCGGGTGCTGGAGCTGGGCTGCGGCACCGGCACCACGGCGCTGCGGCTGGCCGCAGGCACGGCACGCTACCTGGGCACCGACGTGTCCGCCGAGATGATCGCCATTGCACGCGAGAAGCTCGCGGCCCAGCCGGTGGGCCCGCTGCGCTTTGCCGTCGCCGACGCCGAAGCCCGTCCGCCTGAGGGGGCCGCATACGACACCGTGCTCGCCTTCAACGTGCTGCACCTGGTGACCGACCTGGACCGGGCACTGGGTGCCATGCTGCCCTTGCTCAAGCCGGGTGGCTTGCTGATTTCCAAGACACCGTGCCTGGCCGAGATGAACCCCATCGTCCCGCGCCTGCTGGTGCCGGTGATGCGCGCCATCGGCAAGGCACCGCACGTGCTGAGCTTCGATGCCGCACACCTGCGCTCGACCTTCGAGCGGCACGGCCTCGTGGTCGATGCGTTCGAACGCCACGGCAGCGGGCGCAAGGACATCCGCATCTTCATCGTGGCCCGCAAGGCGGTTTAAGGCCCCGGGGCGATGGTGCTGAACCTCAGCCGCCGCGCTGCCGCAGCAGTGCCGCGATCCAGACGCTGATCACCAGGCCGGCGGCGCAGAACGCGGCCGTGACGGCCCCGCTCCAGTGCCAGCCGCCGGCCGCAGTGGCCACTGCGGCGACCAGGGGCGGGCCGGCAAACTGACCGGCCGACGAGCCTTGCTGCATCCAGCCGATGGTGCTGGCCTGGTGGCCCGGGTCCGGTGCCAGGCGCAGCGCGCTGGCAAACAGCGTGGCAGGGATCAAGCCGCCAAAGGCCGAGAACAGCAGCACCGCGGCATAGCGCAGCGGCGTCGGCAGCCAGGGTGTGGTGTCCACGGTCGCAAAGGTCGCCAGCGCCGCCAGCGCCATCGCGGCAAAACCCAGCGCCAGCAGGCGCCCGGCGCGCCAGCCGGCTTGCAGCAGGCGCCCTGCGGCCAGGTTGCCGACGATGTTGGCGGCCGCGACCAGGGCCGTCAGCGGTGCGATCCAGGCCGGTGCCAGCGCCAGCGTCTGGCCGGCAGCAAGCGTCGGCAGGAAGCCGATCACGGCCAGCCACTGCGCCGAGTAGCAGCCGAAGGCCAGCGCCACCGCCCACGGCCCCGGTGCCGCCAGGGTGCGCCGGACCCGGTTGGCAAACCGCTGCAGCGCGCCACGGGCGGCGGGCTCTGACGAGGCGACGCGGGCCGGCGCGGGCACGCCCCACCCGACGGCAACGGCGGCGAGGGCTGCGACCGCCGCGAGCGACCACCACCAGGCCGGCCAGCCGAAGGCCGCGACGCAGCCGGGGCCGAGCAGCAGGGCCAGGGCCGTGGCCAATGGCATGTAGGCGCCCCAGAGGCCGAGCCAGGTCGACTCGCTGCCCGGCTGCGCGAGCTGGCGCACCAGGCCGGGTGCCGGCAGCACGGCGAGCATGAAGCCCAGGCCTTCGATGCCGCGCAGCACCAGCAAACCGGTCGCATCGGTCACGAAGCCGCCGATGGCACTGGCCAGCGCCAGGGTCGTCAGTCCGGCAAGCAGGCTGCGGCGGGCGCCCCAGGCGTCGGCCAGTGCACCACTGGCCAGGCCCAGTGCCATGCCGGCCAGCTGGACCGCCGACAGCAGGAAGGCCGCCTGAAGCAACGACAGCCCGAGCTCGAGCTGCAAGGCCGGCAGCGCCGGCGGCAGCTTGCCGACATGCAGCGCTGCGGCGACCCCCGCAAGCACCACCAGCGCGGCCGGAGAAGGCCGCATTCAGCGTGGCGCGCTGGCCGGCGACAAGGGGGCCGCCGAAGGGCTTGCCGACGGCAGCACGATCACCGCGCCGCCGACACAGCCCTCGGTCTGGCCAGGTCGGCACAGCGGCTGCGGCGCGGCGGTCGCCGGCAACGGCGCGCCCAGCGCGCGCGGTCGATCCACCCCGCCCGGCGGGAACAGCAGCGCCAGCACGATGCCGATCGCGGTTGCGAGCGCCAGTGCGACGATGAGCAGGCGTCGCCGCCAGCCCACCGGGCGGTAGTCGGGCTGGTCGGCGAGGCTGGCACCCCGGGTGCCCGATGGGCCAACAGGCTTGACGGGCGGGCGGGTGCTCACAGGCCAACCGACTGCAGGGCGCGCACCAGCTCGGCCTCGTGGACCGGCTTGGCGATGAAGCCCTGCATCCCGGCGGCCCGTGCCGATTCGCGTTCGCTCTCGAGCACTGCGGCCGACAGTGCAAGCACCGGCAGCCGGGCGGTCAGCGGGTCCGCGCGCAGCGCCCGGGTCGCGGACAGGCCGTCTTGTACGGGCATGTGCAGGTCCATCAACACGGCATCCAGTTCGTGGGCATGGTGGCGGCCCAGCGCCACCGCCTGCATGCCGTCGGTGGCTTCCAGCACCTGGGCGCCCAGCCGCTGCAGCATCGCGCCGACGATCAGCAGGTTCACCGGATTGTCCTCGGCCACCAGCACGGTCCGCCCGGCCAGCGGAACCACGCTTGTCGCTTGCTTGCGCGGAAAGTGCGACAGCCTCGCCGCGGGCGCCGCTCGGTCGTCTTCGGCCTGGGCGCCCGGGCTCGCGTCGCGGTCGTCCAGCGGGTGGATCTCCAGTTCGACCCAGAAGCGACTGCCGTGCTGGCCGTCACTGTCGACGCCCGCCCGTCCGCCCATGCGCTCGGCGAGTTCGCGCACGATCGACAGGCCCAGGCCGGTGCCGCCGTAGCGCCGTGTCGTCGAGCCGTCGGCCTGCACAAACGGCTTGAACAGTTGCGCCTGCATTGCGATGGGCACGCCAGGCCCGGAGTCGTGAACGGCGATCTGCAGCAGTCCGGGCGCGACGCAGGCCACCTGGAGTTCGACGCTTCCGGCCTGGGTGAACTTCAGCGCGTTGCCCAGGTAGTTGGCAAGGATCTGGCGCACCCGGAGCGGATCGCCGCGGACACGCCGTGGAACCTCAGGCGCCACGGTGCAACGCATCGACAGACCCCGTTCGCGGCCGAGCGTGTCGTAGGTCCGGAAGACGCCTTCGACAAGCTCGTGCAGGTCGAAGGGCACGGCCTCGATCTCGAGGTGTCCGGCCTCGATCTTGGACAGGTCGAGCACATCGGAGACGATGCCCGCCAGGCTCTGCGCCGAGTCCAGCAGGTGGTCGAGCAGCTCGCGCCGCTGCGCCGGGGCCAGGCTGTCGTCGTGCAGCATGCGGGTCAGGCCGAGCACGCCGTTCAGCGGCGTACGGATCTCATGGCTCATGGTCGCCAGGAAGGCGCTCTTGGCCCGGTTGGCCGCCTCGGCCTCGAGCTTGGCCTGCGCGAGCGCACCCTCGGCGGCCCGACGCTCGGTGACGTCCTCGGCCAGCCAGAGCGTGCCCAGCTCGTCGAGTCGTGCCACGTCGAGCGCCCGGGCGCGCAGGCGCAGACGCAGGCGGCGGCCATCGCGGTGCTGGTATTGCCGCTCGATGTCGATCCCGGCGCCGGAGCGCAGCGCGGCGTTGGAGCGTTCGACAAAGGCCGCGAAGGCGCCCGTGTCCGGAAACAGCAGCGAGGTCGGCTGCCCGACGAGGCTGCCCCGCGGCTGGTCGAACATCGCCTCCCACTGCGGATTGACGCGTTCGAAGCGTTGATCGCGAACGAGCGCGATGCCGACCGCAGCCGAGTCGACGATGGCGTCGGCCTGGAGCCGGGCCTGCTCGAGCATGCCTTCGGTGCGGCCATGTCGGCGCTCCGCGGCGCGTTCGGCGGTGATGTTGCGGCTCGTGCCGTGCCAGCCGGTCAGCCGGCCGGTGGCGTCACGGATCGGCGTGCCGCTGGAGCGCACCCAGAGCTCGCTGCCATCGGCCAGCTCGAAACCCAGCCGCAGGTCGACGTACTCCGTGCCATGGCGCATGTGTTCGCGGACGGTGTCGAAGCCGACATCGCGGATCGGCTTCGGGCCCCCGGGCAGGCCAAGCGCCAGCGCCTCGGTTCGGGCCAGGCCGGAGTGGCGTTCGAACCGGTCGCTGACCGCCAGGATCCGGCCTCGGGCGTCGGATTCCCAGTTCCAGTCGCTGCCGATGCGCAGCAGGGCGCTGGATCGGCGCTCGCCGGCGCGCAGCCTCTCCAGCGCCGAGTGCAGCAGGCGACTGACCAGCAAGGCGATGATCAGCCCGGCCAGGTTCAGCGCCAGGTGCGTGAGCAGCCGTTCCTCGGGCCCGACGTTGCCGGCAGCGGCCTGGCCGGCCAGGCCGCCGCTGCGCTCGGCCGCAAACAGGACGACGACCATTCCGGCGTAGATGGCCGACAGGCCCATCGTCAGGCGTGCCGACAGCAGCAGCCCGCTGACCGCCAGCGCCAGCGCCGCCGCCGCCAGCGCCAGGGTGTGTACGCCCAGGCCCGTGCCGAAGGCAAGCACCCCGGCCGCCACCTCTACCGACAGCAGCACGGCCGCGCCCGCCCAGCGCTCCTGGCCGCGCCGCATCAGGAGCCACGACAGCCCCCCGAGCACCAGCAGCATCGCCCCGGTCAAGGCCCGCCATTGGGCGAAGGGTCCTGGCGAGCCGGCGGCGGTCTGCAGCAGCCAGCTGGCCACCAGGAAGCCGCCGACCGCCAGGGCCAGCGTCGTCAGCACACGGGCCGCGATGTACTCCAGCGAGTCCTCGCGCTCCCGCTCGGCCGCGGTCAGCGGGGTCCGTTCAGGTGGGCTTGGCAAGCTTGAACTTCTCGACCAGTGTGACCCGTGCCTTTTCGCGGTTGAAGGCGGCTTCGGCGAAGACGAAGGCGCAGCGCAGCGCTTTGCACGATCACCGGCCCGGTGGCGGCAGGGCGATCGAATGCCAAGGCGGGTCTCCTGAGGGTGTGGCGGGGCTGCCGATGATGGTGCCTGAACGGGGGGCTTGGAAGCCGATCGGGCCCCGGACAATCCCCGGGGCCTGCCCGACCGGGGCCCGGCCAGGACCCGGCCAAACCTTGTCGCGCGGCGTAAAGACGCGCAAAGCCGGTGCCTTCCAAGACCCCGCCGGCGGGAACTTGAGGCTTGCCCCGGGACAATGTTGCACATGCAACACGCCCAATCGAAGCGCCGCGGCGCCCTGCAGCGGCAGCTGGCGGTGCTCGCCGCGACCCCCTTGCTGATCGGCAGCGTCCTTGCCCAGACTCCCGCCCCACCGCCACCTGCGGCTCCTGCGCCGGCCGCGTCCGCCCCGGGCAACGCCCAGCGGATCGAGATCACCGGCGGCCGGACGACCGACACCGACCAGCGCCGCATGTCCACTGCCGCCAAGATCGTCATCGGCCGCGAAGACATCGAGAAGTACGGCGACGCCACGCTCGGCGAGGTGCTGCGTCGGCTGCCCGGGGTCAGCACGCCCGGTGCGCCCGGCCGTGGCGGGCCGCCACGCATGCGCGGGCTGGGCGGTGGCTTCACGCAGATCCTGATCGACGGCCAGCGGGTGCCGCCCGGCTTCAGCCTCGATTCGCTGACGCCCGAGCAGCTCGAACGCATCGAGATCCTGCGTGCGCCCACCGCCGAAACCGGCGCGCGCGCGATCGCCGGCACCATCAACATCATCACGCGCGACGGCTTCCGGCGCCGCCTGAACGAGGTGCGCATCGGCACCGGCTACGAAAACGGCAAGGTCGGTGGCGGTCTGTTCTGGAGCCACAACGACGGCGACGAGAAGCTCACCTACAACCTCAACGCCGGACTCTTCAAGCGCAACAACCGCAGCGAAAGCCGCTCGCGCACCGTCGACGAGAACCTCGACACCGGCACGGTGGTGCAGGACCAGAGCAGCACCTCGGTCCAGGACGACCACCGCGTGGGGCTGAACTTCAACGCCCGGCTGCAGTGGCGGCTGTCGGAGACCGGCGACGCGCTGGTGCTGATGCCCAACCTCTTCATCAGCGACGGCGGCAGCAAGCGCAACGGCCTGACGACCGGAAACCCGTTGTTCGACGCCACCTACAACCAGAGCGACAACACGTTCTCCAACGCGCGGCTGATGACGCAGTGGCGCAAGCGCCTGGGCGACACCCGGCTCGAGCTGAACGCCAACCTGGGCGGGTTCGCCAGTGACGGCAGCTCGATCCGGCGCGACCTCCTGGCCGGCGCGCTGCGGCCGGTGGCCGACGACACCAACAAGACGCGCGAGAACTCCGGCAACTTCACGATCAAGGCCACACGACTGCTGGGCACCGCGCCCGCGGCCGAGCACAGCCTGGTCTACGGCGGCGAGTTCGAGATCGTCCAGCGCGACGAAACCCGAACCAGCCGCATCGACGGGGTGGCGCAGCTCGGCGAGTTCGGCGACGAGCTGAAGGCCAAGACCCTGCGCACCGCGGCCTACATCCAGGACGAGTGGAACCTGTCGCCCAAGTGGGCGGTGCACGCCGGTCTGCGCTGGGAGGGCATCCGCACCCAGGGCACGGGCCAGGGCGGCACCCGCCCGGAAAACAGCTCCAGCGTCGCCACACCGCTGGTGCACCTGCTCTGGAAGCCCAACCCGGCCCGCCGCGAGCAGGTCCGGATGTCGTTCACGCGCAGCTACCGCAGCCCCGAGACCGCGCAGCTGATCGCCCGCCCCTCGGTCAACAGCCGCTACCCGGTGGCGGGCCCGAACGTGCCGACCGCGCCCGACAGCGCCGGCAACCCCAACCTCAAGCCCGAACTCGCCAACGGCATCGACATCGCCTACGAGCGCTACTTCGACGGCGGCGGCCTGCTCAGCGCCAACCTCTTCGCGCGGCGGATCGACAACCTGATGCGCAACGTCACGGCGCTGGAAACGGTGTCCTGGAGCCCCGTCCAGCGCTATGTCTCGCGACGCCAGAACATCGGCCAGGCCATGACCTACGGCCTGGAGCTCGAGGCCAAGTACCGGCTCGACCAGTTGATCAAGGACGCTCTGCGCGTCGAGATGCGGCACAACGTCAGCGTCTACCGCTCCAGGGTCGACGGCATCCCGGGGCCCGACAACCGGCTCGACCAGCAGGCGCCGTGGCTGGCCAACTTCGGCGCCGACTACCGGCTGCGCGGCATGCCGCTGACGCTGGGCGGCACCGTGGGCCTGACCGGTGGCTACGACAGCCGGCTCGCGCTGGACCGCAGCACCAGCACCGACCGCAAGCGCGTGATCGACGTGTTCGGCCTGTGGACCTTCAGCCCGGCGGTGGGCCTGCGGCTTTTGGCGAGTAACCTTGCGCCGCAGGACTACGAGACCGGCAGCGTCTTCACCGCTGCCCGGACCGACATCGCCCCCAACCCCACCCCCACGCTGCGTGAAACCCAGCGCAGCGTGCAGGCCAGCGACACCAACTGGCAGCTCCGTCTGGAACTCAAGCTTTGAACACACCCACAGATTCCCCACCCGTGCCCCCGCACGAATTGCCGGTGCTCGAAGTGCCGGCCGTGAGCCGCATCCACCTGATCGGCGGCGAAAAGGGCGGCGTCGGCAAGTCGATGACGGCACGGCTTCTGGCGCAGTACTTCATCGACCGCAGCATCCCGTTCACCGGCTACGACACCGACCGCTCGCATGGTGCGCTGCGCCGCTTCTACGGCGACTACGCGAGCGACGCCCGCGTCGACCGATACGAGTCGCTGGACGCGATCGTCGAGACCGCGGTCGCCCAGCCCGGCCGCCGCGTGCTGGTCGACCTGGCCGCGCAGACCCACGAAGCGCTGGTGACCTGGATGGACGAGTCGGGCGTGCTCGACCTCGCCAACATGTCCGGCATCGCGCTGCACTACTGGCACGTGATGGACAACGGCCGCGACTCGGTCGACCTGCTGCAGCGCGTGATCGAGCGCTTCGGCCAGCGGGTGCACTGGGTGCTGGTGCGCAACCAGCTGCGCGGCGACGACTTCAGCCTGCTCGAACGCTCGGGCCAGCTCGGCCGCGCACTGGCCTTCGGCGCCCGCGTCGTCGACCTGAAGCGGCTGCACGACAGCGTCGTGCAGAAGATCGACGCCAGCAACAGCAGCTTCTGGGCCGCCCGCCACGGCAGCCTCGCCAGCGGCCCGGCCCTGGGCCTGATGGAGCGCCAGCGCCTGAAGCTCTGGCTGGCGCACGCCTACGGTCAGATCGAGGCCGTGGCGCCCTAGTCCTGCAGCTCCACCCGTTCCCTGGAGGCCCAATGCGCCGTGCCGTCTGTCTTGTGATCCTGCTGGCAGCGCTGCCAGCGCTGGCCGATGTCGTGATCCGCATGCGCGACGGCTCGGTCCACCGGGTGCCCGTGGACCCGAAGGATGTCCTGGGCGTCGAGATGGAGCCGGGCATCGGCCGGGTCGGGCCGGTGCTGCCCCCACCGTCCACGATGGTGGCTCCGACCCGGCTCGGCACGCCCTGGGTCGTGAACAGCAACGGCGAGATCTTCCGCGGCGACGGGCGTTCGTGGCAGACGCTTTCGGGGCGTGCCAACGACATCGCGGTCGGCGCCGACGGATCGGCCTGGGTGATCGGCACCAACCCCCAGCCCGGGGGCTACGACATCTACCGCTGGAACGGCCGGGAGTGGTCGCGCGTCGACGGTGCCGGGGCGCGCATCGCCGTGAACGCCCGTGGCGAGCCGTGGGTCGTCAACGCCAACGGGCTGATCTACAGCCGCAACGGCAACCGCTGGCGCGAGATGCCCGGCCGTGCGAGCGACATCGGCATCGGCGGGGGCGAGGTCTGGATCATCGGCACCAACCCCCAGCCCGGCGGCTACGACATCTACCGCTGGAGCGGCTCGACCTGGTCGCGTGTCGCCGGCGCGGCGGTGCGCATCGCCGTCGGGCCGCGCGGCGAGCCCTGGGTCGTCAACGCCGACGGCATGATCTACCGCCGTGTCGGCAACCAATGGACCGAGGTGCCCGGCCGCGCCCGCGACATCGCGGTGTCGTCGACCGGCGTGGCCTGGGTCATCGGCATCGATCCGTCCCCGGGCGGTTTCTTCATCTACCACTGGAACGGATCGGCCTTCCAGCGCGTGGAAGGCGCCGCCGCGCAGATCGGCGCGCAATGACAACGACAACGGAGACCCCATGCCTCGATCCCCCGACCGCCGCCGCTGGCTGGCCCTGACCGGCGCCACGACCGCCTCCTGGCTGCTCGCACCGCCGGCCTGGGCCCAGCCGGCGGCCTGGCCCGGCAAGCCCGTGCGCATCGTCGTGCCGTTTGCGGCGGGCGGCACGACCGACATCCTGGCCCGGGCACTGGCACCCGAACTGCAGCGGGCGTTTGGCGGCGTGCAGCCGTTTGTCATCGACAACAAGCCCGGCGCCGGCGGCAACACCGGTGCCGCCGAAGTCGCCAAGGCCGCGCCGGACGGCCACACGCTGGTGATGGGCACCGTCGGCACCCACGCCATCAACCCGGGCCTGTACCCCCGGATGCCCTATGACCACGTGAAGGACTTCGTGCCCGTCACGCTGGTGGCCGGCGTGCCCAACGTGCTGGTGATGAACCCGGCGAGTGCCGAGCGCTACAAGATCGGCTCGGTGGCCGACCTGATCGGCGCGCTGAAGGCCCATCCGGGCCGGCTCAACATGGCGTCCAGCGGCAACGGCACCAGCATCCACCTCGCCGGCGAGCTCTTCAAGAGCATGACCGGCACCTTCATGGTCCACATCCCGTACCGCGGCTCGGGCCCGGCGTTGATCGACCTGATGGGCGGCGCGATGGACCTGATGTTCGACAACCTGCCCAGCGCGATGCCGCACATCAGGAGCGGCCGGCTGAAGGCGCTGGCAGTGACCAGCGCGGTGCGCAGCGGTGCCCTGCCCGAGCTGCCGACGGTCGAAGAAGCCGGCGGCCCGGCGCTCAAGGGCTTCGAGGCGAGCTCCTGGTTCGGCCTGCTCGCGCCCGCCGGCACCCCGATCGACATCGTCAACCGCCTCCAGCAGGAAACCGCCAAGGCCCTGGCCGCCGCGGCGATGAAGGAACGCCTGCTGGCCCAGGGGGCGGTGCCCAGCGGCATCACGAGTGCCGACTTCGCGAAGCTGATCGCCGCCGAGACCGCGAAGTGGGCCCGGGTCGTCAAGGTGTCCGGCGCGAAGGTGGATTGAAGCTTCCGAAACAACGAACGACCATGCCCAAACCGTACGACAAGCGATTGACCGACACCGTCGACTTCATTCGCAACACGGCCGTGCTGCAGCGCAACGGCGCCTGGCAGGGCACCGTCGCGGATCACTGCGACGACTGGATGACCCGGGCCTCCGACGATCTGCAGAAGCAGGTCAGCGAAGTCATCTCGCAAGGCTGGACGAAGGACGGCGGAACCCTTCGCAGCTACCGCCGCGCCATTGCGCTGCTCGGGCATGTGGCCGGCGCACTTCAGTACCAGACCTTCAGCGCCATGAGCGCCACCAACTTCAAGAACGCCAAGGACATTGGCGCCCGCAGCCGGGCCGTCCGGGGCGTGGCCTTCGACGCCCAGCTCGACGACCAGGTCGAGATCTTTCTCGGACAGGTCGGCGAGCAGGCCTTCATCGACGCCAAGCTGAACGAGCTGTGCACCCGGCCGCTGGCATTTCTCTCCCAGCATCGGCTCAAGATCTCGGGCGGCGCGGGAGGACAGAAGACCTACAAGTTCTTCGTCTACCGCGACGGCATGTGCGGCGAGCGCGTGACGTATGGCCTCCAGGCCAATGGCAAGCAGTTCAAGTACGAACCGTCGGTGAGCGTGATCAATGTGCCCGCGACCTCGTTCCGGGACACCAAGCAGAAGCTGAGCGGACTCAAGGGCCTCGACAAGATCGGCGGCACCGAGGTGAAAGGCGGCGGCAACTGCACCGTGATGACGACCACCCAGTTCACCGGCTGCTCGTTCTGCATCCAGAAGTGCGGCACCGGGATCGTCGCCGCCCACATGGATCCGGAAGGCGTCAACAAGAAGACCGGCCTCACCGGGCCCGGCATCCGCGGCGAACTCATGCAGACCGGCGGATTTGCCTTTGACGCCACGGGCCTCACCAGCCGGCTCGAAGGCGATCCGGTGGTGTACGGCTGCAAGGCCAACGGCGACGGCGGCTGGGGCTACGAACAGGCCGGCCGGCTCTACATGACCATCATCGGCCTGTACCTCGATGCCGGCTGGACGCTCTTCACCCAGTTCAATGCCGACGACGGGACGTTCCGCGCCAGCCAGATCTATCCCGTGATCTGATCGGCTCCGGCACAGGCGCGGGCGCGAGGGCCGACTGACCGCCGTCAGGCCTTGCCGGCGGGCTCGTCCGGGCTGTCCATCAGCGGCCCCTTGGCCACCGGTTCGATCATCGCGCTGCCGGCGGACCCGTCGGGCATCAGCTGGGCCACCTCGGCGCGCCGGGACAGGGCCTCGACGAAGCCGGCCGGGGCACGCAGGCTGAAGGCGTCCAGGCCGTCGAAGACCACCCAGTCCGCTGGCGCGGAGCCGGTGCTGGCTTGCACCGCGTCCAGAACCGCCTGCACCCGCTGCTGGACGCTCGGTGCGCCGCGACGCCGTGCGGGCGGGTGCAAGGTCACCACCGCGTCCACCCAGGCGGACGGGTGGCGTGGCGGCGGCTTGACGGGCATGGTGCGCGATTCTGCGCCGCAGCGTCCAAAGCGACCGTGCGGCAGCCCCTACAGCAGCGACAGCGCCACGACGCCGTCCGGAGCGCCGCGGTTGGCGCGGCTGGCCAGCATGCCCGGGCGCAGCGTGCAGCTCTTGAAGATCGCACGCTCGATCTTGGCCATCGTCGCCGCGGGCCGGGCCTGCATCAGCAGCGCCGCCAGGCCGGCGATGTGCGGGGTCGCCATCGACGTGCCCGACATCAGCTTGTAGCCGCCCGGAACGCACGACACCACGTCCACACCCGGTCCGACCAGGTCCGGCACGACCGGATCGCGCAGGCGCACGAAGCGCTGGCTGCTGCTGAACCCGGCCACCGCGAACGCGTTGTCGTGGGCGCCGATCGACATCGCCTCGGAGTAGTTGCCCGGGTAGCGGCTGGTTCCAGGGCCCTCGTTGCCGACCGCAAACACCGGCAGGATGCCGCGCACGCGCAGCCGCTGCACGATCGGGCGGAAGAAGGCGTTCGACCCCGGCAGGCCCAGCGACATGCTGAGGATGCGCACACGCTGCGCCATGGTCCAGTTGATGCCGGCCAGGATGCGGGCCAGCACGTGGCCGCCCTCGATGACCATGGCGCTGGCCAGCCGTGCGCCCGGCGCAACGCCGAACTGGAAGCCGTTCACCGGCCGCGCGGCGATGGTGCCGGCGGTGTGGGTGCCGTGGTCGTCGGAGTCGGTCGCCGGCGCACCGGGGACCAGCCGGCCGAGCATGTCGAACTCGGCAAACGCGGCGATCGCACCGGCCAGCGCCGGGTGCGTGCCGTCGACGCCGGTGTCGAGGTGGCCGATCAGGATGCCGCTGCCGTCCAGGCCCTGGGCGCGCAGCTGGTCGACCTTCATGGCCTTCAGGCCCCAGCTGAAGCCGACCGCCGCTTGCGCGTCGGCACGCGCCACCGGTTTGATCATGCGCAGCGCCGGTGCGTCGGCGATGCTCTGCACGTCGTTGCGCGCACGCAGCGCGGCCAGGCCCTTGCGGTCGACGGTGCCCAGCACCAGTCCCAGCTGGTCGAACCAGCGCGGCCCGGGCGGCGTGGTGTCGGCAGCCGAGGCGGCGGCCGCGCCGGCCCCCCGCCCGGCACGCTTCGGCGCCGCAGCACCGAGTGCCATCGCCTCGAGCAGCGCCGCGTCCTGCGCCAGCGGGGCGTCGACGAACAGCTTGAGCAGCGCCTTGCTGGGCGCCGGGGCAAACGGGTCGGGGGTGCCTTCACCGGCTGCGGCTGCCGCAGCCGCCGCTGCCCCGACGCGCCGGGAGGCGGCCTTGGTGGCAGCCTTGGGTTTCAGGAAGACCAGCACATCGGCGACGCCGGTGGCTTGCAGGTTGGATGCGATGCTCATGGCGGGAATCTCCTTCAGGCGGGCTGCGACTGTCCTCCCGCAGGGCGCCATCGGGCATCCACCCGCCGTTGGAGAGCCGGGGCACTGGCATCATCCGGGCGCATTGCGATTGCCGCGCCAACGACCCCCCCATCCCGAATGTTTGCCGAATGTGTGCCAGCAAAGTAGCCGACGGCCAGCAGCGCGGCTGGATCGTCCCGATCGGCGGCGCCGAAGAGAAGGAAAACTCGCCCGCCATCTTGCGTCGCTTCGTCGCACTGGCCGGCGGTGACTCTGCCGACATCGTCGTCATCCCGACCGCCAGCCAGCTGGCGAGCACCGGGCCGCGCTACGAGCGCATCTTCAGCGAGCTCGGCGCGGAGCGTGTCACGGCGCTCGACTTCGACACCCGGCGCGACTGCGACGAGCCCGGCCGCATCGCGCGGCTGCAGCAGGCCAGCGGCGTGTTCTTCACCGGCGGCAACCAGCTGCGGCTGACGACGCTGCTCGGCGGCACGCCGGTCGCCAAGGCGATCCGGGTGCTCAATGCCGCCGGCGTGCCGGTGGCCGGCACCAGCGCCGGGGCCTCGTTCATCAGCGAGCACATGATCGCCTTCGGCGACGAAGGCAGCACGCCGATCGCCGGCAGCGTGCGCCTGGCGCCCGGCCTGGGCCTGACCAACCGCTTCATCATCGACCAGCACTTCCGCCAGCGCGACCGGCTCGGCCGCCTGCTGACCGCGCTGGCCTACAACCCGTTTGCCGTCGGCATCGGACTGGACGAGGACACGGCCGCCTTCATCGCACCGGACAACACGGTGCACGTCGAAGGCTCGGGCGGCATCACGGTGGTCGACGCGGCCGAGGTGCAGTTCAGCTCGATGGCCGAGATCGCCGAGGGCCAGCCGGTCTGCCTGCTCGGCGTCAAGCTGCACATCCTGTCGCGGGGTGCGACCTTCAACCTGCACACCCGGCAGGCCGATGCGGGCACGCTGAAGCCGGGCAAGGACTGATCGAGAACCCGTCGCCCGCCCAACAAGAAAGGCACACCGGTCATGCGCATCGAAGAACGCAACGTCTACGTCGGCCCGTCGCTGTATGCCCACTTCCCGGTCATCAAGCTCAAGCTGGACCTGGGTGCGCTCGAGGCCTGGCCCAGTGCCCGCCTGGGCAGCGGCTTTGTCGACGGCCTGATCGCGGCGCTGCCGGGGCTGCACGACCACGGCTGCAGCTTCGGCGAGCCGGGCGGTTTCGTGCGGCGGCTGCGCGGCGACAGCCCGGCCCCGGAAGAGCAGCAAGGCACCTGGCTCGGTCATGTGCTCGAACACGTGGCCATCGAGCTGCAGAACATCGCCGGCGAGTCGGTGAGCTTCGGCAAGACCCGCAGCGTCGAGGGCCGCGAGGGCGTCTACACCGTGGTCTACGAGTACGCCCAGCGCGACGAGGGCATCGAGGCCGGCGAGCTGGGCATCCGGCTGATCTGCTCGCTGCTGCCGCCCGATCTGCGGCCGGCGGACAGCGTGCCCGACGACTGGGCCTGGCCCGAGGCACGCGACGAGTTCATCCGCTACGCCCAGCGGCGCGCGCTCGGGCCGTCGACGGCCTCGCTGGTCAAGGCCGCCGAGGACCGCAACATCCCCTGGCTGCGACTGAACGAGCAGAGCCTGATCCAACTCGGCCACGGCAAGTACCAGCAGCGCATCCAGGCCACCGTCACCGGGCGCACGAGCTACATCGCGGTCGAGCTGGCGCAGGACAAGGAGGAGACGAACAAGATCCTCGCCAACTGCGGCCTGCCGGTGCCGCGCCAGCAGCTGGTGCGCAGTGCCGACCGGGCCGTGCGCGCCGCCGAGCGGCTGGGCTACCCGGTCGTCACCAAGCCCTACAACGGCAACCATGGCCGCGGCATCAGCATCGGGCTGAAGACCGCCGACGAGGTGTGCGCCGGCTTTTCCGCCGCGGCCGAGCACAGCAGCTCGGTGATCGTCGAGACCTACCTCGAGGGCGACGACCACCGGCTGCTCGTCGTCGGTGGCGAGCTGATCGCGGCGACCAAGCGCACCCCGGGCCGCGTGGTCGGCGACGGCGTGCACAGCGTCAAGGCGCTGGTGGATCTCGTCAACCAGGACCCGCGGCGCGGCGTCGGCCACGAGAAGGTGATGACGCGCATCGTGCTCGATGCCCAGGCCGACATGATGCTGGTGCGTCAGGGGCTGACGGTCGACAGCGTGCCGGCGGACGGCGAGGCCGTGCTGCTGCGCTCGACCGCCAACCTGTCGACCGGCGGCACCGCCACCGACGTGACCGACATCATCCACCCCGACAACCGCGAGATGGCGGTGCGCGCGGTGCAGGCGATCGGGCTGGACGTCGGCGGCGTGGACTTCCTGTGCCCGGACATCGGCGAGAGCTACAAGAGCGTCGGCGGCGGCATCTGCGAGATCAACGCCGCGCCGGGCTTTCGCATGCACGTCGCGCCGAGCGAAGGCACGCCGCGCGACGCGGCCGGCCCGGTGATCGACATGCTGTTCCCGAACCGGGCGCCGAGCCGGGTGCCGATCGCCGGCATCACCGGCACCAACGGCAAGACGACGACCAGCCGCATGCTGGCCCACATCGTCAAGATGGCCGGCTTCACGCCCGGGCTGACGACCACCGATGGCGTCTACATCGACGGCCAGCGCACCGTCGAAGGCGACATGACCGGGCCGGTCGCCACGCGCATGGTGCTGGCCGACCCGACGATCGACTTCGCGGTGCTCGAGATCGCGCGCGGCGGCCTGCTGCGCGCCGGCATGGGCGTGCCCTGGATCGACGTCGGCGCGGTGCTCAACGTGCGCAGCGACCACCTGGGCCTGGGCGGCATCGACACGCTCGAGCAGCTGGCCGAGGTCAAGCGCATCCTGGTCGAGGTGGCGCGCGAGTGCGCGGTGCTCAATGCCGACGACGACAACGTCATCCGCATGTCGGCCCACACCGACGCCAAACACCTGTGTTACGTGACCCTGAACCCGCAGCACGCGGTGGTGCGCGAGCACATCCGCGCCGGCGGCCGGGCCTGCGCGCTGGAGGCCGGCGTCAACGGCCAGATGATCGCGCTGTACGACAAGGGCCGCCACATCCCGCTGATGTGGACCCACCTGATCCCGGCCACGCTCGAGGGCCGTGCGATGCACAACGTGCAGAACGCGATGTTCGCCGCGGCCATCGCCTTCAGCCTGGACCTCAAGCTCGACGCCATCCGCACCGGGCTGCGCACCTTCGACACGACGTTCTTCCAGGCCCCCGGCCGCATGAACGTCTACGACGAGCATCCCTTCAAGGTCATCTTCGACTACGGCCACAACGCGCATGCCGTCGGCATGCTGGCCGACCTGGCCGGGCGGCTGGACGTGCGCGGCCGCCGGCTGGTCGTCGTCGCCGGCCCGGGCGACCGCCGCGACGAGGACATCCGCGACATCGCGCGGGCGGTGGCCGGGCGCTTCGACCACTACATCTGCCGCCGCGACGACGGCCTGCGTGGGCGTGCCCCCGACGAGGTGCCGAACATGATCGCCGCCGTGCTGCGCGAGCAGGGCGTGCGCGAAGAGCAGATCACCATCATCCCCGACGAGCAGGAGGCCATCGCGTACGCGCTGGGCATGGCCCGCCCGAGCGACCTGCTGCTCGTGTTCGCCGATGCGCTGACGCGCAGCTGGAAGCAGGTCATCAAGTTCAAGCCCGACGCCAGCGCCGCGGCGCCGCCCGCGCCCGCGGTGGCCGCGGCACCGGCGGCCGAACCCGGTCACCGGACGCTGGCCCAACCCGGCGAGGCTTCGGTCGCCGGCAAGCCCGGCCGCGATGCCGACGAGCTCGCCGCGGCCGGTTTCGTGCGCGACGAGCGGGGCCTGCGCTTCGTCGGCGAGGCGGGCGATTGAAGTTGCGCGACCGGCGGCTTGCCCGACCCCCTCTCCCGCCCGGCGGGAGAGGGTTGGGGTGAGGGTGTTGACCCCGCCCTCCCCGCTGTTCGACGACTCGCGTCGTCTGCCCGGACCCAACCGCTGGCACGGGGTGCCTGCGGTGGAGCTGACACCGGGCGGACCGCTGGCGGGGTCGCGCACCGCCCACGCCGTCTGGGCCCGTGAGGTGTCGGCGGTGGCCGCGGCCCTGGGTTGGCCGGCACCCGAGCCGCTGGCCCGCCGCCATCGCGTCGGCCACGACGACGAGAGCGCCAGCCTGTCGCTGCGCGCGCCCGCCGACACGCTGCTGACCGCGTGCGCGCTGAACGAATGGGCCTGGGAACACGCCTCGGCCGATGCTGCCGCACACGACCCGGCCTGGCTGCGCGAGCACCCCTGGCGCGATCGCGCTGACGCCACTGCCGGCCTGCGTGCGGCAGCCGAAGACGAGCGCTCGCGTCCGCTGATGCGGCTGCGCCAGGCGGCGGCCGAGCGGGGTCTGCCGGTGTTCGAGGACGACGACACGGTCTCCGTCGGCACCGGTGCCGGCAGCCGCAGCTGGCCACGCGCGGCACTGCCGCTGGCGATGGACCTGCCCTGGGGCGCGCTGCATGCACGCGTGCCGATCGCGCTCGTCACCGGCAGCAACGGCAAGACCACGACCACCCGGCTGCTCGCCGCGATGGCGCGTGCCGCGGGCCTGGCCGACGGTGTCTGCGGCACCGAGGGCGTCCGCATTGCCGGCGAGCTTCGGGTCCGTGGCGACTGGAGCGGTCCGGCCGGCGCCCGGGCCGTGCTGCGTGACGCGCAGACCGGCTGTGCGCTGCTCGAAACCGCACGCGGTGGCATCGCCCGCCGCGGACTGGCGGTGGCGCGCGCCGACGTGGCCGTCGTCACCCACGTCAGCGCCGATCACTTCGGCGAGTACGGCATCCACAGCCTGGACGACCTGGCCGAGGTCAAGCTCGTCGTCGCGCACGCGGTGGCCGCGACGGGCCTGCTGGTCCTGAACGGCCATGACGCCGTGCTGCTGGCCTCCGCCGGCCGCCTGCCGCACGCCGCAGCGGCCCGCCGCGCGCTGTTTGCGCTGAACAACGACGAGCCCTCGCTCGTCGCGCTGCGGGGCCAGGGCGGCAGCACCTGCGGCACCGATGGGCAAGGGCACCTCGTGCTGCACCACGAGGGCCAGGACCACGACCTGGGCGTCGTCGCGGCGATGCCGCTCAGTGCCGGCGGCGCGGCGGCCTACAACATCGAGAACCTGGCCGCGGCCGCGTTGGCGGCGGTGGCCGGGCTCCAGCTGCCGCTGTCGGCGGTGGGCGAGGTGCTGATGACCTTCGGCGCCACGCCGTCGGACAACCCGGGCCGTCTGGAGCGCTGGCAGCACGCCGCCAGCGGCGCCACGGTCCTGATCGATTACGCCCACAACCCCGACGGCCTGGCCAAGCTGCTGGCCGTCGCCCGCGCCCTGCTGGCCGGCCAGTCCAGCCCGGGTCGCCTGCTGCTGCTGCTGGGCCAGGCCGGCAACCGCGACGACGCGGCCATTGCCGAACTCGCCCAGGTCGCCGCCGCCGCCGCGCCGGAGCGCATCGTCGTCAAGGAGCTGAGCACGATGCTGCGCGGCCGCCCGCCGGGCGAGGTGCCGGCGCTGCTGCTGCGCGCATTGGCCTCAGCCGGGCTGCAGGGCGAGCCGCAGGTTCGGCTGGGCGGCGACGAGGCCGATGCCGCACTTGCGCTGCTGGACGATGCCCAAGCGGGCGATGTGGTGGTGCTGCCGGTGCACGACGCCACGAGCCGGCCGGTCCTGGCGGCCCAGATGCATGCATCTCCGTAGAATGCATTCAATGACGGCTTCTTGCGGAGGATGAAGGCATGGCGATGCTGACGGTTCGCAATCTCCCGGACGACGTGCATCGGGCGCTGCGGGTGCGCGCTGCCGGCAACGGGCGCAGCACCGAGGCCGAGGTGCGCGCCATCCTCGAAAGCGCGGTCAAGCCGCGCGAGCGGCTGCGCTTGGGTCACGCCTTGGCAGCCCTGGGCCGCAAGCTCGATCTGAAGAACGAGGATGTCGAAGCCCTCGAACGCGTTCGCGACGGCGAGCCCGCAAAGCCGATGAGTTTCAGGTGATCCTGCTCGACACCAACGTCGTCTCCGAGGCCATGAAGCCCGAGCCGGATCCGGCCGTGTTGGCCTGGTTGGACCACCAGGCGGCCGAGACGCTGTACCTCTCCAGTGTCAGCGTGGCGGAGTTGCTGTTCGGCATTGCCGCGCTGCCGCGAGGCAAGCGGCGCAACCGCCTCGGCCAAGCCGTGGAGGGACTGCTCGGTTTGTTCGGCGATCGGGTGCTCGAATTCGACCTCAAGGCCGCGCGCCGCTATGCCGAGCTGGCCGTCCTGGCCCGCGGCCGGGGCCGCGGCTTTCCGACGCCGGACGGCTACATCGCGGCCATCGCAGCCTCGCGGGACTTCACCGTCGCGACGCGCGACGTCGCCCCCTTCGTCGCGGCCGGGGTGCCGGTGGTCGATCCCTGGCAGCCATAGCCGGAACGTCGCTCGCCGCGGAGCGCGGCGTTCAACCCGCCGCAGGCTCGACCCGCACCTCGCTCTTCACCGAACGCGCCAGGAAGCACTCGTCGTGCGCCCGGTGGTGCAGCGCCTGCACTGCGTCGTCGTCGGGCAGGCGCTCGCCGGCAAAGATCACGTGCGGGCGGAGCAGCACTTCGGCCATCCACGGCTTGCCGTCGGCGCCGGGGCGCATGTGGCCTTCGGCGTCGTCGGTGTAGGACTCGACGCACCAGCCGGCCAGTGCGGCCAGGTTCAGGAACCACAGCATGTGGCAGCTCGACAGCGCGGCGACGAAAGCCTCTTCGGGGTCGACCGCCGCCGGGTCGGACATCGGCACCCGCACCACCTGCGGCGAGCTGGACGCGGGCACCTCGGTGCCGCCGTCGAAGCGCCAGACGTGCCGGCGGCTGTAGCGGTTGTCGACGAAGGGCGCGTCGTCGGCGCGTTGCCATTGCACCTGGCAGGCGTGTCTGGACATGGTTGGGACTTTCGGCTGGGGCGGGCGCCGGCTTCACCGGCCGCGGCGCTCAAGTTCGGCGGGCGGCGACCGAAACAATGACCCTATGCCGGCTGTGGGTGAATGCGAATTCTGCTCCCCCATCGAGCGCCGGGTCCCCGCGAACCCGCCTGCAAAACAGAAAAAGAGCCTTCATGAAGTTCGACCGCAAGACCCTGTTCATCGTCGCAGGCTGGGCTTTCGGCATCGCCGCTCTCATCGCGGCCGTTCAGTTTGCGCTGACCCAGGCCGCTGAACGCTTGATCAAGAGCAGCGCCGAGCACACGGCGGTTCGGTACGCCCACAACATCTCGGCCCAGTTGCCGGAGCTGCCGCGGCTGTTTGCCGAGCAGTCGCTTGGCCGTGAAACGCTGGCCGACCTGAAGCGGCTTCGCTCGCTGGGCGACGTGTTCCGGTTCAAGCTGTTCGACCCCCGGGGCGCGCTGTTGATGGTCTCGGACGACCTCGATCTTGCCGACCCCTTGGCCAACGCCCGAGCGTCGGGCCAGCGGCTCGGCTCGCACCACAGCGCCAACGAGAAGGTTGCCGAGATCGTGCTCGGCGGTGCCAATTTCATCGATCTGCAGGACGGCGCCGGCAAGCCGGGCCGACCGCCGCTGTACACCGAGGCCTACGTCCCGCTGATCGTCGAAGGGGCCGTGCTCGGCGTGATCGAGGTCTATGTCGACTCGACGCCGCAAGCCACGCGCATCCGCGCCGCCTTTGCCGAGGTCGCCTTGATCGTCGCCGGGGCGCTGCTGCTGGTGGGCGGTGCGCTGGGGGTGCAGTGGATGCAACGCCGGCGCGACCGACAGCGGGCCGAGACGCGCGTGCGCTACCTCGCCAAACACGACGTGCTGTCGGGCGCGTTGAACCGCGCGAGCTTCAACGAGGCGCTGGAGCAGGCCGCCTGGCGCCACGAACAGGGTGGTCCGGACTTTGCCGTGATGTGCATCGACCTGGATCGCTTCAAGGAGGTCAACGACGCGCATGGCCATGCGGGCGGCGACGCGGTGTTGCGCGAGGCCACGCACCGACTGCAGAGTCTGGTGCGCCACGGGGACCTGCTGGCGCGCCTGGGGGGTGACGAGTTCGCGATCCTGCAAAGCGACGTCGCACATTCCGACGACTTGCACTCGCTCGGCCAGCGTATCGTCGACGCCTTGGCTGCGCCCTACACGGTGGGTGGGCAGCGCGTGGTCTGCGGCTCCAGCGTCGGCGCAGCGCGTTTCGGGGTCGACGCCAAGAACGTGGAAGACCTGCTGCACAAGGCCGATGTTGCGATGTACCGCGCCAAGAGCAGCGGGCGCGGCCGGTTCAGCTTCTATGACCACGAGCTCGACCGCCAGCTCGAGGAAAGACGCGAGCTTGCCCGCGAGTTGCGCGAGGCCCTGGTCACCGGCGCCATGGCCATGCACTATCAGGCGCTGTATGCCGCCGACGGCCAGACCCTGCTCGGATACGAGGCGCTGATGCGTTGGAAGCACGCCACGCGCGGCATGGTCCCGCCGTCGACCTTCATCCCATTGGCCGAGGACACCGGGCAGATCGAGGCCCTGGGTCAGTGGGCGCTGGAGCGCTCGTGCGCCGAGGCGGTGGCCTGGCCCATGCCGCTGACGGTGTCGGTCAACCTGTCGGCGGCGCAATTCCGTGGCGAGCACGATCTGGTCGACGTGGTGTCGCGGGCCCTGGACAAGAGCGGCCTGCCGGCCGACCGGCTGGTGCTGGAGATCACCGAATCGCTCCTGATGAGCGATACCGAGGCGGTGGTGAACACGCTGACGCGGCTCTCGGCGCTGGGGGTCAGCATCGCCATGGACGACTTCGGCACCGGCTACTCGAGCCTGGCCTACCTGTGGCGGTTCCCGTTCGACAAGGTCAAGATCGACCGCGCGTTCACGCAGGGCCTGGGCGACGACAAGAAGGTCGCGCTGATCGTGCGCTCGATCGTCAGTCTGGCGCACTCGCTGGGCATCCGCGTCAACGCCGAAGGGGTCGAAACCGAGCCGCAGGCCCACATGCTGCGCAAGATGGGCTGCGACGAGCTTCAGGGTTTCCTGCTCGGCCGCCCGGTACCGGCCAACACACTGATGCACGACGGCATTGCCCACCGACAGCCTGACGTGCCCAAGCCTTCGGCAACCGACTTCGCGGCGCTGGAAACGCGGCCGATGGCGCTGTAGGGCACGTGGCCAGGTCCGACGCCGACTTCAGCGCGCCGGCGTTGCCATCCGCACCGCCACGCTCGCCGAGCCGGTGCTGTTGATCTGCATACGGTCCACCGGGCCGCCGTCGCGGCCGGCGATGAAGCGCACCGTCAGGCCGTGGCGGCCCTTCACCGAAAAGCGCTGGCCGGCGAGCGGCACCAGTTCGTTCGGACCCTCGGTGCGGCTGGCGAGCACCAGCACGCCGTCGGGGCGCAGCGTGACCGTCCATTCCGCGACCCCGATGCGATAGGTCCCCGCGAATCCGGCCAGCAGGGCGCGGTCGCGCAGACGTGCTTCGGGCACGCGCTTGAACTCGATCGGCGGCACCGCCGGTTCAAGTTCTGCGCGCAGGCCCTCGAGGTCGCCCTCGAAGCCGACCACGAACTGCAGCCGGGCCTCGCTCCAGTCGACCAGCGGGTCCTTGGGCGCCTGGAAGACCTCGTGGTGAAGGTGCGGGAACTGCGCCTTCAAGGCATTGAGGCGCGCTTCAAGCACCGGCCGGCCCTGGTCGTCGGTGGCGAGCGCGACCCGCAGCGTGCCGTAGCCCGGGTGCTCGTACTCGCCGGCGTAGTCCGCCAGCGCAAAGGCGTGCGGCGCCGGCCGTGCCGCTCCGGTGGCCGCCGCACGCTCGTCGAGCAGGCGCTGCAGCGCCTCGCGGTCGGCCTCGTGGCGCAGGTCGTACTGTTCGCGCAGGCGCTGGCCCCAGTCCACCGGCGGCAGGCCGAGCAGGCGGTCGAGCACGGCGTATTCGATGACGTCGCGCAGCGCGCTGGTGGTGACGTTCACGGTGACGTACACCCCGGCGTTGCGCCCGGGCAGGAACGCCAGCGCCGTGCTCGCGCCGGGCAGGTTGCCGCCGTGGGACACGACCGTGTGGCCGCGGTACTGGTCGACGAACCAGCCCATGCCGTAGCCCGGGGCCGCGAACTCGGGCCAGACCTGCGGGTCGGGCAGCGCAACCTGCGCGGTCGTCATCGCCCGCAGGTCGACCGGGTCGATCAGCGTGCGGCCCTCGAACGTGCCACCGGCGGCCAGCATCTGGAGGTAGCGCGCCATGTCGCGCGCGCTGCTGTTGAGCGAGCCGGTCGGCCCCATCGCCACCAGCTCCTGGTACGGGCGCAGCGCGGGCCGGTTGTTCTCGTCGATCGTGTAGCCGCTGGCGTGGTCGGGCGCCTTGTGAAGATCGGCGATCATGAAGCCCGTGCTCGCCATGCCCAGCGGATCGAGCACGCGGGCCTTGACCAGCCGCTCCCAGGCATCGGCGGGCGCCTGCGGCCCGTAGGCGACACGCCCGCCGAGCAGCCCGGCGGTCATGAACATCAGGTTGTTGTACTGGAAGCGCGCCCGCGGCTCGGCCGACAGCGGCAGGTGGCGCAGGCGGCCGTACAGCTGGTCGCGCGTGAGCGGGCTGCCGAACCAGGCCGCGTCATGCCGCGGCAGACCGCTGCGGTGGGTGACGAGGTCGCGCACGGTGACGGTGTTGCTCGCATAGTCGCTGTGCAGGCGGAAGTCCGGCAGGTAGTCGCGCACCGGCTTGTCCCACTCGATCCTGCCGTCGCGCACCAGCGTCGCCAGCGCGGCGACGGTGAAGCCCTTGGTCGTGCTGGCCACCGGCTGCACCGTGTCGGCCGTCATCGGCAGCCGGCGCTCGACATCGCGCAGCCCGTAGCCGCGGGCGAGGATCACGCGACCGTCCTTGACGATGGCGATGGACACGCCGGGCACGTTCCAGAGCGTCATCTGGGCTTCGACGAAGCGGTCGAAGTCGGCAAACTCGGGTGGCAAGGCCGCGGGGCCGGGCTGGGCTGCGGCGCTGCCGGGAAAGACCAGAAGTGCGCCCAGAAGTGAGCCCAAAGCTGCGCCCAAAAGTGCGCCCAGCGGCGCTGCGAGTGCCCGACGGCGAGGCACGGACGTCATGGCGCTCACACCTTGATGTAGATCCGCCGCTGGTCCAGCCAGGCCGCCAGTGCCCAGTACACGGCGAGGTTGGTGCAGGCGTACAGCAGCGAGCCCAGGCGCGGGTCGCCGACCATGCTGCCCAGCGGCGCGAACACGGTGTTGTAGACCCAGGGCAGCGGGCTCGTCCAGACGGCAGCGCCTTCGGCCGTGGTACCGGTCTGCCAGCGCGCCAGGGCCAGGAAGCGCGGCACCAGGCCGGCGAGCACGAAGACGAACAGCGCGTTCTTGCCGAAGACCTCGAAGAAGCGCGCCCAGCCCCACAGCTCGGCCGGGCGCTGGCGGATGTCGATGAAGTGGATGCACAGCGCCAGCGTGATCATCGCCAGCCCGGTGGTGTGCAGCACGTAGGAGCTGGTCCAGATCTTCTTGTTCAGCGGAAAGTGCAGCTGCCACAGGTAGGCCAGCACCAGCAGCGCCGTCGCCCACAGGAACAGCCGCAGCAGGAGTTCGGCCCCGATGCCGCCATCAAAGGGACGGCCCGGTGCGCGTGCGGCGACGATCCACGTGCCGACCCACCAGCCCAGCAGCACCTGGGCGATGGCCGGGGCGGTGCTGGCCAGGCCTTCGGGGTCGAACGGGATGCCCTCGCCCTTGTACAGATGGGCCTCGCCGAGCAGCGCGCGGTCGATCGCGGTGCCGAAGAACCCGTTCAGGCTGAACGGGTCGGCCGGCGCGCCCAGGCCCCAGGCGAGCAGCCAGTAGCCGACCAGCAGCACCGCGGTCGCCCACAAGGCCCCGCGAGCGCCGAGCAGGGCCACCAGCGCCGCCGCGGCGCCGAAGCACAGCGCGATGCGTTGCAGCACGCCCATCGTGCGCAGCGTGCTCCAGTCGCGCAGCGCCAGCTCGCCGGCGGCGTCCCAGCGCACAAAGGGCGCGGCGTTCAGCAGCAGGCCGATCAGGAAGATCAGCAGCGTGCGCCGCATGACCTTGGCCCACAGCGCCGCGCGGGGCCCGGCCAGCAGTGCCGGCAGCACCAGCGCCAGCGCGTTGCCGACCGCAAACAGGAAGAACGGGAACACCAGGTCGGTCGGCGTCACGCCATGCCAGGGCGCGTGCGCCAGCGGCCCGTACAGGTGGCTCCAGCTGCCCGGGTTGTTGACCAGGATCATCAGCGCGACGGTCGCGCCGCGGAAGACGTCCAGCGACCGAAAGCGCCCGCTCATGCCGCGCCCACCCTCACCCCTGCCCTCTCCCGCCCGGGCGGGAGAGGGAGTCCAGAGCGGCCGCAACCGAGCCCTCGGCGGCTTGGAGCGCCATGCGCGCCGCGGCGGCATCGACACCGGCCTTCAGCATCACGATGGCGGTCTTGACGTGCGAGCCGCACTGCGCCAGCGCGGCTTGCGCGTCGGCGTCGCTGCAGCCGGTGGCGCGCACGGTCAGCGCCACGGTGCGGCGGACCAGCTTGGCGTTGGTCGGCAGCACGTCGACCATCAGGTTGCCGTAGACCTTGTGCAGGCGGACCATCAGGCTCGAGCTGAAGGCATTGAGCGCGATCTTCTGCGCCGTGCCCGCCTTCATGCGCGTGCTGCCCGAGATCACCTCGGGCCCGGTGTCGAGCACGACGCCGAACTCGGCCGCCGCCGCCAGCGGCGCGCCGGGGTTGTTGGCGATGCCGAGCGTCATGGCACCGGCGGCACGTGCGGCCTCGCAGGCGCCCAGCGCGTAGGGCGTGCCGCCGCTGGCGGCGAGCAGGATCACGATGTCGTGCGCGGTCGGCGCGATCGTCATCAGGTCGGCCGCCCCTTGCGCGCGGTCGTCTTCCGCACCCTCGACCGCGACGAACATCGCGCGCTCGCCACCGGCCAGCAGCGCCAGCGCGCGCTCTCGCGGCCAGCCGAAGGTCGGCAGCAGCTCGACCCCGTCGAGCATGCCCAGCCGGCCACTGGTGCCGGCGCCGACGTAGACCAGCCGACCCCCGGCACGCAGGCGCGGCACCGCGGCGTCGACGGCCCGGGCGAGGTCGGCCCCGGCGTGGGCGACGGCGCGTGCCGCCTCGGCCTGGTCGGCCACGAAGGCCTCGATCAGCCGTGGGCTGTCGTAGCCGTCCAGCGCCGGGTGGTCGGGGTGCGGGGTTTCGGTGCGCAGCATCGGATCAGGGGTTGGGTGACGGGACCGGTCATCCGCCCGACGACCAGCGCGCGCGGGCGCTGGCGACGCCGCATCGGCTGACGGCACTGACGGTGACGGCCTCGGCGCCGTCCCGCGGCAGGTCACGTGCGTTGCCGGGCAGCACCGCAAAACGCCACCGGCCTTGCGTCCGACGCCACACCGCCCAGCGGGCCGGGGCCTCGCCCGGCCCGGGGCTCAGCGCGAGGCGGCCGCCGGCGGCGCTGCGCACGCTTGGCGTGGCCGGCACGCGGTCGTCCAGCCAAGGGCTTGCGGGCACCAGCGCGGCGTCGGCATAGAGGCCGGAACCCAGCTGGGTCGAGATGGCTTCGCGGTCCTGCATCAGCGCGACCATGCTGAAGTGGATGTGGCCACTCGACGTGGCGGTGGCAGCGGTCGTGTCGGCTTTGGCGCCGCGGTCGCGCACCAGGTCGATCTGGGCCACGATCTCGCGCCCCGGCCACGAGCGCGGGCCCAGTTCGGTGGCCGGCTCGCGGCGCAGCAGGCTGGTGTACAGGCCGGGCCAGACGTGGCGCTCGGCCGGGTTCTCGCGCAGCCAGTAGTCCAGCAGCACCGGAAAGGCCTGCGCAGTGCGGTCGATCGGCCAGTACAGCTGCGGCGCCAGGTAGTCCAGCCAGCCCTGGGCAAACCAGCGCTCGACATCGGCGAACAGGCGGTCGTACTGGCTGAAGCCGGCAATGCCCGGCGGACGCTTGTCGGGGCGGCCGATGCCGAACGGGCTGACGCCAAAACGCGTGCCCGGCCGCACCCGGCGGATCGTGTCGTACATCGCCGCGACCAGGGCGTCGACGTTGGCGCGTCGCCAGTCGTCGCGCTCCAGCAGACCGCCCGCGGCGCGGTAGCGGTTGAAGGACTCGTCGTCCGGAAACGGCACGTCCGGGCGCGGCGGGGGCGGTGGGGCCCCTGGCGTCGGCGGAGGCGCGTCCGGGCCGGCCGGCACCTGCAGTGGGTAGGGATAGAAATAATCGTCGATGTGAATGGCATCGACGGCGTATCGCTGCAGCAGGTCGGCCACCACGGCCAGGGTCTGCGCGGCGGCGGCCGGCTCGCCCGGGTCCATCCACATCAGGTCGCCGTAGCGCTTGACGGCCTGCGGTGCACGCAGCGCCAGGTGCGGCGCGACCAGCGGGCTCTTGGCGGTGGGGTGGCGGGCGCGGTAGGGGTTGAGCCAGACGTGCAGCTCGAGCGCCCGCGCGTGGGCCTGCTGGAGCCAGAACGCCAGCGGGTCGTAGCGCGGCTCGGGCGGACGGCCTTGTTCGCCGCTGAGGTATTCGCTCCAGGGCTCGAGCGTGCTCGGGTACAGCGCGTCGCCGGCCGGGCGCACCTGCAGCACCAGCGCGTTCAGGCGCATCGCTGCGGCGCGGTCCAGGATCGCCAGCGCCTCGGCCTGCTGCTGCTCGGCGGGCAGGCCGGGCTTGCTGGGCCAGTCGATGTTCGCGACCGTGGCGACCCAGGCCGCGCGGAACTCGCGCGGGTCGGCGGGTGGATCCTGCGCCATCACCGCCGCGGTCATGGCTTGGCCTTGTGGTCCAGCGGCGTGGTCAGCACCCACAGCAGCGCCGCGCTCTCGGCGTCCGGCAGGCCGCTGTGGTTGCTCGGGCGGTAACGCATCTGGAAGTTGGTCAGCACGTTCTTGGTCTGCTCGTCGGACTTGCCGGTCTGCTCGACGGCGTAGCCGTGCTCGGCCAGCATCTTCTGGAACCAGGCGATGTCGGGCACGCCGTTGGTGTCGAACTCGGCGCGCCGTGCCGCCACGCGGCTGGCGTCGGGCAGCGGCGGCAGGATGCCCTCGGCCGCCAGCCGGGCCCACGGGAACGTCGGCCCCGGGTCGACCTTGAACTGCGGCGACACCTCGCCATGGCCCAGGATGCGGTCGGGCCGGATCTGGTGCCGCGCGACGATGTCCTTGACGAGCGGGATCAGCGCGTCGATCTGCTCCTTGGAAAACGGCTGGAACACCCGCTGCTTGTCCGGCCCGACGATGCGGTAGCCCGGGTGCACGATCTCGATGCCGATGCTGCTGGCGTTGAGCATGCGGTGGCCCTTCCAGACGCTGGGGCCGCTGTGCCAGGCGCGCCGCGATTCGTCGACCAGCCGGAAGATGCGCGGCGGCGATTCGTCCGACAGCAGGTAGTGCGCCGACACCTCCTGCTCGGTGAGGATCTTGATCGACATCGGCAGGTCCACCACCGTGTAGTGCAGGATCAGGAACAGCACCCGGCTGTCCTGGCCCTTGGAGTTGTAGGTGATGTCGATCGGCACGCCGCCGGGGGTCTTGGTGTAGCGCGGGTCGAGCGCAGCGCAGCCGCCGAGCAGCAGCACGATCAGGGCGATCAGGGCGGACCTGCCCGTGGCGCCCACTCTCACCCCTGCCTTCTCGCGCAGGCGGGAGAGGGGGAAGGACTCTGGTGGCATGACGACATTCATTCGGGTGATCCTCCCGCGGCCAGCACCGCCGCGGCGTGGTGGGGGCTGCGCGTGAGCCGCTTGATGGCGACGCCGTGCCAGCGCGGCGCGATTCGGCTCTCGAACTGCTCGGCGATCGCGGGATGCAGATCCCACACGCGCCCGGCCAGCGCGATCGCCCGGACCGGCGTGCGCCGCATCAGCGGCAGCGCCAGAGCGGCCAGCTCGTCGCCCGCGCGGAGCAGCAGGGCCCGGGCTTCGTCGTCCCCGGCATTGGCGGCACGCGCCACCGCCAGCCCCAGCAGGCCGATCTCGCCGCGACTGGCGCGGATGACGAATGCGCGGTGGGTCGCCCAGTCGCTGCCGCCGAGCTGGCCGGCAACCTCGCGGCCCAGTGCGCTGTCGAGCATGTGGCCGGGCGAGCCGTCTTCGCGGCGCCAGAGCGTGCGCAGCGCCCGCGCGCCCAGCCAGTACCCGCCGCCGGCGTCGTCGATCACGGGGCCACGGCCCCCTGCGCGCTCCAGCGTTCGACCGTCCGACGCGAGGTGCGCGGCCACCGAGCCGGTGCCGGCGTAGACCACCAGGCCCTCGCCGGGGCGGAAGGCGGCGCGGCAGGCGAGCACCACGTCGCTGACGATGTCCACCGCATCGCGGGGCAGGGCACAGGCGGCGGCCAGTGCCGTCGCGACGGCGTCGGCGTGCTCTTCGGCCAGGCCGGTGATGCCGGCCCAGGCGCCAGCCAGTGGTGGCGCCGCGGGCAAGGCCTGTGCCGCCGCCCGGGTCGCTTCGGCAAACGCCAGGTCGAACACGGCACGCATCGCCTGTCGGCCGGCGTCGCCCTGGGCCCACATCGCCCCGGCGATCGGTGCCAGCAGGCCCTCTGCGATCGGGTGGCCGTCGGCGTCGGCCAGCGCCCAGCGGGTGGCGGTGCCACCGGCGTCCAGGCCCAGGCCGAGCCGGCGGTGGGGTGTCGAAAGGGGGCGTGCGGATTCAAGCATCGGGAAACGATTGTGATTGCCGGAATGTGCCGCCCCGATGCGGGGCAACCTAAGGCCAGCGCGGCGGCCGGCCCGGGGACAATGCCGGCATGGTCACCCTCCACGCCAGACTTGGCCCACGTGCAGCGCAGACAGCGCGGACAGCGCGGGCAAGGCGCCGCGTCCTTGCCATCGCAGCGCTGTGCGGTGGGCTGGTGGCCGGGCCGCAAGCCGCTTTGGCGCAGTCCCGGCCCGATCTGCCCCCGGTGGTGTTGCAGGCCCTGGCCGACGCGCAATTGCCGGTCGACGCGCTGGCGATTGCCGCCTTGCCGCTCGAGCACCGCGGCCGGCCTTGGCAGGTGCAGGCCGGGCGGTCCATGGTGCCCGGCTCGACGATGAAGCTCGTCACCAGCATCGTCGCGCTGGACCGCCTGGGGCCCAATGCCCGCGGCTTCACCGAGCTGCGCAGCGCCGCGCGCATCGAGCCGGGCGGCACCCTGGCGGGCGATCTGGTGCTCAAGGGCGGTGGCGACGCGGAACTGGGCATCCCGCAGTTCTGGGCGATGCTGATGGAGCTGCGCGAGCAGGGCGTGATGCACATCGCCGGCAACCTGGTCGTCGACCGCACGCTGTGGCGCCCGGCGCGGCTGGACGTCGGCATCCCGCCCTTCGACGAGGCGCCCGAGTTCCCCTACAACGTCATCCCCGACGCGCTGCAGCTGGCCGGCGCCCTGCTGCCGATCGAGTTCCGCTCCGACGCCGACGGCCGGCTGGCCGCGCGCAGCGTGCCGGCGCTGGCGGGCTTGCAGTTCGACGCCAGCGCCGTCAAGCCCAGCGCCGTCACGACCGCCGGCACCACGGCGTGCAGCGACTGGGACGACGACTGGCAACCGGCCCGAGTCCAGCGCACCGCCGCGGGCGGCACCGTCATTGCACTGCAAGGCGCCTTCCCGCGGGGCTGCATCGTCCGCGCCGAGTTGCAGCTGCTGGACCGCGCCGAGCTGACCGAGCGACTGTTCCGCACGCTCTGGGCGCAGCTCGGCGGGCGATTCGAAGGCCGCGTGCTCGAAGCCGCTTCAGCACCGCCGGCTGACTCACGTGTCCTCGTGCGCCGCACCAGCCGCCCCTGGGGCGAGCTGTTGCGGCACCTGAACAAGGCCAGCGACAACGCCTACACCCGCATCCTCTACCAGGCCCTGGGCGTGCCCGCGATGGCCGCCAATCCTGGCGTCACCACCGCCGAGCTGGCCGACCGCGCGGTGCGCGAGTGGCTGCAGCAGAAGGGCATCTCAGCCGACGGCCTGGTGACGGACAACGGCTCGGGCCTGTCGCGCAAGGAGCGCATCGCGCCGCAGACCCTGGCCGAGATGCTGCGCGCCGCCTGGCGCGGCCCGCACCGCCACGACCTGCTGATGAGCCTGCCCACGGCGGGCGTGGACGGCACGATGCGCAACCGCCTGAAGTCCGGCCCCGCCACCGGCTGGGCACGCCTGAAGACCGGCACCCTGCGCAACGCCGTCGGCCTGGCCGGCGTCGTCAACGACGCCCAAGGTCGGCCCTGGGCGGTGTCGATGATGGTCAACCACGAACAACACGCCAGCCGCGGCCGCGCCGTGCTCGACGCCGTCGTCGACGCGATGGCACGGGGCGTGCCGGGCGAGTGGGCCGGCCCAGATGACGCGATGACGGTGGGGCCGATGGGGGTGGGGCCGTAGGGGTGAGGG
>Ga0209985_10000087_pt1 | contig 98919 bp, 111 predicted proteins | sample NOAtaG_FD_187305 | JGI IMG/M metagenome (GOLD analysis project Ga0209985, IMG submission 187305) | Freshwater lake microbial communities from Lake Erie, under a cyanobacterial bloom - NOAA_Erie_Diel6S_1000h metaG (SPAdes) (version 2) | ecosystem: Environmental > Aquatic > Freshwater > Lake ... | reverse complement strand
TGCCGGCGGGAAGGCAGTGATCATATGGTGCTCGAATGCAAACCCTGTGAAACCACAATCCGAATTCCCCATTCCTGTGGTCATCGGAGTTGTCCTCACTGCCAACATCACGACAGCCAAAAGTGGATTCAACGACAGACGGCCAAGCTGTTACCGGTGACCTATTTCATGGTTACTTTTACAGTTCCAGCGCAATTAAGGAGCACATTCTGGCAGCATCAGAAACAGATGTACGATTTACTGATCAAAGCAGGTTGGCAAACCATCGATAGCTTTGCCCGTCGTGATCCAAAGCTCAAGGGAAGGATCGGTGCCCATGCCGTCCTGCATACCCATAATCGTGAGCTCGAATATCATCCTCACATGCACATGATTGTGCCTGCCGGGGCAGTCAATGAAAAGAGAGGCCAGTGGGCTTGCAAAACAGACGATTATCTCTTCCCTGTGTTAAACTTAGCCAAGGTATATCGAGCCAAAATGTTCGATGGGCTCAAGGCACTTGATTTCAAAGTCAAGGACACTCTGCCTGAGCACTGGGTGGTTCACTGCAAACCTGTGGGGCGAGGTGAGCAGGCGTTGATCTACCTCGGACGGTATCTTTATCGCGGCGTGATCTCAGAAAAGAATATCCTTGGCGATTGCGATGGGATCATCACCTTTCGCATTAAAAATAATGAGGGGCAAGAGATCATCCTTGACCTTTCCGGCGCAGAGTTTCTCTGGCGGTTGCTGCTGCATGTGCTGCCAAAGCGATTCCGACGGGTTCGAGACTTTGGCCTACTGCATGGCAATGCCAAACGGATCATCCAGCTCGTGCAACTTGTGCTCTGCGTCAGGCTGCCATGGCCTACACCGCCAAGGGAACCGACGCCGATGCTCTGCCCCCGCTGTGGAGGTATCCTGCAGCTGTTAAGGGTTAGGCAACGAGGGCCGATTCCGATCCTTTGCTAAGTGCCATAGGGCTGAAAGTCATAGATCTATACTTATTTCTACACCTCATGCACAGGCAGATTGGAGAGATCTCGCCTGATGGGTTTGAGCTATGCCTATAATGGCTGCATGATGTTCTCAGACGCCTATGCTGCGAGGCATCAAGCATTTCTACCTACATAAAAGACAAAGGCGATCTTAAAAGAGCCCCGATCTTTCTCCTGTCTTGATAGGTCCCGGTGGTGCGGGGCTTGTCCAACACCGGATAGATCGTGGCTACGCACGATCTATCCATGCCGTTAGAAGGTTGAGTAGGAGCCAGAGGTCAGGAGCAAGCGCAACCAGCTCGAGAATGAGATTCGCAAGCGGCGCCAGAGCAGCTGAGCCGCTTCTCTGAAATCAACCCTGCCACTGCATGGACCCCGGAAAACATAGCTGACCAAGCAACTAACATCAAAAGGGGATAAACTGACGCGAAAAATATCGGAAATCCACCTCGTACTTCGCGTTTCAAAATCAGCTCCCTTTAGATCCCCGCAAATGCCGATAGATGAACGCAAACCTGGGAGTATTCCCCCTGTTTCCGGGAGCGGCGCAGGGTGCCTCGGGAATTTTTCAGGTTCCGAGAAATCCCCCTTCTCAGGCCTTGCTGTCCTGATCGACCACCAGCAGCAGGCCGCCCATGATTGCCAGGTTCTTGAACAGCTGAATCCGCTCCATCCTGTCGGCCACATCCCCGTGGAACAGCAGGGTGGTGGGCACCAGGAACACCAGCAGCAGCACTGCTCCGAGTCGGGCCTTCCAGCCGCTGATCACCAGGGCCGAGCCCACCGCCATCAGGGCCATGGCTGCCACCAGCAGCAGCGGCGCCAGCGGTAGTCCCTTGGCGGCAATGGCGCCGGCCACACCGGCAAAGCCCGTCAGCTTGCCGATCACGGCATGGACGAACACCAGACACAGCAACACCCGGGCGACGCGGTTCAACAAGGAGGGCTGGTGGCTCTGCTGGCTCATGGGGCGACTTGCAGGCCGACAGGACGGCGCGCGTTCGTGGCGATGCAGACCTAGAGGGCTTATCGCTCCTCTGCTGCATGGTTTGCCAAGAAGGAGTTGATCATGGACTCCATGCCTTTCTGCGTGCGGCCATGGGGCCTGAGGCCCTGCTCGGCCCATACGCGATCGAGCTCCTGGCGAAGCCCCTCGGGAATCCAGCAGGACAGCACGACCTTGCCTTCCCGGCTGGAGGTGCAGTGGCGCTCAGGAGTGGACATCGAGAAGGCTTGTGCACATGTGCACACTTTGCCGGAGAAGGGGCGCTGCCGCAGCGGCATGGCCACCGTCGATCGGGCAGAATGAGAACCGTTCTCGCCGCTGGCGGTCCATGGATCAGCAGGCCATCCAGGTCCCCGTCACGCTGCTGACCGGCTTCCTCGGCGCCGGCAAGACCACCCTCCTAAACCACATCCTCAGCAACCAGCAGGGGCTGCGCAGCGCTGTGCTGGTTAATGAGTTCGGGGAAGTCGGCATTGACCACGAGCTGGTGGTCGCCACCAGCGAGTCGATGGTGGAGCTCAGCAACGGCTGCATCTGCTGCTCGATCAACGGCGAGCTGCAGGAGGCCGTGCACCGCGTGCTGGAGCGGCCCGAGCCGATCGATCTGATCGTGGTGGAAACCACCGGGCTGGCCGATCCCCTGCCGGTGGCGCTCAGCTTCATGGCCGGGGACCTGCGCGACCGGCTGCGACTCGATTCGATCATCACCGTGATCGATGCCGAACACTTCAGCGCCACGGCCCTCGAGAGCCCGATCGCCCGTGCCCAGGTGGTGTACGGCGACATCCTGCTGCTCAACAAAGCCGACCTTGTCGATGAGCAACGGCTGGACGAGGTGGAGGCCGAACTGCGGGCGATCAAGGCCGACACTCGCATCTTGCGGGCCAGCCGCGGTGAGGTTCCCCTTGGGCTGCTGCTGAGCGTGGGGCTATTCGAGAGCGATCGTCTGGCCTCGCTCCAGGCCCAGGAGGAGTCCCGTGAACGGCTGAACAACGACGGGCATCACGACCATGCGCACCCCCACGGAGAGCACCATCACCACCACGAGCACGAGCATCAACATCACGAGCCTCACCACCACCCCCGCACCCCGGAGCTGGAAGGCTTCAGTTCCGTGAGCCTGGCGGTGGATGCGCCCTTTGACCTGCGCCGCTTTCAGCATTTCCTCGATAACCAGCTGCCTGAATCGGTGTTCCGCGCCAAAGGGGTGCTCTGGTTCCGCGAGAGCAACCGTCGCCACCTGTTTCACCTCTGTGGCAAGCGCTTCACGCTCGATGATTCGGACTGGCCCGAGGGCTCAGAGCGCCACACCAGGGTGGTGGCGATTGGCAAAGACCTCGACCAGGCGGCCCTCAGGGCCCAGCTGGAGGCCTGCGTGGCGCCGGCATGAGCCAGACCCTGCTGATCTCCGGTCCTCCCGGCTGCGGCAAAACCAGCTGGATCCTGAACCGGATCCAAAGCCATCGGGGCCCCTGTGGCTTTCTGCGTTTAGCGGGCTACCCCGACGAAGGCCTGCTCCAGGCCCGAGACGGCGGCATCGATCTGGCCTGGTTGCAGGATCAATGCCCAGGGCTGCTTGATCTGGCCGACCCCGACCAGGCTCTGGCACCCCGACCTGCCAACCTGCTGGCCCTGATTGAACTGCCCCAGTTCCAGCCGCCAACGGAGCCTGGGCTTGCCGGGATGGATCGCCGCGCGATTCCCCAGCTGCAGGCCCTGCATCTCAGCCCGGATGCGCATCTGCACTTCGGGCGTGACGCCGTGCTGCCCCGCCAGGACACCCTGGATTTCAGCAGCCTGCAGGCCTGGGAGAGGAACCTGGCGGGAGCTGTGTGGGATCCGGGCAGCCTCAGCAGCTTCTGGTTTGAACTGGTGAACGGTGCCTATGGCGATGTCTATCGCGCCAAGGCCCTGATGCACCTGCCCGATGGCCGGGCCTTCTTCTGCAACTGGATGGTGAGCCGGGAGGGCTCCCAGTTCCTTCCCTTGCAAACACTCGCATCGCCCGACGGTCGCCCGCAGCGCCTGTCGCGCCTGGTCGTGCAGGGCAAGGATCTCGATCCCGCCGCCATCGAGGTCACCCTCGCCGACTGCCTGCTCAGCGATGCCGTGCTGGAGCTGCAGCAGGCTCCCCTGCGCCAACGCCAATCCTCACCGTCCGCCTGATCGCCATGCCCCATGCCGTGATCTCCTGCTTGCACGCCAACCTGGCCGCCCTGGAGGCCGTGCTCGCCGACATCGACCAGCAGGGCATCGACACCATCACCTGTCTGGGGGATCTGGTGGGCTATGGCCCCCAGCCCAACGAGGTGGTGAACCTGGTGCGTCAGCGGGCGATTCCCACCTGCCAGGGCTGCTGGGATGAGGACATCATCGAAGGCCTCAACGCCTGCGACTGCAGCTATCCCTCCCAGCTCGCAGAGCGGCGGGGCCATCTGGCCCACCAGTGGACTGCCGAACAGCTGAGCGAGGAGAACAAGGCCTTTCTGGCCAGCCTGCCGATGTCGCTGCGGCGCGATCGACTGCTGTTCGTGCATGGCAGTCCGAACAGTCAGCACGAATACCTGCTGCCTGATATGGATGCCTTTGCGGCCCTGGAGCGGGTGGAGAGCGCCGCCGCCGAGACGTTGTTCTGTGGCCACACCCACCGGCCCTATGTGCGGGAGCTGCGGGATGGGTCGATCCGGGTGCGCGTGCAGGACGGTGCAGCCAGCTGCGGCCCATCCATAGAAAGACAAATCAATTTGCCGATGCACCGCATCATCAACGCCGGCTCGGTGGGTGAGCCGCGCCATGGCAACACCAACGCCACCTATGTGATTCACGACGAAGCCGCGGACAGCGTGGAGATCCGGGAGGTGGCCTACGACGTGGAGCGCACCTGCCGGACCATCGTTGAGGTGGGGTTGCCACCGGTGTTCGCCTGGCGCCTGCGCCATGGCTTCGAGTACGCCGAGCGGGCCGATGACGCCAGCCACGTGTGTGAGCGCTGATGGCACGCTGGGCCCTGATCAGTGGACTGCGCGGAGATTTGGAGGCCTATGAGGCCATCCAGACCGATCTGCGCCACACCCGGCGGGTGGACACCCTGTTTGTGCTGGGGGATGTGATCGGCCCGGAGCGGGAGTGCAATGCCCTTCTGAACCGGTTGCAGCAGCCGCGCCGTGGCGAGCTGGAGCCCCAGTGCCTCTACGGCTGGTGGGAGGACCAGCTGCTGGCCGAGCGTGGATACCGGGGCGGGCGGCGAGCCGATGCCCTGCGCCTCAGCCAGGGGGAGCCGGCCGTGGATGCCCTGCTCCAGGCGGTGGATCCCGGCCACATGGGCTGGCTGGCGGCGCTGCAGTTCGGCTTCATCGAGCTCGACTGCGCCCTGCTGCACGGCAGCTCCGCCTCTGTCGACGACAGCCTGGGTCCGAACAGCTCACCGCTGCTGCTGCTGGATCGCCTCACCCGTATGGAGGTGAACCGGCTGTTCACCGCCCGCAGCGGCCAGCAGTTCCGCCTCGAGCTCAGCGGCGGTGGAATTCAATCCCAGGTGCGGGATCTGGAGGGCGAACGGCACCAGCAACAGAGCGTTCCTAAGCGCCAGGTGATCGGCATCGGGGCTGGCGTCCACTACACCATCTACGACCCCGGCAGCGATCGCCTCGATTTCCTGATCGCCGGCAGCAAACCCCAGCAACGGGCGCGGGGGTTTGCATGACGCCGCAGCTGGGGGGGACTCTGGAGTCCCTGCAGGTTGACCTGGTCGGGCGACAGCTGCGCCTGGTGCTGGAGCGCCGGGGGCCGGCGGCGGCCCCCCTTTGGCTGCTGTTGCCGGCGCTGAGCACCGTGTCGAGCCGGGGGGAATGGAAACCGTTGGCCGAGGCGGTGGCTGATCAGCGCCAGCTGGTGAGCTTCGACTGGCCCGGTTTCGGCGACAGTGACCGCCCTGCGATGCCCTACGACGCCGCCCTACTGCGCTCGGCGCTGCGGGCGGTGCTTTCCTACCTGCGCACCACCACCCGGCAGCGCCCCACCGTGATCGCCGCCGGCCACAGTGCCTCGGTGGCCCTGGGGCTGGCGAGCGAATGGTCCGGGCTGTGGCAGGAGCTCGTGCTGGTGGCACCGACCTGGCGCGGCCCTCTACCAACAATGACCGGCTGGCCGTCGCAGCGGTTTGGCTGGCTGCGGCGTCTTGTGGCAGCCCCATGGATTGGCCCGGCGCTCTACCGACTCAACACCAGCCGGGCGGTGCTTGGGCTGATGCTGCGGCGTCATGTCTGGGTCGCCCCCGCCCTGCTCACACCGGCGCGGATCCGCGAACAGCAGCTGCTGGCCAGGCGCCCCGGGGCACGCTTCGCCAGTGTGGCGTTCGTGAGCGGCAGCCTGGATCCTTCAACCGAGCAGGGCTGGTGGTTGCAGCAGGCGCGCCTGCTCCAATGTCCGCTGCAGGTGGTGGTGGCTTCTGAGTCTCCACCACGCTCCAAAAAAGAGATGGAGGCCCTGGCATGGGAGGTGGCTGATCAGCTCAGCGTGATTCCAGGACGTCTTGGTCTCCACCAGGAATTTGGAGCCCTGCTGGCCCGGCAGTTAGTGGAGAGCGACGCGTCGTTTGGCTGATCACCAGCGCCAACAGGAAGCCCGCAAATTGCACGATCACCACGCAGGGCCCGGAGGGCAAGTTGGTGAGGCCTGAACCCAACAGGCCCAGCAGGGCACAGCCACCGCCGAGGCAGGCGGAGATGAGGGCATAGAGCGGGAAGTGGCGACTCACCAACCGCCCCCCGCAGGCCGGAATCACCACGAAGGCACTGATCAGCAGCACCCCCACTGCCTTGATCGACACCGCCACCACCACCGCCAGCAGCACGATGAAAGCCAGGCGGTGTCGGCTGGCTCCCACACCGAAGGCTCCGGCCAGATCGCTGTTGAGCGTGAGCAGCACCTGGGCGCGCAGGCTGAGGGCGAGATAGATCAAGGCGCCCATCAACAGCACCGCGATCACCGTCAGATCACTCCAGCTGATGCCGAGGATGTCGCCGAACAGCAGCTGCTGGATGCCGCCGCGGTAGGTCTCCACCAGGCTCAGGGCCACCACCGCAAAAGCGAGAGAGGTGGAATAGACGATGTTGAGCAGGGCATCGGCCGGCAGGCCGCTGCGGGCCACCAGCTGGTTCACCAGCAGGGCGAACAGCACCGCGAAGGGGATCAGTACCAGGGTGGGATTTACACCTAGCAGGATGCCCAGGCTGATGCCCAGCAGAGCGGAATGGCCCAGGGCATCGCTAAAGAACGAGAGCTGACGCAGCACCGCGAAACTTCCCAGCAGACCGCCCAGGGCTCCGGTGAGCAGGCCGCCGAGCAGGGCCCGCTGCATGAACGGCTGGCCAAGCACCTCAAGCAAGCCTGCGGCATCAGCCATGGCCAGGAACCCCGGCATGGTGATGGCGGTAGGGCACCACATTGGGGCCATAGAGCTCAGCCAACCGCGCTGGACTTAGCGCATGGTCGGGGGCACCACTGCAGCGCAGGCGGCGGTTCAGGCACAACACCTGATCACAGCTGCGACGCACCATCTCCAGATCGTGCGACACCTGCAGCACGGTCCAGCCCTCCTGCCGGCGCAGCTCCAGCAGAAGTTGCTGGAACTGCTCGCTGCTGGGGGCATCAAGGCCAGCCTGGGCCTCATCAAGCACCAGCAACTGGCGGGGCCGCACCACGCAGAAGGCCAGCAGCACCCGCTTGAGCTGACCACCGGAGAGCTCGCTGAGCCGGCGTTCCGCCAGGTCCTGGCAGCCGGTTCGCTTCAGGGCATAGTGCACGGCCTCGGATCGGCGCCGGCACCCCAGCCAGGCCAGGCTGAGGCCCGGCGGATCAAAGCCAAAGCCCACGAATTCACCCACCGTGAGCGGAAAGCGCCCCTGCAGCGCCAGGCTCTGGGGCAGGTAGGCAATCTCTGCACGCACCGATCGGGGCAACTCGCCCGCCGGGCCGAGCGGGTGGCCCAGGATCTGCACGGTGCCTGAGGCGCGGGGATGCAGGCCGAGCAGGGCGCCCACCAGGCTGCTCTTGCCAGCACCGTTGGGACCCACCAGCGCCGTATCGGTTTCGCGGGCGAGCTGAAAGCTCACCTGCTCCACCGCCAGCTGCTCACCTCGGCGAACGCTCAGGCCCTCCACCAACAACACTGGGTCGCTGTCTGTCATTGCCCGAAGGTCTGGCGCAGATCAGCCACGTTGCGGCGCATCAGCTTCAGATAGGTGGAGGGATCGCGGGAGGCCTGCTCGGTGGCAGTTTCCATCGGATCAAACACCACCACTTTCACCCCCAGATCCTTCGCCAGGGCATTGAAGGAGCGGTTGCCCTCCTGGGGTTCACTCAGCAGAGCCTTGAGCTGGCTGCTCTTCACCGCGGCCGCCACCCGCTGCAGATCCGCCGGCGAGGGATTGATCTCGGGCACATCCACCAGGTACTCGGCCTTGAGGCCATAGCGCTGGGCGAAGTAAGGGGCGAAGTCGTGGAAGGCTACAAACGTTTTGCCCTGATAGGGCTGAAGCTGAGCGGCGATGTCGCTGTTGAGTTGTTTCAACTGTGCGGTGTAGGCGGCCGCGTTGCGCCGGTAGCCGTCAGCGCAGCTGGGATCGGCCTGGATCAGGCCATCACGAATGGTTTCCACCTGCTGCACCGCGCGCAGCGGATCCAGCCAGATGTGGGGATTCACAGCACCGTGATCATGGCCATGCGCAGAGCCGTGGTCATCGTGATGCCCATGCTCCTTGCCATGCGCATCGCCATGGTCTTCTGTTTCCAGGGTGGTGACGCCGCGGCTGGAATCAATCACTTTCAGCTGGGGATTGCCTGCGGAGGCCACGAGCTTGTCGAGGAACCCCTCCATCTCCAGGCCGTTCTTCACCAGCACCCGGGCCTGGCGCAGGGCCGTCAAATCGCCCGGCCTGGCCTGGAAATCGTGGGGCCCTGTGCTGGCAGGGATGAGGGGGGTCACCGTGGCGCAGTCGCCAGCCACGGCGCGAGTGAACAGGGTGATCGGCAGGAAGGTGGTGACCACTTTGAACGCCTTGTCAGCTGTGGCATCAGGGGCGCTCTGGCGGGGTGCGCCGCAGGCGGCCAACAGCAGGGCCCCGATCACCACCCCGGATCGCTTCAACAGGTCCTGGAGCCCGCCAGAAGCACGCATCCGCAGCCTTGATGTGAGAACGGTTCTCATTCTAAGGCTTGAGCCTGAAGCCGGCCCCTGCGCGCTGGCGCTGTCGTTCGCGCGGCGGCACCGCCACCGGCCACAGCCACCAGCGCCCCTGGGCATCACCCGCTGCCAAGTGGCGGCCATCCGGTCGCCAGGCCAGGGCATTGAAGCCGCAGCCCTGCCCCTCAAGCGGCTGCAGCATTCGTCCTTTGCCATCCCAAAGCGCCACGCTGCCGTCACTTGAAGCACTGGCCAGCAGGGTGCTCCCGGGCGCAAAGGCCAGGGCGTTGACGCGTTTTTCGTGCCACAGCAACGGTTCGGGCTGCCAGGCCTTGGAACCCTGCTTCACCTGTGTCCACAGGATCACGGCCTCTGCGGCGGCGCTGGCCAGCAGCGGAGCCAGGCGGCCGGGCTGCTCACTCCAGGCCAGCTGGCGCACCTTGGCGGGGAAACCGCTGAATTGCCAGGGCTGGACGTGGCAGCCCTGGGGCCACACCAGCAGGGAGCGATCCAGCATGCCGCAGGCCAGATGGTGGCCCGGCCCTGAAAAGGCCAGGGCCAGGCCGGCCGAGGCCATCGGGTTACGCAGCGGCGGATCGGCCGGCGTGCTCAGGCATGGCTGCCACAGCACCAGCTCACCGTGGCAGCTGGCAGCCAGCTGCACCCCATCGGCGCTCCAGGCGAGGGCCTGAATGGTGCCGGGCAACTCCAGCGGTGGCTGGCGCCACTGGCGGCTGGCCCCGTCCCAGAGCCGCAGCTCACGCCCGGTGGCCACCGCCAGCAACAAACCACCCGGCTGCCAGGCTGCCGCATCAATCCAGCCGCCCCCTAACGGGATGGGATCGGTGGCCAGCGGCCGCACCCCGGTGCCGCCCAGCTCCCAGAGCAGCAGCTCGCCGTCCTGGCCGGCGGCCATCAGGAACTGGCCATCGCTGCTGAAGCCCACCACATCGAGGCTGCTGTCGCGGTCGCCCCGCAGCAGCTCCTCACAGCCGGCGAGGAAATCGAGCAGCAGCAATTCACCACCGGCGCTGGCGATCGCCAGAAACTCTCCGTCGGCCGACCAGGCCAGGGCCGAGATCGGCTGCTGCAGATCGCCGCAGAGCCGTTCGCTCACCAGCGGGGCCGGGGGTGCCACCGGCAGCTCAGGCCACACAGGCCAGGAAGCCGGCTCGCAGGGCCTCGGCATCGAGATCACGGCCGATGATCACCAACTCGGTGCGGCGAGGCTCCGCGGGCTTCCAGGGGCGATCGAAATCGCCATCCAGCAGCATGTGCACTGACTGGAACACGTAGCGACGCGCCTCTCCCTGGAGCTGGATGATGCCCTTCATCCGGAACAGATCCGGGCCGCGCTCGGCCACCAGATCGGACAGCCAGCGCCCCAGCTTCTCAAGGTCCATCGGCCGTTCTTCCACTAAGGCCACCGAGCCCACGGCATCGTCGTGCTCATGGGCGTGCTCGTCCACCAAAAAGCCCGGATCGAGGCTCAGGGCCCGCTCCAGCTCAAAGGCTTCCACCCCCAGCAGCTCCTGTATCGGCACATCGGCGTTGCGGCTAGTGAGCAGACGGGCCATGGGGTTGATGGCGCGCACCCGCCGCTCGATCGCGTCGCGATCAGCGTCGCTCACCAGATCGGCCTTGTTGAGCACCAGCACATCAGCGAAGGCCAGCTGCTCCTGCACTTCATCGGTATCCCAATGCAGCTCAACGTGCTTGAGATCCACCAAGGTGACCACCGCATCGAGCCGCAGCTCATCGCGCAGGTCTTCATCCACAAAGAAGGTCTGGATCACCGGCGCCGGATCTGCCAGGCCGGTGGTTTCGATCACCAGGTGATCGAAGCGATCACGGCGCTTCATCAGGTTGCCGATGATGCGGATGAGATCGCCGCGCACGGTGCAGCAGATGCAGCCGTTGTTCATCTCAAAAATCTCCTCATCGGCATCCACCACGAGCTGGTTATCGATGCCCACCTCGCCGAATTCGTTCACGATCACCGCCACCTTGAGGCCGTGCTCGTGGGTGAGGATCCGGTTGAGCAGGGTTGTTTTGCCGGCGCCGAGGTAACCGGTGAGCACGGTCACCGGCAGGCGCTCGGCGGCGGGAACAGGGCTGGAGAAGGCCATGGCCAGGGAGGAGCCGGAGCCCCGTATGCTGAGAATGGTTCTCGTTCTAGCAGGTTGCGCACCTGGCGGTCCGCCTATGGCTCAGCACGCCCATCCCCCCGTTCCAGAAGCCATGACCCTGGGGCCCCGGCCGAGGGCCTTGCTGGGAGTGCTGCGTGAGGCGAATGCCGAGCTCAGCGGTCAGGAGCTGCATGAACGGCTCAAGCAAGCCTCCCAGCGGCATGGGCTGGCCACCGTGTATCGGAACCTGCGACTGCTACAGCGTTCAGGCCTGGTGCGCTGCCGCAAGTTGCCCAATGGGGAGAGCGTCTATGCCCCCCTGGAGCGCGATGACCATCACCTCACCTGTGTGGGCTGCGGTCACAGCGAGCCGTTGCCGATCTGCCCAGTAGGGACCGGAGGTCTCGGCCTGACGAAGGTGTTGCTACAGGGATTCAAACCTCTGTTTCACACCTTCGAGATCCACGGCCTCTGCCGTTCCTGCCAGCAGAGTGAACCCTTGGCCCATGGCTGATCTTGTGATGGTCGGGGCCGGGCCCCAGGCCCTCGCCCTCAGTTGCCTGTTGCTGCAGAAACGGTCGCGTCTGCACCGCCGGCTGCGGATCGTGGATCCCAGCGGCCGCTGGTTGAGCCGCTGGCAACGCCAGATGGAGCGCTACGAAATTCCCTGGCTGCGGTCGCCCTCGCCCCATCACCCCCATCCAAGCGCCCATGCCCTGCGGCGCTTTGCCCACAACCAGCAGCGCCATCGGCAGCTGGAAGGGAGGTATGGCCTGCCGCACACCGATCTCTTTGCTGCCTTCTGCCGCGAGGTGATCAGCGAGTTTGCGCTGGAGGGGCGTGTGCAGGCGGCGAGCGTCGAGCACATCAGCCTTCCAGCGAACGGCAAGGACCCGCTCGAACTATCCCTCAGTGATGGGACCACACTGCAGGCTGGGAGGGTGGTGATCGCGACGGGCAACGGAACCCCGCAATGGCCCACCTGGATCAAGGCCATCGCAGGCAAGGACCCGGAAGACGCGCTGCAGCACAGTGATGCAATTGATCTGCCGGCGCTGCGGCTGCGCCCTGGTGAACGGATCCTGATTGTCGGCGGCGGGCTCACCAGTGCCCATCTCAGCCTCGGGGCGCTGCGGCGCGGCGCACAGGTGCAGCTGCTCTGCCGCCGCACCCTGAAACAGAAGCCTTTCGATGCCGATCCTGGCTGGCTGGGCCCCAAGTACCTCAAGGGCTTTCATGCGGAATCCTGCATGCACCGCCGCCGCCGCCTCGTCCTGGAGGCACGGGACGGCGGTTCGATCACGCCGGAGGCTGCAGCAGAGCTCAGGCAGGCCCAACGACGCGGCGAACTCCAGCTTCATGAACACTGCGAGGTGCAGGCCGCACATTGGAATTCCGGTGAGTGGGACATTGTCTGCGGCGGAGGCCAGAGGCTTTCAGCGGATCGGATCTGGCTCGCCACGGGGCATCAGCAGGGCGTCAGCCAGCACCCGCTGTTGCAGCAGCTGTATCAGCAACATCCGATTGAGCTGGTGGATGACTGGCCGGTTCTCGGACCAGACCTGAGCTGGCCAGGAACCCCTGTGCATCTGATGGGTGGCCTCAGTGCCCTCCAGATCGGCCCGGCGGCCCGCAATCTGTTTGGCGGACGCGAGGCCGCCCAACGCATTTGCCGGGCTGTGATCAAGCATTGATTGAATGCCACCGCTCAGGCAGGGGAAACCCCGGGGGACCCGCAGGCCCAGGGCCACAGAGCACCGCGACGGTGCCGAACTTGTAGCTTGCGCGCCAGCTGGGGCTGAATGAAGCGTGGTTTCTTCTCGGTGCGGCCACGATGGCCAGTGAAGACTGTGATGCGCTTGGCATATCACCTTCTAACAACCAGATACAGAAGACGGGAGCGGGGGTGGCTTGTCAAGACAATGAGTCCTTGCCCGCTTCTGATCTGGAGCGTTAGCTGCTTGTCCAGCCAGCAGAGCACGCACAGCCAATACGATGGAGGAAGGACAACCATGAGCATCATGAGAACTCAGGCAAGTGTCGCGCTCAGTGTTTTGCTATTTTTTTCGGCGTCTGTCTCGCCGTCAGCAGCGGAACCCAAGTTTAAAGCGGATGTGCCGTCCTCTATTCTCACACCGGATCAGGTCGAGACCCGCCTTGGCACCTTGCGCTTTAAAGATGGCGCTCCCGATGCAAAAACCGTTGAACTGGTCTACGACAACCTCGACTTCATGCGCGGTGTAGAAGCCTTCCTCGATGGTGTTCCAGCGGCATCAATCTACGCGCTGTGCCGGGGATATAGGGAAGCCGGTATGGGGCCACAATCTGTCGGCATTTTTGAAGACCTGATGGATGCTCGCTCGGTTTTCCTGACGGCTCAATCAACCACGGTCTATGTATCTAGGTGCTACGACCTGGAAAATGGACCCATCGTGGTCGAAGTGCCGGCGGGCGTACTGGGGCCGCTTGATGATGCCTATTTCCGTCATGTTGTCGATTTCGGGGTTACCGGACCAGACCAGGGCAACGGCGGCAAATACCTGATCGTTCCCCCAGGATACAAGGGCGAACTGCCAAATGAAGGCTATTTCATTCATCACTCTCCGACTTATACGAACATGCAGCTAATTCGCGCCTTCGTGGATAAAGATGGCATCGAGGCGACAGTGAAGAGGGTGAAAGACACGGTGCGCGTCTATCCGTGGTCGCAGCGCAACAACCCGCCGAAGACCGATTTCGTCAACCTGTCGGGGATGAAGGTCAACACAGTGCATGCGAACACTTTCGAGTTCTATGAGGAAATTGACGCTGTCATCCAGAAAGAACCTGCCAATGCACTGCCGGCCGAGGTCGTCGGCACCTTGGCGGCGATCGGCATCAAGAAGGGCCAACCGTTTAAGCCGGACGCCCGGATGAAGGCTATCCTCGAGGACGCCATCGCCGTTGGGAACGCAACCTCACGCGCGATCGTCTTCGCCCAGCGTGACAAGCGTGGCTATTATTTCGATGACCGCCAGTGGAAGACCTCCTTCATAGGCGGTAGCGCGGAGTTTGAGAATAGCGGCGAACGCATGAAGGACGCCCGTGTGCTGTTCCACTACTATGCCACGGTCATCACGCCCGCAATGGCATCACCCAAAGTGGGTACGGGTTCGGTGTATGCCTATGCAGAACGAGATTCAACGGGCACCTATCTCGATGGCGGCAAGACTTACAAGATCACCCTGCCAGCGCCCATACCAGTCAACAATTTCTGGTCGTTTATGGTGTATGACAACCAGAGCCGTTCCATGTTGGAAACCGATCAGAAGTCAGCGGGCCTGGACAGCAATAGCCGGGACGTGAAAGCTAACGCGGATGGGTCGTATACCGTCTACTTCAGTCCCAAGGCACCCAAAGGCAAGGAAGGCAACTGGGTCCAGACTATGCCGGGCAAAGGCTGGAACGCGATGTTGAGGCTCTATGGTCCGCTTCAGCCATGGTTCGATAAGACCTGGAAGCCGGGTGATTTTGAGCTTGTTCAATAAGCTAAGCAGAATGAAGCTAGAGTCTGAAATGACTAGCTACAATCATTTGCAATCAAACAGGAGGTGCATCATGTTCATAAGAACATCATTAAGGTTCGCAGCCCTATTCCTTAGCGCTGTGCTAGCCCAGCAGGTTCATGCCGACGAACGGGTCACCGTAGACAATTTCTCCCGCGCTGAGACCGATCGCACCATGGCGGACTATGTGAAATTGGGCGGCTTCGGCAAGTTCCACCACATCCGCAAGCCGGTGCCACTCGACCAGCAGAAGGTTGTTCGGATGAACCTCGACACGCTCTACTCCTTCGGCGTGTTCGATCTCTCCGCGCCGATCACCATTACGCTGCCGGATTCGGGCGAGCGTTTCATGTCTGCCCTGATTATCAGTCAGGATCACTCGATGCTGCCAGTCAAATACGCGCCGGGCGAGTTCACCATCACGCAGGAGCAGATGGGAACCCGCTACGTGATCATAGCCCTGCGTACCTTCATGGACTCCACCGACAAGAAAGATATAGCCAAGGCGAATGCGCTGCAGGATGCGGTCAAGGTCAGTCAGGCCAGAGAAGGCAACTTTGACGTACCCAAATGGGATGAAGGATCGCTTCTCAAGGTACGCAATGCATTGGCGGTGTTGGCCTCGACTGTGTCGGACACATCTGGGTTCTTCGGTGACAAGGGCAAGCTCGATCGGCTCGACTTTCTGATGGGAACCGCCGCCGGCTGGGGTGGCAACCCGAAAGAAGGCGCGATGTACTTCACGTACTCGCCTGCGCAGAACGACGGCAAGACGCCTTACTCCGTAACTCTCAAGGATGTGCCGGTGGACGGCTTCTGGTCGATCACGGTATACGGCGAAGACAACTATATGAAACCCAACGCCCTCGGTGTGAACGCACTCAACAACGTCACCGCCAAGAGGAACAAGGATGGCAGCATCACCATCAATGCCGGTGGTTGTGACGATGGGCGCATCAACTGCATTCCGATCACCAAGGGCTGGAACTATGTAGCCCGCACGTACAGACCACGGTCCGAAATCGTATCAGGCAAATGGGTTTTCCCGGAGATGCAGCCCGGCAAGTGAATTCCACGATATTTTGATCACGAAACCAATTGATGAAATAGCACATAGTGTTGTTCAGCTTTGTTGGGCATCAACACAGCTAACAAACGGTTGCAGCGGTCTGCGCTAACGCGCCGCCGCTGAACCGAGGCGTTAGATAGCGAAACTGACATTACGATAACACCCTTGATTAGCAATAACTCTCCCTCACGTACCCCCTTCATTGACCAATGCTCATCAGGCTTTAGACGTAATACAAACACTGCTTACACTAATGCTGAGTAGCGACCTAAAGAAGGGCTAGACTGAGCAAGCTAATCGAACTTCATCAGGATGAAAGCCAAGAGCTACAAATAGTCGGAAATTGACTCCCTCGAAGATGTCGTCAATAAGTTTATCTGAGCACATCACGCCAGGGATTGAGCACATCCACACCCGTTGGCAGGAAGTCGCCCACGTTGCGAGTCACCACTACCATCGCGTGCACCAGAGCCGTGGCTGCGATCAGGCCGTCACGCAGCGGGCGGGGATCGGGCACGTGCAGTGCAGCACTGCAGCGCGCCACGGCCTCATCCACCGGCAGGATGCGCCCGGCAAAAGAGGGCACCACCTGTTGATCCAGCCAATGGCGTAGCAGCTGGCCCTGGCGCGGGTCGCGGTGTTGCTTCAGGCGTACGCCCATCTGCAGCTCGTGAAGCGACACCACCGAAAGAAACAAAGCCGCGGGATCGGCCTGCTCGGCCCACGCCACCACACCCGGATCAGCCTTGCCACTCCCAGCCCGGCGCAGCTCTGAAACCACGTTGGTGTCGAGCAGAAACATGCCAGATCAATCGAGCTCGGCGGGCTGGGCCAGCTCGCGGCTGGAGGGAATGGCGAGCTCAACATCAGCGGCCATCGCCAACAGATCCACAATGGATCGCTGCTCACCGCTGAGGCGGCGGTAATCCTCGATCGAAAGCAGCACGTGGGCTGGCCGGCCACGGTCGGTGATGAACACCGGACCCGCCTGGGCTGCGCGCTTGGCACCGGCTGCGTCCTGGTTGAACTCCCGGCTGCTGATCGTGGTGGCTATCTGGCGCCTCCCATCCGATGGCATCAACAGTAGCAACGTTGCTAGATTGGGCCAACCACTGGGAGATCGCTGTTGGCCAGGCGAGTCGATCTCTCCAGCAACCTGCTCGCTCCGATCGAAGCCTGGTTCGCCCGGCAGGGCTGGACGTCGATGCCGTTCCAGCGCCAGGCATGGCAGGCCTATCTGGCCGGCGAGAGCGGCCTGATCCAGGTGCCCACCGGCTCCGGCAAGACCTACGCCGCCGTGATGGGTCCGATCGCCGAGATGCTGGACGAAGCCAGCTGGAGCGCGAAGCAACCAGGCACCGCGCCCAAGCGCCTGCGCCTGCTCTACCTCACCCCCCTGCGAGCCCTCAGCCGTGACCTGGCCCTGGCGATCCAGGCGCCGATGGAGGCCATGGGCTGGCCCCTGCGCCTGGGGATCCGCAACGGCGACACCAGCAGCCATGAGCGCGGCAAGCAGCTGCGCACCCCGCCCCAGATCCTGATCACCACGCCCGAGTCGCTCAGCGTGCTGCTGGCCAACGCCAAGGCACCCGAGCTCTTCGGCGCGCTGCAGGCGGTGGTGCTCGACGAGTGGCACGAGCTGATGGGCAGCAAGCGCGGCGTGCAGGCCGAGCTCTGCCTGAGCTGGCTGCGGGCGCTGCGGCCAGGCCTGCGCACCTGGGCGATCAGCGCCACCATCGGCAACCTGGAGGAGGCCGCCCGGGCGGCGGTGGGCGTCGCTGCCGGCGCACCCCGCATCATCACCGCCCCCATCCAGCGGGCCACGGCGATCCGCTCGCTGCTGCCCGACTCGATCGACGGCTTCCCCTGGGGCGGCCACCTGGGCCTGCGGATGTACGAGGAGCTGGTGGCGGGGCTGGATCCGGCGGTGAGCACCCTGCTGTTCACCAACACCCGCAACCAGGCCGAGCGCTGGCACCAGTGCCTGCGCTTCGCCTGCCCGGAGATGGAACACGCGTTAGCGCTCCATCACAGCTCGATCGACCGCACCGAGCGCGAGGCGATCGAGGCCGGCGTGAAGGCGGGGGGGCTGCGCTGGGTGGTGTGCACCAGCTCCCTCGACCTGGGGGTGGACTTCCAGCCAGTGGAGCGGGTGGTGCAGATCGGCTCGGCCAAGAACCTGGCCCGGCTGCTGCAGCGGGCCGGCCGCAGCGCCCACAGCCCGGGGGGCACGTCGCAGGTGCTGTTCATGCCCACCAACGCCCTCGAGCTGCTGGAGGTGAGCGCCATGCGCCGGGGGCTGGCCGAGGGACTGGTGGAAACGCGCCGGCCGCCCCAACTGGCCCTCGATGTGCTGCTCCAGCACCTCACCAGCCTGGCCTGCGGGCCTGGGTTTGAGCCCCAGGGCGCGCTGGCGGCGGTGCGCAGTGCCTGGAGCTTCCGCGAGCTCAGCGACAGCCAGTGGCAGTGGTGCCTGGCGTTTCTGGAGCACGGCGGCCAGTGCCTGGGGGCTTACCCCCGCTACCGCAAGCTGGTGCGTTGCCGGATCGGGCCCGGCGGCGCGCTCAGCGATGAACCCGCAGCGGCGGCTGAGCCATTCCACTTCCGCGTGCTCGACAAGGCGATCGCCCGCCTGCACCGCTTCAACATCGGCACGATCACCGCCGACCGCTCGGTGACGGTGCGCTTCGTGCGCGGTGCCGTGATCGGCCATGTGGAGGAGGCCTTCATCGGCCGGCTCAAGCCCGGCGATGTGTTCTTCTTCGCCGGCCGCCAGCTGGAATTCGTGCGCCTGCGGGAGATGACCGCCCAGGTGAAGGCCACCCCCAGGAAAAGCTCGGCGGTGCCGGCCTGGGCCGGCGGCCAGATGGCCCTCTCCGACCTGCTCAGCCGGCACCTGCGCCAGGAGGTGGACCGCTGCGCCCAGGCTCTGGCCGGTGATGCTGATCCCGGCGATGGGGATGGCGATGCCGGCGATGGGCTCGACAACCCCGAACTCCAGGCCCTCGAACCGCTGCTGCGCCGCCAGGCCGACCTCTCACGCCTGCCCCGCGCGCAGGAGTTTCTGGTGGAGCTCTGCCGCAGCCGCGAGGGCAGCCACCTGTTCGCCTTCCCGTTTGAGGGGCGCTTCGTGCACGAGGGCATCGGCTTCCTCTGGGCCTGGCGCCTGGCTCGCCACCGCCCCAGCACGATCACCGTGTCGGTGAACGACTACGGCTTCGAGCTGCTGGCCCCCAAGGGCTACCCGTTCGAGGAGCTGCTGGAGCTCCATGGCGACGAGCTGCTCGATTGCACCGACCTGGCCGCCGACCTGGAGCAGGCGGTGAACCTCTCGGAGCTCTGCCGCCGCCGCTTCCGCGCCATCGCCCAGGTGAGCGGCCTGATCACCCAGGCCATGCCCGGCCAGGCCAAGACCGGCGGCCAGCTGCAGATCAGCGCGGCCCTGCTGTTTGATGTTTTTGAGAAACACGAGCCGGATCACCTGCTGCTGGAGCAGGCCCGCCGCGAGGTGATCGAGGAGCAGCTGGAGCTGCCGCGGCTGCAGGCCGCCCTGGAGCGGCTGGCGTCCAGTCGCCGGCTGCTGGAGCGCACGCCCCGCCCCGGGCCCCTGGCCTTCCCCCTGCTGGTGGAGCGGCTCAACAACCGCATGAGCAATGAGTCGGTGCTGGAGCGGGTGCAGCGGCTGATCGCCGAGGCCAGCCGCGCGGAGGGGCGCTGAGGAGCCGGCAGACTGGACCCGCTGACCGACCCGAACCGGTGCCCGAGGTGCGTTGCAACGGCGTTGAGCTGTATGTGGAGAAGCGAGGCAGCGGCCCGAAGCTGCTGTTCTGCAACGGTTCCGGCACCACCGTGGCCACCAGCCAGGGGCTGCTCGAGCGCTGGGCCCGATCCTTCGAGCTGCTCTGCTTCGACTACCGGGGGATGGGCGCCAGCGCGCCGGTGAGCCAGCCCTACGCCATGGCCGATGTGGCCGCCGACCTGCTGGCCCTGCTCGACCAGCTGGGCTGGCAGCGGGTGGCGATCGCCGGCTGGAGCTTCGGCGGCATGGTGGCCCAGGAGCTGGCCGTGACCTGGCCGGAGCGGGTGGAGCGACTGGCCCTGCTCTCCACCTCCCCCGGCGGCAGTGTGCCCTCCTTCCGGCTCGACTCCCTGCCCGCGCTGGAGCCCGCTGAACGCGCCGCGCGCATCCTGCAGCTGATGGATCAGCGCTGGACCCCCGACTGGCTGGCGGCCCATCCCGGCGATGCGGCCCTGGCCGCCCTCTGCGGGGCCCACCCCCCGGGTGGGGAGACCTCCGAGCAGGCGCGGGGCCGGCAGCTCCAGCTCGAAGCCCGCAGCCATCACGACGTGCTGGATCGGCTGGGGCGGATTGCCTGCCCCACCTGGGTGGCCAATGGCCGCCATGACGGCATCGCCCCCCTGGCCAACGGGCAGGCGATCGTGGATCGGGTGGCCCAGGCCAGCCTGCACCCCTTCGATGGCGGCCATGCCTTCTTCCTGCAGGATCCCCGCGCCTGGCCGGAGCTGGTCGCGTTCCTGAGCGCGCGACCTGGGTAACCGGCCTCTGGCCGGTTCCAATGGTCTGAGCAGCGCTGTGGGCGTGTTCCTCTCTCCAGTGGTGCTGCCAGGCGGCGGTGGTGCCGTCAGCATTGCGGTATCCGCGCGCCGGCCCCGGCAGCCAGGTTCCGATGACCTCCTTCCTGCGCATCCGGCCGCTGCAGCGCGACGACATCGCCGCCGTGACTGACTGGGCCCGCCAGGAGGGCTTCGCGCCCGGCAGCGGCGATGTGGCCATCTACCGCCACACCGACCGCCAGGGCATCTGGGTGGGCTGGCTGGGGGGCGAGCGGATCGGCTGCATCACCGGCGTGCGCTACAACGCCGCCTACGGCTTCCTCGGCCTCTATCTCGTGCGCCGCGAATGGCGTGGCCGGGGCTATGGCCTGCAGCTCTGGGAGCACGCGCTGGAGCACCTGACCGATCTGCCCTGCGTGGGCCTGGAGGCGGCGCCGGATCGCATCGACGACTACGGCCGCTGGGGTTTTGCGCCCGCCTCCCCCACCACCCGCTGGCAGGGCATCAGCGACGGGACCAGTCCCGCTGCGGATGCGGCCGAGGGCTGGCAGCTGTTGGAAGGCGAGACCATCCCCGAGCGCGCCGTGCAGTGCTTTGACGCCCAGCGCGAACCCAGCCCCCGCCCCCACTTCCTCAGCCAGTGGCTGCAGCATCCGGCCGGCACGGTGCTGGCCCTGATCGATAGCGCCGGCGACTGCCACGGCTTCGGCCGCATCCGCCCCTGCCTGCTGGAGCGGGGCGAGGGCTGGCGCATCGGCCCGCTGATGGCCGAGACGCCCGAGGCGGCCCGCCGGCTGCTGCAGGCTCTGCTGCACCGCCACCCCGGCGTGGTGCTGATCGATGCGCCAGGCGCCAATGCCGCTGCGGCGACGCTGCTGGAGCAGCTGCAGTTCCGCCCGGTGGGCACCACCCTGCGCATGTACCGCGGCGCGGCACCGGCGGTATCGCTGCGCGACGTGTATGGCCTGGCCTGCCTGGAACTGGGCTGATCAGCCCACGAAGCGCCCGTAGAGCCAGCGCACGAAACCGCCGATCACCGGCACCGGAGCGAAGGTGGGGCCCACGAAATCAAAGTAGTCGCGGTGGTCGCAGATCTTGCCGTCGCCGTTGAACAGCAACCGCGACGCGCCGGGATAGACAAACTCGATGCCCTTGATCTTCAGGCCCATCTCCCACTCCACAAAGGCGGAGTCACCGCTGATCGCGATGGCGCTGGGGGTGAGGTACACGTCGTCGCAGCGTTTGAGCAGGCCCTCCTGGGCGGCGATATAGGCGGCAATGCCCTGGCGCTCCTGGGTGGGATCGCTGAAGTGCACGTCGTCGGCATAGAGCTCCCGCCACTGGGCTTCGCTCGGCCCCGGAGTGCCGTAGGGCTTGCTGAACAGGGCGCGCAACTGGGCAGGGTCCACCGCGATCGGGATCGGCAACTGGCGACAGGATGGCGCAGATCGCCGCCGGCCGGGCTACCAGGGCAGCACCTGGCCGTTGGCGTGCCAGAAGCTGCCGCTGGTCTCCAGGGTGAGGGCATCGATGCGGGCCAGCAGTCCCCGCACACTCTCTGCAGGGGTGATGCCGTTGGGGTTGAAGTTGATCATGCGGGTGCGCACCAGGCCCGGATGGAGGATCGCCACGGCGATGCCCCGCGGCTGCAGATCAATCGCCAGGGATTTGCCGGCGATGTTCAACGCCACCTTCGACATCCGGTAGCCGTAGGAGCCGCCGGAGCTGTTGTCGTCGATCGAGCCCATGCGGCTGGTCATCAGCGCCACCTTGGCGCCGCGGGGCAGCTGCTCCAGCAGGGCCCGCACCAGCAGGAGCGGCGCCAGGGCATTCACCTCAAACTGGCGGCGGATCGCCTCCGCATCCAGATCCTCCAGCCCCATCGACTCCAGGATGCCGGCGTTGAGGATCAGGCCATCCAGCGGCACCCCCTGCAGGCGGGTCGCCAGCTCGGCAATGGCGGCCTCGCTGGCCAGGTCGATGCCGGCCTCGATGGGCACGCCCAGGGCTTCCAGCTCGGGCGAAGCGGTGCGGCACACCGCGATCACCTGATCGCCGCGGGCCTGCAATTGGCGGGCATACTCCAGGCCGATGCCGCGGTTGGCGCCGGTCACGAGATAGGTGGCCATGGGATCAGCAAAAAAGAGTGAAAAAGGTTGGGCATGGAGGTTCGGGAACCCATGCGGCAGCCCTGGCCATTCAGAGCCAGTGCAGCTCCATTGCCACCGCGCCCTGCAGGCTGCGCTTCACCGGACAGGCCTCGGCGGCCCGCCGCAGCACGGCGCACTGCTGTTCATCCAAAGCCGCCGGCAGCTGCACCCACACCGTGAGCAGGGCGATGCGCCGGGGCGGCTCGCTGGTCATGGTCTTCTCCACCTTGGCGCTGCAGCCCTCCAGGCTCCAGCCGTGGCGTTCGGCAACGATGCCCATGATCGTGAGCATGCAGGTGCTCAGGGCGGTGGCCACCAGGTCAGTGGGCGAGAAGCGCTCGCCCTTGCCCTGGTTGTCGCTGGGGGCATCGGTGTCGAGCTGGCTGCCCGAGGGCTGGTGGCTGGAGCGGCAGCGCAGCTCGCCCAGATACACGCTGTCGATCAGGGTCATGGCTGGGGGGAGCGGTTCAGGACTGTTCCAGGCGCTTCACGATGAAGGCCATCAGGCCCAGGGAACCGGCCAGGGCAACCAACAGGGCGATCGTCATCAACGGCCAGGAATGGGGGTGGCAGCCATTCTCCATTCCCAGGACCGCGAGCGGGGCCTCCTGTGCAACCCTGCGGCTCAGGCGACCACCAGCCAGCGCCCTGCTGCCGCCAGGCCCATGGCCAGCAGCAGGCCACCCCAGCGGCCTGCCCCCGCCGGCAGGAAGCGCGGCAGCAGCAGGGCGCTGCCCGCCACCCCCACCAGGGCAGCGGCGCTCTGGCAGAAGGCGATCACGTGGGGGTCGGCCTGCCAGTGGGGCAGGGCTGGCGCCCCGAAGCTGGCGGGCAGCAGCAGACCGGCCTCGCCCATGCCCAGGGGCAGGTGGCGGGCCAGCAGGAGGGCCCAGAGCAGGGGCAGCAGGGCGTAGAGCAAGCCATGGGGCAGACGCAGCAACCGGCGCAGCAGCAGCCAGCCGCCGGCCGGCAGGGCCAGAGCAAGCAGGGCGAAGGCCAGCCGCGGCAGCAGCGGTCCGGCCTGCAGGCTCGCGGGGGCCAGGGGCAGCCAGCCCAGCAGCCGCTGCCCCTGGTGCAGGCAGATGCCGCCGGCCAGCACCAGGATCAGGCCCCCCTCGCCGTCGGGCGGATCCATGTCGCGCTGCAGGTCGGCGGCGGGGGGGCGCAGGCGCAGCTGCACCGAGCGGTGCGGGCAGGCGGCAGCGCAGCTGAAGCAGAGCACGCAGTTGCGGTTGTCGGCCAGGTGGGCCGGGTGGGTGCCGAGCGGACATCCCGCAGTGGCCAGCCCCTCCCCTTGCGCCGCACCGCCCTTGAAGCAGGCGTAGCTGCTGCAGCTGCCGCTGCAGGTGCCGGCCTGGGCCCGCAGCTCCGTGATCGCCAGCTTGGCGAACAGGCCGTTCATCCCCCCCACCGGGCAGAGGTAGCGGCACCAGAAGCGCTTCTCGAACAGGAGCGAACCCAGCACCGCCCCGGCAGTGATCAGCAGCAGCAGGCAGCTGCTCAACCAGGCGGTGTTCTCCAGATTGCACACCTCCTCCCAGAGCAGGATCGCCGCGAAGCCCCCCGCCAGCAGCGGCGCCGCCCAGCGGTCGCTGTCGCCGCGGGGCCAGGGGCGCGGCCGCCAGCCCAGGGCCGTGGCCAGCCGCTGGCTGATCGTGCCCCACACCATGAACGGACACACGGCGCACCACAGCCGCCCCACCAGGGGATAGGCCAGCAGGATCAGGGGCCACCACCAGGCCCAGAAGAGATTGAGGGCGCCGTTGTGGGCCCGCTCCTGGGGACCCAGCCACAGCCACAGGTTCACCAGCACGAACAGCCAGCTCACCACCCCGAACAGCAGCAGGTTCCAGAGCAGGGGGGCGCGCAGCAACTGGCGCAGGCGCGGGCGCCAGCGGAACAGGTCGAAGCGCAGGCGGCTGGAGCGGCTGGCGGTCCAGAACACACTCCGGCAGCTGGGCGGGATGGTCGGCGGTGGCCTGGCGCAGGGCCCGCTCGATCAGGGTGTCGAGCTCGCGGATGTTGCCGGGGAAGTCGTGGTTCTGCAGCCGCTTCACCACCGCCTCGCCCACCACCGGGGGGCGCTGCCAGCCCAGCCGCGGCGCCCGCTGGCGGATGCCGTAGCGCAGCCATTCGCCCAGGTCCTGGCGGCGCACCCGCAGCGGCGGCACGCGGATCAGGGTGCAGCAGCCATCGGCCTGGGGCAGGGCGGTTTCGGCGGAGAAAAACAGCCGGCCGCAAAACAGCCGTTCCTGCTGCAGCCGGGCATCGTCACCTGCGGGTGCCCGCCAGCGGCCGCTGCGGGCGAGCTCCAGCAGCTGGGGCAGCAGGGCCGGATCGGCGCGATCGAGGTTGTCGATCAGCAGGGCGCCGTCGCCCAGGCACTCCAGCAGGGAGCCGGCGCCGCCGCTGGAGGGCGAGCCGAACAGGGGGGCGCCGTCGTCCCCCAGGCTGGCGGCATCGACGCGGGCCATCAGCCGCCGTCGCCGGGGGCTGCCGAAGTGGATCAGGGCAGCGAGGTTGTCCTTCTCCAGGCCCGGCTCGCCACTGATCAGCACCGGCCGCGCCTCGGGATCGGCGGCGGCGTCCCGCACCGCGGCGCGCAGGCGGTCGGCGTAGCGGCTGCTGCCCACCACGCCGCGGCGGGAGCGGCCGAGCAGGTAGGGGGCCAGCCGGAGCAGGCAGGCCTGGCTGTCGGGGGAGGGAGAGGCCGGAGACGTGCCTGCCATCGCCGAACGTCCTCACAACGCCACAGCAACACCCTGCCATGCAGCACCACCCTGCCGTGCAGCAAACCCGCCACCAGCGCCCGTCTGCCGCTCCATAGGCTGGGGCTCGCTTCCGTCCTGCCCCGCAGCGCCCCCATGGCCCTCACCCTCTACGGCGGCGGCCGCAGCCGCGCCTCGATGCCCCGCTGGTATCTCGAAGAAAAGGGCATCGCCTACGACTGGCGCCAGCTCGATATGGAAGCGGGCGAGCACCGGCAGGAGGCGTTCACGGCGATCAACCCCTTCGCCAAGGTGCCGGCCTTGGAGGACGATCGCTTCAGCGATCCGGCCGGCGGGACCCTGCGGCTGTTCGAGAGCGGGGCGATCCTGCTGCACCTGGCCGAACACGACGGCGGTGAGTTCAGCGGCCCGCCGGAGCAGGCGGCGGTGCGGCGGGCCAAGGTGGCCCAGTGGCTGCTGTTCGCCAACGCCACCCTGGCGGTGGCCCTGTTTGTGCCCAGCAACCGTGAGCGGGAGTTTCCACGGCTGATGGGGGTGCTCGATGGCCTGCTGGAGGGCGGCCGGCCGCTGGTGGGAGAGCAGTGGGGCGCGGCCGACTGCGCCGTGCAGGCCTACCTGGCCTACCTGCCGATCTTCTTCCCCCAGATCGATCTGGAGCCCTGGCCGGGGGTGCGGGCGACGATCGCCAGCGCCCAGGCCAGCCCCGCCTACCAGCGGGCGATGGGCAGCCGGTGAACGCGCCGGCATCGGCCCCGTTCCGCTGGGGTGGCGAGCGGCTGGAGCTGCTGGCCGAGCGGGCGGTGTGGGATCCCCAGCGGCGGGTGCTGCTGCTGGCAGACCTGCACCTGGGCAAGGCCGAGAGCTTCCAGGCCCAGGGCATCCCCCTGCCCAGCGACGGCGACGCCGCCACCCTCAACACCCTGCTGGAGCTGGCGACGCGGCTGCAACCCGCACAGGTGATCGTGCTGGGCGACCTGATCCACGGCCCCCTGGGGCTCACGGGCGAGCTGCGCGCCAAGCTCGCCGCCCTGCCGGAGCTGCTGGGCTGCCCGCTGCGGCTGATCGGCGGCAACCACGAGCGGGGCAGCTGGATCGCCGGCCTGGCCCAGGAACCCAGCCAGGCCCTGGGGCCCTGGTGGCTGAGCCACGAACCCGAGCCCCGCGCCGGCCTGCTCAACCTCTGCGGCCACCTGCACCCGGTGGCGTTGCTGGGTCGCAACGGCGACCGCCTGCGCCTGAGCTGTTTCAGCTACTGCCCGCGCAGCGAACGGCTGGCCCTGCCCGCCTTCGGCGCCCTCACCGGCGGCATGCCCCTGCCTCGCCACGAGCGCCAGTGGCTGCTCGCTGATGGAACGGTGCTGGCCGTACCACCGGAAACCAGGCGGGCGGCCTGAACTGCAGCCCGTCCTTCGCAGCAGAACCGCTGCACAAGGGGGCCTGCCAGGCCATGCTCTGCCCAGGTTTGCCCGCTCGCCCGCCGATGCCCCCCCTCGCCGACCTCGTCAACGACCTGATCGCCCTGATCCCGGACGACGGCAGCCGGATCACGAACGAGGAGATTCGCGCTGCTCTGGAGAGAGAAGCGGGCGAACCCATCAGCGATGAGGAGCTCAAGGAGCTCAAGAGCCAGGTGGTGGCCCTGGGCGCAGCAGAGGGGGTGAAGGGCCCAGGTGGGGGATTGAGAGCGCCGGGGATCGACCCGCCTCCGCGAGCTGCTGCTCCAGCCGCGGGATCTCGCAGCCGCCGCAGCGGCAACGGCAATGGAGCCGCAGCCCCCCAGGCCACCATCGCCCCGGGCACAACAGCGGCCTCGGTGCTCACCGGCGAGCTGCGCAACCAGATCGACCGGATCTGGGATGCCTTCTGGAGCGGCGGCATCGCCAACCCGCTGGAGGTGCTGGAGCAGCTCACCTACCTGCTGTTCATCCGCAGGCTGGATGAGCTGGAAACCCTGGAGGAGCGCCGCAGCCAGCGCTCCGGCCAGCCGATGCGTCGCCGCATTTTCCCTGAGGGCGTCGATGACCAGGGCCGCCCCTGGAGCGAGCTGCGCTGGAGCCGCTTCAAGGAACTGGGTGAAGCCGCCTCGATGTACCGGGTGGTGGGTGAGCGGGTGTTCCCCTTCCTGCGGGAGCTGGGCGGTGAGGAGTCGGCCTACGCCACCCACATGCGTGATGCCCGCTTCACGATCCCCACAGCGGCACTCCTCCAGAAGGTGGTGGAGCTGCTCGACAAGGTGCCGATGGAAGACCGCGACACCAAGGGCGACATCTACGAGTACATGCTCGGCAAACTGGCCACCGCCGGCACCAACGGTCAGTTCCGCACGCCGCGCCACATCATCGAGCTGATGGTGGCGATGACCGAGCCCACCCCGCGCGATGTGATGGTGGATCCGGCCTGCGGCACCTGTGGCTTCCCGGTGGCCGTGGGCGAATACCTGCGCGAGCACCACCCTGAGGTGCTCAGCGATCCGGAGCTGCGCGAGCACTTCAACCATGGCCTGTTCCATGGCTTTGATTTCGACACCACGATGCTGCGCATCGGCGCGATGAACATGCTGCTTCACGGGGTGGAGAACCCCGATGTGAGCTACCGCGATTCGCTCTCAGAAGACGGCGCCGAGGAGCAGGACAAGTACACCTTGATCCTGGCCAATCCACCCTTCGCCGGATCACTCGACTACGAGAGCACCAGCGGCAAGCTGCAGCGGGTGGTGAAGACCAGGAAAACCGAGCTGCTGTTCATGGCGTTGTTCCTGCAGCTGCTCAAACCCGGTGGCCGGGCGGCGGTGATCGTGCCCGATGGGGTGTTGTTCGGCTCCAGCAAGGCCCACAAGGAATTGCGCCGCACCCTGGTGGAAGACCATTTTCTGGAGGGCGTGGTGTCGCTGCCGAGCGGCGTGTTCCGCCCCTATGCCGGCGTGAGCACCGCGATCCTGCTGTTCACCAAAACCGGCCGGGGCGGCACCGATTTGGTGTGGTTCTACGACATGACGGCCGACGGCTGGAGCCTCGACGACAAGCGCAACCCGCTGCTGCCGCTGGAGAAACTCGGCCCCGCTCCGAAGCAAGCTCTGGCCGAAGGCGAGCACGACAAGAACAACCTGCCCGACTGTCTGGCCCGCTGGCGGCATCGCAAGGATTCAGAGCGCGAGCGCGAACGCACGGCCCAGAGCTTCTGCGTCCCCAAGGCTGAGATCGCTGAGCAGGGCTACGACCTCAGCCTCAACCGCTACAAGGAGCTGATCCACGAAGAGGTGGAGCATCGCCCACCGCTGGAGATTTTGGCCGAACTGCGGGCGATCGAACAGGAGATCCTGCAGGGGATCGAGGAGCTGGAGGAGATGTTGCGATGAGCCAGGACACCAATCAACCCACAGAGGCGAAACAGGCTGGGCTGCCCGCACCACAGCGGCCCACCGCCGAAGGGAGCCGTCACTGGCTGGAACAGCAGGTGTGGCCCCTGCCGCTACTGGAGGCACGCGGCGCTGACGAGATCCTGGGCTACGGCGATGACGGACTGTGTTGATCGATTCCGATCGTTCTGCGTAGCGGAACTATGCTTCTCCGATGCGCCGACACCCGATCCCTCGCCAGCGGTTGGGCGGTCCCTCGCTTTCAGGCCTTCGAGCGAGTGGCTCGCCGCAAGCTGCGGCAACTCGAGATCGCCAACCAGCTCGACGACCTCTGGATTCCTCCCGGTAACCGCCTGGAGGCGCTGCGCGGTGATCGGGCCGGACAACACAGCATTCGCATCAATGATCAGTATCGGCTCTGCTTTCGATGGTCGGACAGCGGCGCCGAAGACGTTGAACTTGTTGACCACCACTGACATCTCTCCATGAATCGTCTCCCACCGATCAGCCCTGGTGAACTTCTTCAGGAAGAGTTCCTGGAACCCCTGGGCATCAGCCAGTACCGACTGGCCAAGTCCATCGGGGTCCCCGCATCCCGCATCAGCGAGATCATTGCGGGCCAAAGGGCCATCACGGCCGACACCGACCTGCGCCTTTGTCGTGTGCTGCGGCTCAGTCCCGGCTATTGGTTACGCGCACAGGCGGCCTACGACACCGAAGTGGCCTCAGTCGATCTGGCCGACATTCTCGACACCCTTCAGCCGCTCGTCGGCTGCTGAGCCCATGATCAGCAGACCGGCAGTCGCCTCAATTCAGACGTTGCGCACCTGTACTCACCACTCAACGGGCCAGGCCCAGAAACACCAGCAACGAGCGGTTAAGCCGCATCAGATCGTCATCCGCCAGGCGGCCAATGCACTGGCCCAGGCGGCTCTTGGGGACGGTGGTGACCTTGTCGACCATCAGGCGGCTGACGGCTCGCAGACCGTTCTCCGTTGTGGGCTCGACGGGGACGCGAAAGACCGGCAGATCAGACGGGTCGGTCGTGATCAGACACACCGTCACGGAGTCGCGGGCGGTAAAGGCGTCGTCCTGAACAATCACCACAGGGCGGGGCTTGCTGGTGTAGCCGGAGCCACCGGCCATAGTCCAGAGTTCACCGCGCTTCACTGGCTGTATTCGTCATCGGGCCATTCGTATACAGAATCGATGAACGCCTGGATTTCGGCCTCTTCAGGGCTGGCATTAGCTAGCAGACACTGGCGCCGCGCCTCGGCGGCAAACTCGGGTGAATGCACATCCGGCACCCAGATCTGGATCGGCCGCATCCCCTGGGCCCGCAACCGCTGGCGATGCTCGCGCACCTTGCGGCGATTGGCGATGCGACGCGCTTCCTGGGCGGAAGCCTCTGAGGGCCTTGCCTCCGGGGCGGCTTCCGATCCCATGGCAGCTCCTGCAGCGGTTACATGTCACCTTAGCCGGGGCTGGCGGTGCTGGCTTGGGCTGATCCACGACGAGGTGGAACACCGCCCACCGCTGGAGATCCTTGCCGAACTGCGGGCGATCGAGCAGGAGATCCTGCAGTGGATCAAGGAGCTGGAGGGGATGCTGCGATGAGGTGGCCGTCGGTTCCTGTTTCTGAGATTGCCAAGCAGGTGCGCGGAGTCTCCTACGACAAAAGCCAGGTTTCCAACAATCCCAGCCAGGGACTGATTCCAATCCTCCGAGCGGGCAACATTCAAGATGGATCCCTGCTCCTTAACCAGGACTTGGTTTTTGTGCCCGAGTCATGCGTGTCATCGCAGCAACTCCTGAGACCTGGGGACATCGTTGTGGCTGCAAGCAGCGGCAGCCTTGATGTAGTGGGAAAAGCAGCTCAGATTCAAAAGCCATGGCAGGGTTCATTCGGCGCCTTCTGCAAGGTCGTTAGGTCAACTTCCGACAGGATCGATCCTAGATACCTGCATCACTTTTTTCAGAGCTCTGGCTATCGTCGCAAGGTTTCGTCGCTGGCTGCTGGGGCAAACATCAACAATCTGAAAAACGAGCATATTGATGACCTCGAAATCCCCCTCCCCCCACTGGAGGAGCAGCGGCGCATCGCGGCGATTCTGGATAAAGCCGACCAACTTGACAAGAACAGACTTAGTGCAATCCAAAGTGTCGAAGCTCTACAGGGGTCCTTGTTTAACGAGATTTCCAATGCAAGCATGTACCCGAACAAGAATCTTGAGCAATATCGTCTTTCCGATCTTCTTGAGATCCCGCTCCGCAATGGGCTGTCGCCGTCAACCGAAGGGAGCGTCGAGTTCAGCGTGTTAACTCTGTCAGCGATAACGCGGGGCCGCTTCAAGCTCGAATCGACGAAAAAAGGAATTTTTAACAGCATTCCACCACGAGAGAAAACAGTAAACAGAGAGGACTTTCTGATTTGCAGAGGTAATGGAAACCTGAATCTTGTTGGTCTGGGAGAGTTCCCAGGCACTACAGACGAGTCCACAGCTTTTCCAGACACGATAATCGCAGCTCGCCTTCGGCATGAGCTCGTCAACCCGACTTATTTCGCAACAGCCTGGAAGCAGCAAAGCATCAGAAGTCAGATCCTTGGCAAGTCCCGAACTACCAATGGAACACACAAGATTAACCAGGCTTCTCTGGAGTCAATTGTCATCTCGCTGCCCTCTTTGGAGCGCCAGGCGGCCTTCGCAGGCAGAATTGCACCATTAAGAGCGCTTGCCGAGAAACACGAGTCTTCAATGCTCGCGAGATTGGCTGAATTAAAGAGTTCAATAATTGATCACTTTTTATATGGTAACCAATAGATGAAATCCACAGAAGCCAAGCTCCACCAGATCCTGGGCGCTGTCTCCCAGTTCATCATCCCGATCTACCAGCGCACCTATCCATGGACGCTCAAGGAATGCGAGCAGCTCTGGGATGACATCCTCCGCGCCGGTGCCACTGAGGAGATCGGTGTGCATTTCATTGGCTCGGTGGTGCACATCGATGAGGGCCTCAGGGAGCCGGGCCTTGCCTCACTTGTACACATCTCGGCGGTGGCCGATCTGCAGCACGAGCACCACCAGCTCATGGTCCTCGATGCTGCAGATCACGCGGTAGTCACCCACGCGATAGCGCCACAACCCCGCAAGATTGGCCCGCAGGCCACTGCCCCGTTCGCGCGGATCCGCGGTTTCCAGCACCAGGCGGTTCAGATAGCGCAGGATCGTCTGGGCGGTGCCGACATCCAGCTTCTTGAGCTGCCGCTTCGCCGTCTCAGAGAGCCGCAGGGTCCAGGCCAAGCTCACTCACCACATCGTCCAGGCTGTAAGTGCGTTCCTGGCCGAGGCGGATCCGCTCGGCCACTGCAGCTCCCAGGTAGGCATCCTCAAGGTCGTCGAGCCCGGCCTCGATCAACTGCCGCAGATAGAAGGCCTTCGTGCGGCCGGTCAGCTGTGCGAGCTGATCAAGCCGCTGCTCGATTGCCGGTTCCAGTCTCACCGTGGTGGCCATGCAGTCACCTGAATACATGCATTCACCCTAGGCGAGCTGGCCGGAGCTCGGGGCGCAAGCGTGGGAGGTCCTCACCAGCTACAACCCCTCCTGAGCGATCGCCCATTCCTCGACAAGCGCGACCACCCAGAGGGAGGCTCCAGCACGAGCCCACTCCGACTCAACCAAGGCCTCGGCCGACTGGAGCGTTGGGATGTGGACGCCATGCGCAGGCATAGGGAGACCCTCGCGGCATGGGCGCTGGATTTAAACGTGAGCCAGGAGGTTCTCAAGCTCACCATCGCCTACAAGGCCGAGACCAACGTCGTCGACATCGTCTCCCAGGCCAAGCGTCTGCGCCTCAGTCTCAATAGGCCCTTCGCGGAACTGGACGACACCGCCGAGGCCCCATGACCCCATCCGATCGCAGTAGCATGGACAGACTTCCTGTACAGATCCATGGCCATCGAAACCACCTACACCGCTGCCCGGGATCAGCTCAAGACCCTGATGGACCGGGTGGTGCAGGATCGCGAGGTGGTGATGGTGCGGCGCCGCAAGGGGGGCGATGTCGCCCTCGTCGCAGCCGAAGAGCTCGAGGGCCTGATGGAAACGGCTCACCTGCTGCGCTCCCCTCGTAATGCAGCCCGGCTCCTCTCAGCCCTGGAGCGTGCCCGTGGCGACGGTCTTCCCGCCCTCCGCCTTGAGGATCTCGAAGCTCAGCTGGAAGCATGAGCACCCCGCGAGTAGCGGTCTGCCATCCGGAGTTTCTGGAGGATCTGCTGCACTGGATCGAAACCGACCGCCGCACCGCTCGCCGCCTGCTTGACCTCATGAAGGCGGTGCTGCGCGACCCCTTCGGCGGCATCGGCAAACCGGAGCCGCTCAAATACCTCGGCCCAGGGGTCTGGTCGCGCCGAATCACCCAGGAGCACCGCTGCGTCTACCTCGTGAAGGCCGTCCGCATCGAGTTTCTGCAGGGGCGTTACCACTATTGAGCTCAGGCACGTTTACTCTCGCTTCGTCGTGATTGGCTTGGCTCCGCTCTACCCTCGCCAGCTCTGTTCGCCATCGCGCTGCTCACCTGCCCATGAGCTCCCAGTACGCCCTGATCGCCAGCCAGTGGCCTGAGCTCCACGAGGAGGCGCAGAAAGTCGAGCAATTTGCCCTGTCCGATCCCCGCACCGCCTGCTTTTACGCCCGTCGCACCATCGAGCTGCTGGTGGAGTGGGTCTACGACAACGATGGGCAGCTGGAGCGGCCCATCACCGCCCAGACCCTGGCGGATCTGATGTATGCGCGGGTCTTCTGTGACGTGGCCGGCGAGCAGATGCGTCGCTTTCGACTGCTCAAAGACCTCGGCAACAAAGCCGTCCATCGCAGCGATCCGATCCGTCCTGGCGATGCAGTGCTGGCGGCGCGGGAGTTGTTCCAGGTGCTGCGCTGGTTTGCGCTCACCTACGGCCGTGATCCCCAGCGAGTGCGGGGGTTCAGCTTCAACCCTGAGCTGTTGCCGAGCCGTGATGCGGCTATTGCGCAGCAGGCCCAGAGCCGTGAGCAGCTGCATGCCCTGGCCGATCAGCTGACCGAGCGGGACCAGCAACTGCGCGACCAACGCCTGGCCGCTCTGGCCTCGCAGGAGGAACTCGATCGGCTGCGGCAGGAGATCACCGCCCTGCGCAAGGCCAACGAAGCCGCCGCCCGGCCCGAGCCCGACCTGAGCGAGTTCGCCACCCGCCGCGCGTACATCGACCACTACCTCGAGGAAGCCGGCTGGGTGCATGGCCAGAGCTGCACCCATGAACACGAGGTGCAGGGCATGCCCAATGCCACCGGCCAGGGTTTCGTGGATTACGTGCTCTGGGGAGATGACGGCAAGCCCCTGGGCCTGGTGGAAGCCAAGCGCTCCAGCCGCGATCCGATGGAAGGCCAGCGGCAGGCTGAGCTCTACGCCAACTGTCTGGAGCAGCGCTACGGCCAACGGCCCCTGATCTTCCTCTCCAACGGCTACCGGCACCGGATCTGGGATGACCTGCGCTACCCGCCCCGTGAGGTGCAGGGCTTCTACAAAAAAGATGAGCTGGAAACCCTCATCCGCCGTCGCGAGATCCGCCAGCCCCTCGCCCAGGCCACCCTTTCCAACAGCATCGCCGGTCGCTACTACCAGCAGCGGGCGATCCGGGCGATCTGTGAATCGCTGGAGCAGGGCCGGCTCAAGGCGTTGCTGGTGCAGGCCACCGGCACCGGCAAGACCCGCACCGCCATCTCGCTCACCGATGTGCTCACCCGCTGCAACTGGGTGAAGCGGGTGCTGTTCCTCGCCGATCGCACCTCGCTCGTCCTCCAGGCCGAGCGCGCCTTCCGCCGCTTCCTGCCCGATTGCTCACCCGTGAACCTGGTGACCAACAAGGGCGGCGAGGGTCGCGTGTTCCTCTCCACCTACCCCACGATGATGAATCTCATCGATGCAGAGGACTCCCACGGCGTCAAGCGCTTTGGGGTAGGCCACTTCGATCTGGTGATCATCGACGAGGCCCACCGCAGCGTCTATCAGAAGTACGGCGCAATCTTTGCCTATTTCGATTCGCTGCTCAGCGGTCTCACCGCCACGCCTCGCGAGGAGATCGACCGCAACACCTACGAGCTCTTTGAGCGGGAGATCGGTCTGCCCACCGATGAGTACGGCCTCGATCAGGCCGTCGCCGATGGCTTTCTGGTGCCCTTCAAGCCCATCTCCGTGCCGCTGCGCTTCCCGCGCGAGGGCATCAGCTATGCCGACCTCAGCGACGAGGAAAAGACCCAGTGGGACCTGCTCGACTGGGAAGAGAACGTACTCGGATCCGGCCGGGTCGACTCCGGTGCGATCAATGCCTGGCTGTTCAACGCCGACACCGTTGACAAAGCCCTGCAGGTGCTGATGACCCAGGGCTGCCAGGACGCCGCCGGCGATCGTCTTGGCAAGAGCGTGATCTTCGCGCGCAACCACAAACATGCCGAGTTCATCCGCGAGCGCTTTGATCACCACTACCCCCACTTCGCCGGCAAGGCCGCCCGGGTGATCGACAACCAGGTGAAGTACGCCCAATCGCTGATTGATGCGTTCGCCGATCCCCAGAGCGATCTACGGATCGCCATCTCTGTCGACATGCTCGACACCGGCATCGACATCCCCGAGATCGTCAACCTGGTGTTCTTCAAGCCGGTGCGTTCGCGCACCAAGTTCTGGCAGATGGTGGGGCGCGGCACCCGCACCTGCAAAGACCTGTTCGGCCCGGGGCGGGACAAGGAGTGCTTCTGGATCTTCGATCTCTGCCAGAACCTTGAATTCTTTCTCGGTCAAGGCGGAGCCGTGTCCACCGCGGCTCCCGAATCGCTCAGCACCCGCCTGTTCCGCAGTCGCCTGGCGCTGATCGAGGCCATCGATCAGCAGGCCGTGCCGGCTGGCCCCGGCAGGGCCAGCCCGTGCCCAGAGTCTGCCAACGAGCCCACCAGCGGTCTGCAGCAGCATCGCCACTCGCTGGCTGAGCTGCTGCGCTGCCATCTGGCCGCCTGCCCCGCCGACAACTTCCTGGTGCGCCCACACCTGGAGCTGCTGGAGTGCTTCAGCCGTGCCGAGGCCTGGAGCCAACTCAGCCTCGACGATCACCAGGTGCTGGCCACAACCCTGGCCCCCCTGCCCTCGGCCTACGCCGAGGAGCAGGGCGACACCGATGCCGACGCGCGCCGCTTCGATCTGCTCCTCTACAACCTGCAGCTCGCCTTGCTGCGCGGCGAGCCACGCTTCCAGCGCCTCCAGCTGCAGCTGCGCGAGCTGGCCGCCCAGCTGGAGGCCCGGCCCAACATTCCCCAGGTGGCGGCCGAGCTGGAGCTGATTCGCGATCTGCTGCGGGATGAATGGTGGCAGGACGTCACCGTGGCGATGCTTGAGGAAGCGCGGCGCCGCCTGCGGGGCCTGATGGGCCTGATCGAAACCATCAGCAGGGAACCCCTCTACACCAACTTCGCCGACGAGCTCGGAGAGCTCCTCGAACGCGATGCCGCCGCCCTGCTCAGCCGCGACGAGTTCCAGCAGTTCCGCCTGCGGGCCCGCCAGTTTCTGCGCGCCCACGACGACCACCTCACCATGCAGCGCCTGCGCCGCAACCAGCCCCTCACCACCGCCGATCTCAACGAACTGGAGCAGTTCCTGATCAGCCATGGCATCGGCGATCAGCAGACCATCGCGCGCGCCCGTGAGGAGTGCAATGGCTTCGGGCTGTTCATCCGCTCCCTGGTAGGCCTCGATCGCAATGCCGCCAAGGAGCTGTTTGCCCACTACCTGGCCGAAGGCACCCACACCGCCAACCAGATCCGCTTCATCAACGAGATCATCGATGAACTCACCAGCCGCGGCGCCATGGATCCGGCCCGCCTCTACGACCCACCCTTCAGCGACCTGGCCCCCACCGGCCCGGAAGGCCTGTTCTCGGATGCGGAGGCGGAGCAGCTGTTTGATCTGCTCCAGCTGATCAATGACCGGGCCCGGCCGCTTCTGGCCGCCTAGGCAAACACCCGCTCCCAGTCGCGGGCCATGTCCACCACGTGCCAGCCGCGCTCAGGGGCCTGGCGCAGGGCCTCCACCAGCCGGCCGGTGCTCCTGGTTTCGGCGTCGTAGGCGAATTCCCGCTCGCCGTCGGTGTGGTGCACGATCAACCCGAAGCTCGGCCGCGTGTTGTGCATGGTGGTGTACTGCAGCATCGCCAGGTCGCCATCGCTGTTGCCGAAGGCCATCAGCGGCCGGCGGCCGATGAACTGGTGGATGCCCGCCGGCTTGCCGGCGCCATCGTTCACGAACAGGGTGTCGAGCGACTTCACCAGCACCGGCCCGCCGTCGCGCAGCTCGAAGTGGGTGCGGCCGGTGGAGCCCACCACCCGCTCCGGCGGGATGCCGTACACCCGCTCCACCCACACCCGCATGAAGTCGGCGCCGCCACCGGACACGATGAAGCTGCGGAAGTGATGGGCCCGCAGCAGCGCCAGCACCTCCTGCATCGGCCCATAGGTGAGGGCGTCGTAGGGCCGCTGCAGCTGGGGATGGCGGGCTGAGCCCAGCCAGGCCTCCACCGCCGCCGCGAACGCCTCGGTGGTCATGCCGGCGTGGCTCACGGCGATCACCCGCAGCAGCCCATCGAAGTGGTCGCCGGCCAGCAGGGCGCCGATGTCGCCGGCCAGGGCCGCCTGCACCATCGGATCGCTGGCCAGCTCCGGCTGGCGTTGCACCGCCCCCTTGAGCTCATCGAAGGCGAAGGCGGCCTGGAAGGGCAGCGGCTGCTCCGGCCAGAGGGTGCCGTCGTTGTCGAACACCGCCACCCGCTCCGCCTCCGGCACGAAATGGGCCGAGTCTTCGCTGCTCACGGCCGCCACGAAGGCCAGCAGGGCCTCCTTCACGGCACCGGGCCGCCAGGAGGGCAGGGGATCGGCGGCAACGGTGGCGATCACAGGGAATGGCTCCGCGGTAGGTGTGGATGGGTGGACCAGCCTCAGGGGCCATGCCCGATGGCTGCGCGGTCGTTGGTTGCGCCTGGAGATCCTGCTCAGCCCTCAGCCGCCGCCAGGGCCCGCACCACGTCGCCGCGGGTGAGCACGCCGGCCAGCTTGCCGTCGCCATCGAGCACGAACAGCCGCTGGGTGCCGCCCTCGTGCAGCTGGCGCGCCGCCGCCGGCAGGGGCAGGTCCACGCCGCAGGTGTGGGTGCGGCGGCTCATCACATCGCCCACCGTGCTGCCCAGCACCTGGTGCACCTCCTTGTCCCAGTTGAGTGGATTGCGCAGGTAGATCACCGCGTCGAGCAGCATCACGTAGGGGCCTGGCTGGAAGCCGCTCTCGCGCACCATCAGGTCCTGCTCGCTCAGCTCGCCCACCAGCGCGCCGCTGCCATCCAGCACCGGCAGGCCGCTGATGTGGTGCTCGCTCATCAGGGTCACCGCCTCCTGCAGGGGCGAATCCTGGTTCACGCTCAGCACCGGGGCGGTCATCACGGCGGAAACGGGCTGCTGCACCACGGGCGAGTCGGAGGGCTGGGCGCATTCTGAGCCCGCGGGCGCACCGCGCTGCCGGATGGGATCCAGGACCGTGCTCCACGGTTCCCGTGGATAAAATCTCATCGAGGTGAATCAGACCATGGCGAATCTCACCCTGGCGATCGATGACGCCCTGCTGCAGCGGGCACGGCAGGAAGCGCTGCGCAACAACACCTCGGTGAATGCCCTGGTGCGCGAGTTCCTCGGCAGCTATGTGGATGCCCGCAGCCGCCGTCTCGAGGCGCTGGCCCGGTTTGAAGCCGTGGCCAGCGGCAGCGCCAGCAGCAGCGCCAGCCCCTGGAGCCGCGATTCGCTGCACGAGCGCAGCTGATGCGCGCCTTCATCGACACCAACCTCTGGGCCTACCGGCTCGACCGGCGTGAACCGGCCAAATCCCAGCGTGTGGGCCACTGGCTGGCCGCCATCACCGCCGAACACGAGGTGGTGATCAGCACCCAGGTGCTGATCGAACTGCGCTCCGTGGTGTCGCGGAAAATGAACCCCCCGCTCCCAGATCGGCAGATCACCGAGCTGCTGGAGGCCATGAGCGGCTTTGAAGTGGTGAGCACCAACGCCAACCTGGTGCTCGATGCCCATGCCCTGGCCATTCAGGAGCAACTCAGTTGGTTTGATGCCCTGATCGTGGAGGCCGCACTGCGCAGCCGTTGCGACGTGCTGTTCAGCGAGGACCTCCATCACGGCGGTTCGATCGACCACCTGCAGCTGATCAATCCCCTGGCGGAACCCTGAACAGCTCCAGCCAGGGGTTTCCTGCATCACCGCATCGGGCGGGTGGGCCTGGTTCCACGATCCTGAGCAGACTGCGGTCATACAAACCAGCCCCCGATGAGCCGTTTCCAGGAAGCCCTGCGCGCCGCCAACAACCTGCGCCTGCTAGCGGCCGTGGGCCGCAGCGGCGGCGAGTTGGGCAGCATCGCCGACCTGATCGACAACTTCCTGGGTAGCCCCCAGCTGGCCGCCAGCGTGGAGCGTCTCAGGGCGGTGCCCGAGGGGGCGGCCCTGCTGGCGGAGCACTATCCCCCCCTGCAGCCGGACATCGACCAGCTGCGCCAGCTGCCTCCCGGCAGCCTGGGCCGCCGCTACGCCGACCTGATTCTCTCGCTGGGCTACGACCCCGAGTTCTTCCGCCCCCGCGACACCGGCAGTGATGACCGCTGGCTCACCCAGCGCATCGCCACCACCCACGACATCCACCACGTGGTGGCGGGCTTCGGCACCGAGGCCGCCGGTGAGAACGGCGTGCTGGCGATCACCGCCGCCCAGATCGGCTTCCCCGGCTACGTGCTGCTCACCAGCGCCGGCCAGCTGGCCGCCTTCCGCTTCCAGCCCGAGCGCTTCCCCCTGCTCAGCGCCGCCCAGGCCCACGGCCATGCCATCGCCCGCCAGGCCCAGTGCCTGGCGGCGGTGAAGTGGGAGGAGGGCTGGGAGAAGCCGGTGCGCCAGTGGCGCGAGGAGCTGGGCATCAGCGACCCGGCCGACGCCGAGCCCTACGGCCTCGATGCCCAGCTCGGACCGCTGCCATGAGCCTGGCCCAGACCAGACTGCGGCGCCTGGCGGATGGGCTCACCGTGGGCCGGGCCCTGCTGGGGCTGCCGCTGATCCTGGCCCTCGCCGGCGGTGCGGCGGGCCTGGCCTGGTGGCTGCTGCTGCTGGGCGGGCTGAGCGACTGGGCCGACGGCCTGTTGGCCCGCCGCGCCGGCGGCGGCTCGGCGTGGGGCGCCCGCCTCGATCCCCTCACCGACAAGATTCTGATCGCCGCCCCCCTGCTCTGGCTGGCCGCCCAGCCGGCCTGGCCCCAGCAGCTGCCGCTCTGGGCCGTGTGGCTGCTGCTGGCCCGCGAACTGCTGATCTCCGGCTGGCGCAGCGGCGCCAGCGGCGGCGGGCCGGCCTCCTTAACCGGCAAGGCGAAAACGGTGCTGCAGTTCGCCAGCCTGCTGCTGCTGCTCTGGCCGATGGGCTGGGGGCTGGGCTCCGGCACGGGCCAAGGGGCCGGCGGCCTTGCAGCTGACCTGCATCAACTGGGCTGGTGGCTGTTCTGGCCCTCGCTGCTGCTGGCCCTCAGCTCGGCCTGGAGCTATCTGCGCCAGGCCTCCACTCCCCCGCACCGCTCCCGATGAACCTGTTCAACACCTGGCCGGAACGGCAGGCGCGGCTGGGGCGCTGGGCCCTGCTGCTCGGCTGGCTCGGGCTGATCGCCCTGCCCCTGCTGCCGATCAACCGCGACGGCCGCCGTCCGGAGATCTGCGACGCCTTCCCCATCTGCGGCGACGGGCTGGCCACCGATCTGTTCTGGAATCTGGGCCTGCCCCTGGTGCTGGTGTGCGTGGTGCTGAGCCACGAGCTCTGGCGCCGCATCTGCCCGCTCTCGTTCGTGTCCCAGCTGGCCCGGGCGCTGGGCTGGCAGCGCACGGTGCCGGGGCGCAACGGCAAGCCCCAGCTGGTGGCGGTGGAGGAGAACTCCTGGCTCGGCCGCCATCACGTGCAACTGCAGTGGAGCCTGCTGATCGCCGGCCTCTGCCTGCGGATCCTGATCGTGAACAGCAATGCCCTGGCCTTCAGCCTGCTCGCCGTCGCCGCCCTGCTGGGGGCCCTGGTGAGCGGCTGGGCCTACTCCGGCAAGGCCTGGTGCCACTACCTCTGCCCCTTCGGCCCGGCGCAACAGGTGCTCACCGGGCCCCGGGGGGTGATCGGCTCCACCGCCCATCTCGACAGCCCCACCCGCACCACCCAGTCGATGTGCCGCACCACGGCCAGCCAGCCCGGCCAGGCCGATGTGAGCACCTGCGTGGCCTGCAGCCGGCCCTGCCTGGACATCGACGCCGAGCGCACCTACTGGCAGAACCTGCAGGGCAAGCGCGGCCTCAACTGGGCCTGGTACTCCTATCCGGGCCTGATCCTGGGCTTCTTCCTGCTGATCCAGGCCACGGCACCGGCAGGCCTGGCGGTGGACTACCTCAAGAGCCGGCTGTTCGTGTACGACGACCGGCTGGCCGCGCTCGCCTGGCAGCCCTTCCTGCCGGCCGGCTGGCCCCAGCTGCCCCGGCTGGTGATGATCCCCCTGCTGCTGGCTACCGCCTGCGTGCTCTCCCAGCAGCTGTTCACGGCCGTGGAGCGCTGGCTGGAGCGACGCCATGCGGGTGCCGGCCGCCGGGATGGCCGCGAACGGGCCATCCACCAGACCCGCCTGCTCACCACCTTCCTATCGGTGATCACCTACTTCCAGTTCAAGGGCAGCCCCTTCGGCATCGGCGGCAGCCGGGGCGATGCCCTGTTCATCACCCTGGTGGTGGCCCTCTCGGCGGTGTGGCTGCACCGGGGCTGGCATCGCGACCGGGGCCTCTACGAGCGGGAGAGCACCAGCACCAGCCTGCGGCGCCAGCTGGGCAAGCTCGGCGCCCAGCTCGAAGGGCTGCTGGCGGGGCGGCGGCTGGAGGATCTCAGTGCCGGCGAGGTGTTCGTGCTGGCCAAGGCCCTGCCGGTGCAGGCCCAGTCGGAACGCCGGTCGGTGTACCGCTCGGTGCTGGGCGATCTGCTGCATCAGGGGCGGCTCGATCGCCAGTCCTCCCTGCTCAAGCTGGAGGAACTGCGCACCAGCCTGGGCCTCAGCCCCGAAGACCACCAGGCCGCCCTGGAGGTGCTGAGCGTGGAAGACCCGCTGCTCGATCAGCTCAGTGCCAGCGAGCTCACCGGACTGGACCTGCGCCTGAGCGCCGCCCACGAGGAGATCGAGGATCTGCTGCGGTTAAGCGGCCACGCCACCCTGGCCACTGGCACCGTCTCGCCCTCGGCGCGGCAGCGCCTGGAGCGGATCCGCCGGGAGAGCGGGCTGGACCCGGCCACCTGGGAGCAGCTGCTGGCCGAGTACGCCCCCGGCGCCAGCCGGGGCAGCCGCCAGCTGCAACAGCTGCGCGGCGCCGTCCGCCAGCACCTGGCGGAGCGGCGCAGCCTTGAGCTGGCCAGCAGGGAAAAGCCACTGCTGCGGCCCCTGCTGCTCAGCCTGGACAGGCGCATCGCCGGCCTGCTGCCCCCCCTGGTGGAGCTGGAAAAGCAGCTGCTCCAGGCTGAGGGGCGGTCCTGCCCCGGCGGGGAGACCCTGGCGCTCTACGGGGCCCTGGCCCCAGCGGTGATCACTGTCCTGGCCAGTGAGGACGCCACCACCCTGGCCCTGGGCGCCTGGTTGGATCACCAGGCCCACCAGCCCCTGGCGCTGGATCCGTTACCCCCTCCTGACGCGGTGCTGCGCGCGCTCTGCGGCGCCGACAGCGATCCCGCCAGCCAGGACTGGGCCCGGGCCCTGCTGGCCCAGCAGACACCCCAGGAGAACCCGCTGTGGCCCGAGCTGGCCGCCACACCCGCCGGGATGGCGCTGCTCAGCAGCCTGGAGCCGAGGGCCCTGCTACAGCTCCCCAGACTCTGCCGGTTGCAGCAGGTGGCAGCGGGGGAGGCGATCACGTTGGAACCCGACGGCGTCGCCCTGCTGCTCGAGGGCTGCTGCCGGCAGGCCAATGGCCAGGAGCTCCAGGCCGGCCAGAGCGCCGGGGCAGCGCTCACCTTCATCGGCCTGATCGACTACCTGCTCGGCCACGGCACCAGCCCGGACAGCGCCCTGAAGGGTCTGACCGCGGGCCCGGGCGGCTGCCGCTGGCTGGCATTCCAGCGCCGCCACTTCCGCGAGCTGATCGATATCGCTCCGGTGCTGGAGTCCCTGATCATCCGCCAGCTGGCCCTGGCGAACCGGCCGGCAGACCCGGCGGGCACCGTCTAGTTCGACCGCCTGCCGCTGGGTCCCAGGGGGGTAGCCAGAACCAGCAGCACCCCGCTCACCAGCAACACCAGGGTGGAAAGCACCTGGATCTGGGGAGAGATCTCCCGCTGGAAGGCACCGGCCAGATAGAGGGGCAGGGTCACGGTTTCACCGGCGGTGAAGCTGCTGATCACGTAGTCGTCGAACGAGAGGGAGAAGCTGAGCAGGCTGGCAGCAAGCAGCCCCGGCACCAGCAGCGGCAGCGTCACGCGCCGGAAGGCGGCCAGGGGGGTCGCACCCAGGTCTTGGGCGGCCAGCTCCAGGCTGGGATCGAAGCCCGCGAGCCGGGCCTTGAGCGTGAGGGCGGCGTAGCTCAGGCAGAACAGGCTGTGGGAGAGCAGCAGGGTGAGCGGGCCCCGGGGCAGGTTGAGATCCACGAACAGGCTGAACAGGGCTGTGGCCAGCACGATCTCCGGATTGGTGAGCGGCAGGGCCAGCAGCAGGCCGATGGCCCGGCTTCCGCGGGGGCGCAGCCGCTCCAGGGCCAGGGCCATCAGCCCCCCCAGCAGCACCGCCAGAACTGCCGCCGCCAGGGCCAGGGCCAGGCTGGTGAGGAACGCCTGGGTGAGGGCGGCATCGGCGAGTGGCTGGCGCCAGTTGGCCAGGGTGAACCCCTGCCACACCAGGTTGAAGCGGCCACGGGGCGCGTTGAAACTGAACAGCACCATCACCACGATCGGCGCATAGAGCAGGGCGAAAGCCAGGGCGCTCACCAGGGCCAGCAGCCAGCTGCCGAATCCCCTCATGGCAGGGCGAGGTCGTCGGGGCCGCCCCGGCGCAGCTGCAGCCACACCGCCACACCGCTCAGCGCCATCAGCACCAGGGTCAGCGCCATCAGCACCAGGGCCAGGGCCGCCGCTCGCGGGGCCTGCAACTGCACCAGCAGCAGATTCTCGATCGCGTTGGCGATCATCCGCTCGTTCGGCCCGCCCAGGAACAGGGGGTTCACTACATCGCCGGCCGCCGGAATCAGGCTGAGCAGCAGGGCCGAGGCCAACCCCGGTCGCGACAGCGGCCACACCACCAGCCGGAAGCGCCGCCAGGGTCCGGCGTGCAGGTCGGCGGCGGCCTCCAGAAACCGACGGTCGATCCGCTGCAGGGCCACCACCAGCGGCAGCACCAGAAAAGGCAGCTGCGTCGAGGTGAGCCCCAGCACCACCGCTGTGGGGGTGTTCAGCAGGCGGCCATCGCGCAGCAGCCCCAGGCCGTTGCCCAGCTCGGTGAGGCCAAGGGCAGCCACCAGGCCCAGCACCGGGCCGTTGTCGCCCAGCAGGCTGGTCCAGCAGATCGCCCGCACCAGGTAGGAGGTGAGCGAGGGCAGCACCACCAGCCCGATCAGCAGCGGTTGCCAGCGGCCGCCGCGGAAGCGGATCGCGCAGGCCAGCGGATAGGCCAGCAGCAACCCCAGGGCCGTGGACAGGGCGGCAAAGGCGACCGAGCGCAGTAGCACTGGCCCGTAGGTGCCCAGCCCGTCCGCATAGTTGGCCAGGCGCCAGCTGAAGCGGGTCTCCAGCCCGAAACGGCTCAGCGGTTCCGACAGCGACAGCGGCACCAGGCCCAGCAGGGGCAGCAGGTAGAGCAGGGTGAGCCAGAGCAGGCCGGGCGCCAACAGGATCCAGGCCCACCCCAGGCGACGCTCAGCCCTCGGTGATCGCAGCAAAGCGCTCCTCCCAGCGGGCTTCCTCGCTCTCACTCAACGGGCCGAACACCCGCAACCGCTGCTGCGTTGCCGCATCGGGGAACATCAACGGGTTGGAGGCCAGCTCGGCTGTTGCGGGATCCCTGGCCAGGATCTCCTGCACACCCTGCACCGGGGAGATGTACTGCACCGCTGCGGCGATCCGAGCCGCCTCCACGGGCTCGTACACCCAGTTCATCCAGCGGGCGGCCGCCTGCGGGTGGCGAGCCCCCTTGGGCATCACCATCACGTCGGCCCAGAGCACACCGCCGGTCTCCGGCACCAGGAAGCGCAGGTCGGGCTCCTCCTGGGCCAGCTGGGCCACATCCCCCGACCAGCCGATGCAGGCCGCCAGATTGCCGGCCAGCAGATCGTTCTGGTAGTCGTTGCCGGTGAAGCGGCGGATCTGGCCATCGCGGCGGGCCCGCTCCAGCCGATCGAAGGAGGGCTGGGCCGCCTGCCAGCTCGGAGCGCTGATGTCCTGGCCGTCGGCCAGCATCAGCAGGCCCATCGTGTCGCGCATCTCCAGCAACGCCGACACCCGGCCCTTGAGGGCCGGATCGAACAGGTCGTCGACGCCGGTGAGCTCCCGGCCCGTGGCCTTGATGTTGTAGGCAATGCCGGCGATGCCGGACTGCCAGGGCAGGCTGTAGCGCCCCTTGGGGTCCCAGGAGGGGTTGCGCAGGTTGGGAATGAGGTTGGCGGCATTGGGCACCTCGGCCAGGGGCAGGGGCTCCACCCAGCCCAGGGAGATCAACCGTTGAGCCAGCCAGGAGGTGAGCACCAGCAGGTCCTGGCTGAGCGGACGGCCCGCAGCCAGCTGGGGCTGGATGCGGGCAAAGAACTGGCGCGTGTCGTTGATGTCCTCCAGGTAGCGGAGCTGGATGCCGGTATCGGCGCGGAAGCGGGCCACACTGCCCGGGGCATCGGGCTCGTCTGTGTCGATGTAGAGCGGGAAGGAGGAGATCACCAGCTCACCGCCCCCGCCGCCACCACTGGTTGGGTCGGCGGTTCCACCACCCTGGCCGCGGCAGGCCTGCAAAAGCGGTGGAGCCAGTACGGAGCCGGCGGCGGCCAGCCCCAGCTGACGCAGAAAGCGGCGGCGGCTCGGGACCGTTGGCCGGACGCCTGGCACAGGGGGGTGACCTGAGATGGGGGGGTGAAGGGTCATGCCGGCTCCTCCAGCAGGTGACTGTCGGCCGGGTTCCAGCAGCACCAGAACTCGGAACCCACGCGCAGATTGTTGGGCACGGCGGCCGCGGTGTCGATGGCCACCAGCGCCTGGTCCCGCTCCGTGCGCAGGCGCACCTCCACCGTGGCGCCCTGGAATACCAGCTCCCGCACCCGGGCCCGCAGGCCCCGCTCCCCCTGTACCGGTGCGCTGGAGCGCAGACGCAGCCGCTCCGGCCGCAACAGGCGCAGCCCGGCACCGGTTCCATCGGGCAGCAGGTTGGCGGCGCCCAGGAAGGTGGCCACCACCGCACTGCGGGGGCAGTCGTAGAGCTGCCGTGGCGTGCCCACCTGCTCCAGCCGGCCCTCGTGAAGCACGGCCAGACGGTCGCTGAGGCTGAGGGCCTCCTCGCGATCGTGGGTCACCAGCACGAAGGTGATGCCCACCTGGCGCTGGATGCGCTGCAGCTCGGCGCGCATCGTGCGGCGCAGGTCGGGATCGAGGGCCGCCAGGGGCTCATCGAGCAGAAGGGCGGCCGGCGCATTCACCAGCGCCCGCGCGAGGGCCACCCGCTGCTGCTGGCCGCCCGAGAGCTGGTGGGGGCGGCGGCGGGCCAGGTCAGCCAGCCGCACCACCTCCAGCGCCTCCCCCACCCGCCGCCGCACCTCGGCCTCCGCCAGCCGCAGGGAACGGGGCCCGAAAGCCACGTTGTCCCACACGCTCAGGTGGGGGAACAGGGCGTAGTTCTGAAACACCAGGTTCACCGGCCGGCGGTGGGGAGGGGCATCGGTGAGATCCCGGCCCTGCAGCAGCACCCGGCCCCGGTCCGGGCGGTCGAATCCCGCGATCAGCCGCAGGGTGGTGGTTTTGCCGCAACCGGAGGGGCCGAGCAGGGAGAAGAACTCACCGGCGCCCAAGGAGAGGTTGAGGCTGTCCAGGGCCAGCTGGTCGCCATAGCGGCGGCTCAGGTTCTGCAGGACGATCACGCCGGCATCCCCGTTGCCATCAGCACTGAAGGAAACAGACTTCAACGATCGGAGCCCTCCGGTGGCGCCGTTCTATAGCAATCCTTCCCACACTCCGATGTCCACCATGACCCCCAGCGGCGCCCATCCCCAGGCGGGGCTCGACGCCGTGGTGGTGGGCGCGGGGCTCTCCGGCCTGATCTGTGCCCGGGCTCTGCAACGCGCCGGCCTGCGGGTGGGGCTGCTGGAGGCCCGCGAGCGCTGGGGCGGGCGGATGCATGGCCGCGTTGCGGGCATCGCCGGGCTGCCGATGGACCTGGGGGGCCAGTGGGTGGGAGCCAGCCACCACCACCTGCTGGGGCTGCTGGAGGAGTTCGGCCTGCGCCGCTACCCCACCCACTATGAGGGCGAAGGGGTGTTCCTCTGGAACGGCGTGGCCCACCGCGCCAGCGTGGAGCACGACTTTGCCGCCAGCCTGCTGTTCTTCCGCCCGGCCGAGCTCAACCTTCCCGCATCCGAGCGGGAGCAGGCCCTGGCCCTGCAGGCCCGCTTCCGGCAGCTGGTGGAGCAGGTTCCGCCCCAGGCCCCCTGGGCCACCCCCGACGCCGAACTGCTCGACCGGACGACCGTGGCCCAGTGGCTGGAGCAGCAGGGAGCCGGAGAGCTGGCGGGCTACCCGCTGGCCTGGCTCACGCGCATGGGCGGCTCCGGGGGCTTTGAACCCCACGAGAGCTCGATCCTGCACCTGGCCTGGACCCAGGCTGTGGCGCCCCAGCACGAGACACCGGAGGCCTGGCTGGTGGAGGGGGGCATCTCCCGGGTGGCCGAGCGCCTGGCCGCCGAGCTCAAAGAGCTGATCCAGCTGGCCGCACCCGTGGTGTCGATCCGTCAGCAGAACGACAGGGTGGCGGTTGGTTGCAGCGACGGCAGCGTGATCGAGGCGGGGGCGGCGGTGGTGGCCATTCCACCGCCGCTGCGGCTGGCCATCCACTACGACCCGCCCCTGCCGCCCCAGTGGAGCGGCCTGCTGCAGCGCTCACCGATGGGCTCGATGGTGAAGGTGCTGGCCATCTACCCCCGGCCGTTCTGGCGCGAGCAGGGGCTCAACGGCCTGGGCATCGGCAACCTGCCCACCCTGGAGCTCACGGTCGACAGCTCGCCGCCGGGGGGGCCGGGGGTGCTGGCCGGCTTCATCGCCGGCGAGCGGGCCGTGCGCTGGCAGCAACTGCCGGAGCGCGAGCGGCGCCAGGCCGTGCTGGCCGACCTGCAGGCCTGGTGGGGACCCGCGGCGGCTGAGCCGCTGGAGCTGGTGCTGCACAACTGGAACGCCGAACCCTGGAGCGGCGGCGCCTTCACCAGCTACCTCACCCCAGGCGCCTGGACCAGCTATGGCCAGATCTGGCAGCAGCCCCACCAGCGCGTGGTGTGGGCCGGCACGGAAGCGGCCAGCCGCTGGCCGGGCTATTTCGAGGGGGCACTCGAGGCCGGCCTGGCGGCAGCTGAGCAGGTGGAGAGGCTGCTCAGCCGCCGATCAGGGCCGCATCAGCACTGAAATCGGGGCTGGTGGGCATCTGCCGGGCGTAGTCGTTGTCGTAACTGTCAGCCAGGGTGGCCTCCAGGTCGAACACCGGCTCCCAGGCCAGCTCGCGCCGCACGCGGGTGATGTCGGTGAGGAAGTGGGCCAGGCGCAGGGGGAAGGCCTTGCGGGCCTTCTTGTCGAGCCCGGCGGGATCGAAGCTGCGGATCTCCACTGTTTCCGGATCCTGGCCGGCGGCCCGGGCGGCGGCGTGCACCAGCCCCCGGAAGGTGATCCCCTGGCGGCCGCTGCAGTTGTAGATGCGGTTGGCGGCGGCATCCACTTCGATGCAGCGGGCCATGGCGGCGGCCAGATCGCTCACGTGGCCCAGTTGGGTGATCGTGCTGCCATCGCCGGGCAGGGGCACGGGCCGGCCGTGCACGATGCGATCAAAGAACCAGCTCTCCACCGGGTTGTAGTTGCCAGGCCCCACGATGTAGGTGGGGCGGAAACTGGTGAAGGCGATCCCCTGGCTGCGCAGCCAGGCCTCGGTGTGGAGCTTGCCGGCGTGGCGGCTGGCCGGATCGGTGGGGCTGTCCTCATCGAGGGGCCAGAGCTCGCTGTCGGCGTACACGCCGGCCGAGCTCACGTACACGAACCGGTGGCTCGGGGCCCCGGTGCGGGCGATCACCGCCTCGGAATCCTCGAGATTGCGGCCGGAGCTGTCCACGATCACATCGAAGCGGCGGCCCTCCAGCTGCTGCAGGCCCTCGGCCGTGCTGCGGTCGCCCAGCAGGTGCTCCACCCCCAGCGGCGCCGGCTTGTTGCCGCGGGTGAACAGGGTGAGGGCATGGCCGGCGGCCTGCAGGCGCTCCACCAGGGGCTTGCCCACGAAGCGGGTACCGCCCATCACCAGGATGTCCATGCCGTTGCCCGCAGCCGGGCCGAGAAACGGCGGCCATTCTGGTGGTCGCCGGCTCAGGCCAGGCCCTCAACCAGCAGCGCCCGGCCTGCCCATCAACCCACCTGGCCCCATCAACCGGGAGCCCCACCAATCCCCAGGCGGGCCAGCAGCCAGGCCCAGAGCGGCACGCTCACCAGGGCCAGCAGGGTGCTCACCAGCACCAGGCCGGCGGCGGCCTGCACCATCGCCGCCGGCCGCTGGGGCGTGGCCTCGGCCAGCAGCAGCACCGCCACCGCCGTGGGGGCCGCCGCCTGCAGCACCGCGGCGGCCATGGCCAGGGGCGGCAGGGCCAGTGGGGTGCGGGCCAGCAGCAGGCAGAGCCCGAGCAGCACCAGGGGGAACAGCAGCAACTTCACCGCCAGCACCAGCCAGAGGCGTCGCGGCAACCGAATGGCCGTGCTCCGGGCCAGTCGCATACCCACCAGCAGCAGCGACAGCAACACCACACCACGGGCCGGCCACCACAGCCATTGCGCCAGCACAGCGCTCCAGGGGGTGAGCTGCAGCAGCCCGGCCCCCAACAGGCCCCGGCTGGCGGGGCTGGCCAGCAGGGCCCGCAGCAGGGCCCGGGGCCGCAGCCGCTCACCCGCCAGCAGCAGGGGCCCCAGGCACCAGGTGAACAGGGTGGCGACCAGGTCGTAGCTGATCGCGTAGCCCACCGCCTGGGGCGGCAGCAGGGCCAGGGCGGCCGGGATGCCGAAGTAGGCGGTGTTGCCCACCACCGCCGCCAGCTGCTCATGGGGGCTGGGGAAGCAGCCCCGCAGCAGCAGCAGCCCGGCCGCCACCGCCAGCAGAGCCAGCAGGGCCACCTGGCCGTAGCGCCAGTCCAGGCCGGCGCGCAGCAGCAGGCCGGTGAGGCTGAAAGGCACCCCCCAGCTCACCAGGGGGGGAGCCAGGCGGGCGGACAGCTGGGGCCAGCGCCGGCCGAGCAACAGTCCCAGCGCCAGGGCCGGGCCGAGTTCGAGCAGCACCAGCACGGGGGGCCACAGGGCGGCGACCGCCCCAGGATGGCCGCGCAGGGCAGCAGCAGCGCCAGCGACAGCCGTCAGCTGGGCATGTTCCACCCCCTCCCCTGCCCGCAATCCCACAGCCATGCGCCCCAGTCCGGCCTACACCGCCCAGCCCGCCGCCCTGGCCCGCAGCGGCGGCTTCCGCCACTTCCGGCTGGTGGGGGAGCGGGGGCGCGGCCGCCAGCGGAGCCTGGAGCTGGCCGCCGTGCTCGACGGCAGCTTCCGGCTGCTGCTGACCCGGGCCGAACTGGCCAACCGTGAGCTCTGGCAGCCTGGCTGGCATCCCCTGCCGCCGCCCATGCAGATCATCCCCGCCATCGACCTGCTCGACGGCCAGTGCGTGCGCCTGCACCAGGGCGACTACGACCAGGTCACCCGCTTCAGCGATGACCCGGTGGCCCAGGCCCTCAGCTGGCAGGAGCAGGGGGCGGAGCGGCTGCACCTGGTGGACCTGGACGGCGCCCGCAGCGGCGAGCCGGTGAACGACGCAGCCATCAAGGCGATCACGGCCGCCCTGTCCATTCCGGTGCAGCTGGGCGGCGGCGTGCGCAGCGCCGAGCGGGCGGAGGAGCTGCTGGCCGCGGGCCTCGAGCGGGTGATCCTGGGCACGGTGGCGCTGGAGCAGCCCGAGCTGGTGGTGCAGCTGGCCAGCCGCCATCCAGGCCGGATCGTGGTGGGCATCGACGCCCGCGACGGCCAGGTGGCCACCCGCGGCTGGCTGGAGACCAGCAGCATCGAGGCCACGGCGCTGGCCCGGGAACTCTCGGCCTGCGGCATCGCCGCGATCATCAGCACCGACATCGCCACGGACGGCACCCTGGCCGGGCCCAACCTGGAGGCCCTGCGGGCGATGGCGGCGGCCAGCGCGGTGCCGGTGATCGCCTCCGGGGGGATCGGCACCCTGGAGCACCTGCTCTCCCTGCTGCCCCTCCAGTCCCTGGGGGTGAGCGGGGTGATCGTGGGCCGGGCCCTCTACGACGGCCGGGTGAACCTGGCCGAAGCCCTGCAGGCGATCGGTGCCGGCCGCTGGCAGGACGTGCCCGAGACGCCGGGCAGCAGCGCCATCGCCTGACGCGGATCGTTTGCGGACTGGCTTATAACAGACGGATCAGCTGTTCCGGTGTGTTCCGTGAGCGCCGTCGCCCTCACTTCAGGCCCGCGTGATGCCGGTGGCCCGCGCCGCACCGGAGCTCCCCTGTGCTCGCCTCCTGACGCCAGCCCAGGCGAAACGGGATGCAGCTCAGTCGAGGACGTGTACCGCCGCTGCCGCGACCTGGGCATGCGCCTGAGCCGTCAGCGGCGCATGGTGCTGGATCTGCTCTGGAGCGAGAAGAGCCATCTCAGCGCCCGCGACATCTTCGAGAGACTGAACAATCTCGGCCGCAACATTGGCCACACCTCCGTGTATCAGAACCTCGAAGCCCTGCAGTCGGCCGGGGTGATCGAGTGTCTCGACCGGGCCAGTGGTCGCCTCTACGGCTACCGCAGCGATCCCCACAGCCACCTCACCTGCCTGGAGTCCGGGGCGATCCAGGACCTCGACGTGGAACTGCCCCCCGAGCTGCTGCGCCGGATCGAAGCCCACACGGGGTTCGCGATCGAGTCGTACACCCTGCACCTCTCGGGGCGGCGGCGGCCTTGCTGAGCTCGGTACCTTGAGCGTGCCGCTGTGTCCTCCCGCTTGACCACCCAGCTCCTGCTCCTGGCTGAGCCCCTGCGGGCTGCTGGCTTGGGCAGCTGGATTGAATCGGGCCGAGGCGGTGCGGGGAGCGGCTTGATGGGTGACATCCAGGTGGTGGCAGGGGCGGATGCCCTGCAGGGGCCGCCTGGCTTGGTGCTCTGGGCTCCCGCCGCCGGGATTCCCCTGGTCAGCCTGCAGCGGGAGGCCACCCTGCTGCGCGAGCGTTGGCACCCTGCCCCCCTGCTGCTGGTGCTGAGCGAAGGGCACGGTCTGGCCAGCACCGACCTGCTGCTGCTGGCCAGCGAGGGCCTGCTGGAAGCACCCGACGCCAGCCAGCTGCTGGCCGCCCTGAACACCCTGCTGGGCGGCGGCCGGGTGCTGGAGCTGCAACCCGGACGGCAGGAGGCTTCCCAGCGTCAGGGGCAGGCAGGGCCGACCACCATCGGCCAGGCCCTGCTGCTGAGCGGCCTGCAGCAACTGGACATCGCCAGCAGCGGCTGCCGCCTGCTGCTCAGCCGGCGCGGCATTCACCCCCTGGCGCGGCTGCTGCTGGAAGGCCGGCTGCGGGAGATGGCCATGGCGCGCCGTTTCCTGCTCTGGATCTGGGGACCGTTGAGCCTGGCCTGGAGCGACCCGGTTGGCCCCATTGCGGGAGCCACCGCCCGCCCCCAGCCCGGGGGTCCGGGAGCGGGCAGCAGCAGCCTCACCCTGCAGCAGCGCAACGCCTCAGGCGTGTGGCTGGCCGTGCAGGGGCGGCTGAGCTCAGCCATCGAGGCCGGCCTGGCCAACCGCAGCGGCCAGCTGCTGGCCCTGGAAGGACTGAACGGCGACCGCCGCTCCGACCTGCTGCTCGCCCTGCTCAGCCAGCTCGATGCCCTGCGCCAGCAGCTGGCCGAGGAACTGGCCCAGACCCCGGGCGATGCGATGGCTCTGCTCCAACAGCGCTGGCGGGTGCTGCAACCCAGGCTGCGGGAGCAGGCCCTGCTGGCGATGGCCAGCCCCTATGTGCAGATCCCTCAGGAGGGCAAACTTCAGCCCGTCGCCTCCTCCCTGGTTCAGGCCAGCGATCTCAGCCTCGACGACCCCGAGTTGCCGGACCCACAGCCGATGCTGGCCACCCTGGTGCTGGCCCGGCCCCTGCTGGTGGACGGCCAGCTGCTGCCCCCGGATGAGCCCAGGGCGGTGCTGCACCTGGAGCAACTGGTGGCCAACTGGCTGCTGCGCAATGCCGAACTGCTGGCCGCCGACGTGCTGGCCTGCTGCGGCAGCTGGCCGGAACTGCGCCGCTATCTGCTGCGGCCCGAGCTCCTCGCCACCCGCAATCTCGAGCGCCTGCGCAACCAGCTCAATGCCCAGCAGCGCTGGCTGAGCTGGTTCAGCCGGCCGATCGCCCTCTATGAGAGCCGCCGTGAGCTGCTCTGCCTCGAGGGCGGCACCATCGCCAGCCGCAATCTGCTCGAACCGCGCGACCAGGAGCTGCGCAGGCTCGGCTGGCTGCAGCAGGTGGTGACCCTCTCCCTGGAGGCCCGAGATGCCGTCGGGCCCCAGCTGCGCCAGCTGATCCGCGGGATCGGGGATCTGCTGGTGGTGCTGCTCACCCAGGTGGTGGGCCGGGCGATCGGCCTGGTGGGCCGGGGGATCCTGCAGGGCATGGGCCGCAGCCTCGGCCGTTCCTGAACGGCAAGCCGCCACAATGGCGCCAACCGAACCGTCCAGGGTGAACCGCAGCTTCAGAGCCGCATCCAGTGTTGCGGTCAGGCAACTCTCCCAGCTGGCTCAGCGCATGGTCGTTCTGGCCCTGATGGTGGGCCTGCTGGGGCTGGCGCCGGCACGCGCCCAGGCCTCCCTCACCAACAACAACTACGACGGCAACATCTACGCCCTCTACGCAGGCAACGGCTCCCTGGTGCCACCGCGCAGCAGCCTGGAACAGGCCCTGGCGGAGCAGCGCCCGGCGGTGGTGATCTACTACCTCGACGACGACACCGCCAGCAAACAGTTCGCTCCGGTGGTGTCTGAGCTGCAGCGGTTGTGGGGCAACAGCATCGAGCTGATTCCCCTGGTCACCGACCCCCTGCAGAACCGCCCCGATCGCGGTCCCGCTGATCCGGCCCACTACTGGCATGGGCGCATTCCCCAGGTGGTGGTGTTCAGCCCTGAAGGCCGGGTGCTCCTGGATCAGGAGGGCCAAGTGCCCCTCGATGCGATCAACGACGCCGTGAGCCAGGCCACCGGGATCACCATCCCTGAGGAATTCCGTCGCAGCACCACCGTGAGCATCAACGAGCTCAACGCCGAGGTGGTGCGCCGGTGAGCGATCAGGACAAGCCGCCCACACCCGGCGCAACCCGCCAGGAAAGCGATGCCATGGGCGCCATCGCCGTGCCCGCCGAGCACTACTGGGGTGCCCAGACCCAGCGCTCGCTCCACTACTTCCCCTTTGGCCAGCCCATGCCCCTGGCGGTGGTGCATGCCTTCGGCCAGCTCAAGGCGGCCTGCGCCGAGGTGAACCAGGCCAAAGGCAAGCTCAGCCCCGAGCTGGCCGCCCTGATCGTGGCCGCTGCCGAGGAGGTGGCCGCTGGCACGCTCGACGGGGAGTTCCCGCTCAGGGTGTGGCAGACGGGCTCCGGCACCCAGACCAACATGAACGTGAATGAGGTGATCGCCAACCGGGCGATTGCCGCCGCCGGTGGCGTGCTGGGCAGCAAGAGCCCGGTGCACCCCAACGACCATGTGAATCTCAGCCAGTCGAGCAACGACACCTTCCCGGCGGCTTTGCACATCGCCGTGGCGATCGAGCTGCAGGAGCGGCTGATCCCGGCGCTGGCGGCCCTGCGCGATGCCCTGGCCACCAAGGCCGAGGCCTTCGCCGGCATCATCAAGATCGGACGCACCCACCTGCAGGACGCGGTGCCCCTGAGCCTGGGCCAGGAGTTCGGCGGTTACGTGGCCCAGCTGGAGCTGGGGCTGGAGAGCCTGCGGGCCGCCTTGCCCCAGGTGCTCCAGCTGGCCATCGGCGGCACGGCCGTGGGCACCGGCCTCAATGCGCCGGCCGGCTTCGGCGAGGCGGTGGCGGCGCGGCTGGCCGAGCGGCTGGGCCTGCCCTTCACCTCCGCCCCCAACAAGTTCCAGGCCCTGGCGGGTCACGAGCCGATGGCCGCCGCCCACGGTGCCCTCACGGTGCTGGCGGGCTCGCTGATGAAGATCGCCAACGACATCCGCTGGCTGGCCAGCGGCCCCCGCTGCGGCCTGGGGGAGCTGATCCTGCCGGAAAACGAACCCGGCAGCTCGATCATGCCGGGCAAGGTGAATCCCACCCAGTGCGAGAGCCTCACGATGGTGGCCGTGCAGGTGATGGGCAACAACACCGCCGTGCAGCTGGCCGCCAGCCAGGGCAACTTCGAGCTCAACGTGTTCAAGCCCCTGATCGCCCACAACCTGCTGGAGAGCATCGAGCTGCTCAGCGGCAGCTGCATCAGCTTCCGCCAGCACTGCATCGAGGGGCTACAGGCCGATGAGAGCCGCATCGCCACCCTGCTCGACCAGAGCCTGATGCTGGTCACGGCCCTCACCCCGGCGATCGGCTACGACCGCGCCTGTGCCATCGCCAAGCACGCCCACAACCACCAGCTCAGCCTCAAGGAGGCTGCCCTGGTGCTGGGCGAGCTCAGCGCCGAGGCGTTCGACCAGTGGGTACAGCCCGCCGCGATGGTGGCCCCGGCCCAGCCATGAGTGTCGAGCCCGTGCGTTCCAGGCCCGGCGCCCCCTCCCTGGCCGGGCAGCTCTGGAGCGCCAACCGCGCTCTGGCCCTGCGCTGCCTGGAGCATCCGTTTGTCCAGGGTCTGGCCCAGGGCACGCTCCCCCGCGACTGCTTCGCCGCCTACGTGGCCCAGGACGCCAACTTCCTGGAGAGCTTCGCCCGCGCCTATGCCCTGGCCATCGCCCACAGCCCGGACCGCTCCAGCCTGCTGGCTTTCAATGCGCTGCTGCAGGGGGTGTTGGCGGAACTGGAGCTGCACGCCGGCTACGCCCAGCGCTGGGGCATCGACCTGGAGAGCACAACCCCTCTGCCCGCCACCACGGCCTACACCAGCTTTCTGCTGGCCACGGCCCAGGGCGGCGATGCCGGCCTGATCTGCGCGGCCATGACCCCCTGCCTGCGGCTCTACGCCTGGCTGGGCCAGCAGCTGCGCGCCCAGGTGGGCCAACCCGAGCACACCTACGCCGAGTGGATCGACACCTACGCACACCCGGATTTCGAGCAGCTCACCCAGCAGCTGGAGGCGCTGTTGGATCGCCACGCCGCCGAAGGCACCCCGGTGGAGCACACCTACCGGCGGGCGATGGAGCTGGAGCTGGCCTTCTTCAACGCCCACACACCGGCTTGAGCAGACCGCAAGCGAGACCCTGCGGTAGCCATCGGCACAACGGATCTGCCGCAACGGGGTGAATCTTGTGGCGCGGAAGCAGCTTCTAGGGTTCCGATTGCACCGTTCATGCTCTGCAGGGCGGCGTAGTGACTGGTCCGAGAGAAGCTCACCGGGCACGCCCGGTTGCACGGAGGGACAAAAGCCCGGGAGACCGCTTCAACCAACCCCGTGCATCCCCATGAGTGATCCCACCGGCCCAGCAGGCGCGTTTGAACGTCCGCGGGGCCGCCAGGGCGCCGAGGCCCTGGAGAAGGAGGCCCGCCTGCCGCTCACCGGCTGGCAGCAGGAGGTGGAGCAGGGCCACCGCTATGGCCTGGAGGCGGCCGAGAGCATCGTCGACCGGCGCATCTCCACCTTCTCGCGCGGTGAACTGCCCCACTTCGCGGGCATCAACACCTTCATGAAGGCGCCCTACATCGAGGACGTGAACCGCGTCGGCGAATTCGACGTGGCGGTGGTGGGCGTGCCCCACGATTCCGGCACCACCTACCGGCCCGGCACCCGCTTTGGTCCGCAGGGGATCCGCCGGATCTCAGCCCTTTACACCCCCTACAACTACGAAATGGGGGTGGATCTGCGCGAGCAGATCAGGCTCTGCGACCTGGGCGACATCTTCACGATTCCGGCCAACAACGAGAAGAGTTTCGACCAGATCTCCAAGGGCATCGCCCACGTGTTCGCCAGCGGCGCCTTCCCGATCATCCTCGGCGGCGACCACTCGATCGGCTTCCCCACCTTGCGCGGTGTCTGCCGCCACCTGGGCGACAAGAAGGTAGGCATCATCCACTTCGATCGTCACGTCGACACCCAGGAGATCGACCTCGACGAGCGCATGCACACCTGTCCGTGGTTCCACGCCACGAACATGGCCAACGCGCCGGCCAAGAACCTGGTGCAGCTGGGCATCGGCGGCTGGCAGGTGCCGCGCGAAGGCGTGAAGGTGTGCCGCGAGCGGGGCACCAACGTGCTCACGGTGACCGACATCTGCGAGAGGGGCCTCGAGGCCGCCGCCCAGTTCGCCATCGAGCGGGCCACCGATGGCACCGACTGCGTGTACATCTCCTTCGACATCGACTGCATCGATGCCGGATTCGTGCCCGGCACCGGCTGGCCCGAGCCGGGCGGCCTGCTGCCGCGTGAAGCCCTCAAGCTGCTCGAGCTGATCGTGCGCAACGTGCCGGTGTGCGGCCTGGAGCTGGTGGAGGTTTCCCCCCCCTACGACATCAGCGACATGACCTCGCTGATGGCCTGCCGGGTGATCTGCGACACCATGGCCCACCTGGTGGTGAGCGGCCAGTTGCCGCGCCAGCAGAAACCCAGCTGGATCAGCGACGTCTGCAACCTGCACGTCGATCAGAAGTGGAGGTGAAGCCATGCATGAAGTCGACATGACCAAGTGCCTGGTGCTCTCCATGCAGGAGTGGCGCCAGCAGCATGCGCCGCACACCCCCCAGGTGGATCGCCTGCATCTCCAGGTGGGCACCTTCACCTGCGTGGAGCCCGACCAGCTGGTCACCACCTGGCAGGCGGCCGTGCGCGGCAGCTGGCTGGAGGGGGCGGAGCTGGCGATCGAGACCGTGCCCCTGGTGGGGCGCTGCCTCGCCTGCAACAGCACCTACCGCCCCGATCCCCAGCAGGCCTACCGCTCCCCCTGCTGCGACCACCCGATGGAAGAGATCGTGAGCGGCCGGGAACTGCGCATCCGCTCCGTCGACTACCGGCTGCTGGATCCCCCATCCCCAACCCCCTTCGCCACCGCGGCAGCGGTGTAACGGCCATGCACATGCCCTTGGAAGACACCCTCGGCCTCAACCTGCTGGCCGCCAACCAGCACCAGGCCGAGCACAACCGCGACCACTTCGATGCCTGGCGGCTGCTCTGCCTGAACGTGATGAGCAGCCCCGGCGCCGGCAAGACCTCCCTGCTTGAGCGCAGCCTGGCCGCTCTCGCCACCGAGCTGCAGATGGCGGTGCTGGAAGGCGACATGACCACCCAGCTCGATGCCGAGCGGCTCGAGGCCGTAGGTGTGCCCGTGGTGCCGATCACCACCGGCCGCGCCTGTCACCTGGATGCGGCGATGGTGGGCGGCGGGCTGAAGCTGCTGCGCCAGCGCCTCGATCCGGCCAGCCTCGACCTGCTCTGGGTGGAGAACGTGGGCAACCTGGTGTGCCCCGCCGAATTCGAGGTGGGTGAGCACCGCAAGGTGGCCCTGCTCAGCGTCACCGAGGGCGATGACAAGCCCCTCAAGTACCCGGTGATGTTCCGCGAAGCCCACTGCGTGCTGATCACCAAGACCGACCTGCTCCCCTACCTGCCGGTCGACATCGAACGCATCGAGGCCCACATCCGCGCCGTGAATCCGCGCTGTGCGGTGATCCGCGTCTCGGCCAGCAGTGGCGAGGGTCTCGAGACCTGGCACCGGTGGGTGCGGGAGCAGCGGGTCGCCGTGGTCACGACCCCGGCTACTCGGGAGACGGCCCCTGCGCTGATGGCGGCATGAGCAGCACCAGCCATACCACGGGCGGGCCAGCGGCCGAGAGCCTGCGGCGCGAACTCGAGAGCCAGGGGGTGCGCTACGCCCTGGCCAGCTATGTGGATCTCCACGGGGTGTGCAAGGCCAAGGCCGTGCCCCTCAGCCACCTCGGGCGGATGCTGGGCGGCTCGGAGCTGTTCACCGGCGCCGCCCTCGATGGCGTGCCCCAGGAGGTGAGCGACGACGAAGTGGCCGCCGTGCCCGACCCGGCCACCGCCACGGTGTTGCCCTGGCAGCGGGAGCTGGCCTGGATGGCCAGCGACCTCCACCTGCACGGCCAGCCCTTCGAGGCCTGCAGCCGCACCATCCTCAAGCGGGTGCAGGCCCAGGCGGCCGCCATGGGCTTCCGCTTCAACCTCGGCATCGAGACCGAGTTCTTCGTGCTGCGCCGCGATGAGCAGGGCCGCCCCGTGCCCCTGAGCCCGCGGGACTGCCTCGACAAGCCGGCCTACGACGTGCGCACCCTGCTGGACAACCTGCCCTGGCTCGATGAGCTGGTGGCGGCGATGAACCAGCTGGGCTGGGGGGTGTATTCCTTCGATCACGAAGATGGCCCCGGCCAGTTCGAGATCGACTTCGATTACGCCGAGGTGCTCACCATGGCGGATCGGCTCACCTTCTTCAAGCTGATGGCCAAGGAGATCGCCCACCGCCACGGGCTGATCGCCACCTTCATGCCCAAGCCCTACGGCGACCGCACCGGCAGCGGCGCCCACTTCAACATGTCGCTGGCGGATCTCAGCAGCGGCGCCAACCTGTTTGAAACCGCCGAGCGCACCCCCGGCGCCGTGAGCGAGCTGGCACACCAGTTCATCGCCGGCGTGCTGCGCCATGCCCCGGCGATCTGCGCCGTGATCGCCCCCACCGTGAACAGCTACAAGCGCCTGGTGGCCCAGGGGAGCATGTCGGGGTTCACCTGGGCGCCGGTGTTCATCTGCTACGGCAACAACAACCGCACCAACATGCTGCGGATTCCCTCGCCGGGAGGACGGGTGGAATGCCGGGCGGCGGATATCTCCTGCAACCCCTATCTGGGGGCGGCCATGATTCTGGCCGCTGGCCTGGAAGGCATTCGCGAGCGGCTCGATCCAGGGCCGCCCAACCTGGTGAATGCCTACACCCTCACGCCCGAACAGCGGGCTGAACGGGGGTTGACGATGCTGCCGCGCACGCTCGATGCGGCGATCGACGCCTTTGCCGCCGATCCACTCTCCAGAACCGTATTTGGTGATGCCATGTTTGAGGCCTATGTGGCCTACAAGAGAGAGGAGTGGGAGGCATACCACGGCGCCGTTTCCGAATGGGAACTGAACCGCTATCTCGAGTTTTTCTAAGGCTGTCAGCGCGGTGATTCCCCCGCCGGTGTCATTCGTGCCTACCTGATCCTTTTCCTGATTTCAGGATCCAATCCCACGGCTTCCTCCATCCATTCCTGAATCCCTTCTCACACCATGACCAAAACCCACCAGTCGCCGATCCCCACCCCATCCGGGTCCAGATCCCGCCGCAAGTTCGCCCTGCTGGCCCTGCTCGCCACCCTGGGCAGCGGCCTGCTGGCGGCCTGCCAGAGCCCCAGCCAAGGCCCTGGCAGCGAGGCGGCCGCCGTGCGCATCGGCTACAGCGCCTGGCCGGGTTGGTTCCCCTGGGCGGTCACGGAGGCCAAGGGCCTGTTCGGTCAAGCGGGCGTGAACGCCCAGATGCAGTGGTTTGACGGCTATCTCGACAGCATCAATGCCCTCAATGCCGGCCAGCTTGACTGCAACAGCCAGACGCTCAACGACACGATCAGCTCCGTGGCCGGCGGTGCGGATCTGCAGGTGGTGCTGCAGAACGATTACTCCACCGGCAACGACCAGATCATCGTGGCGGAGGGCATCACCTCCATTGCCGGTCTGAAGGGCAAGAAAGTGGCGGCCGAGGAGGGAACCGTCGACCACTACCTGTTGCTCAAGGTGCTCAAGGACAACGGCATGACAGCCTCCGACATCACCTTCGTGCCCCTGGAGACCGGTGCCGCCGCGGCGGCCTTCGCCGCCGGCCAGGTGGACGCGGCTGCCGTCTACGCCCCGTTCAACACCCAGGCCCTCAAGCGCCCCGGCAGCAAGGTGCTCACCTCCTCCCGCGAGCATCCCGGGGCGATCAGCGACCTGCTGGTGTGCCGGCGGGAGTTTGTCGAGAAGAACCCCGAAGCCATCCAGAAGGTGGTGAATGCCTGGTTCGCCACACTGCAACTGATGAAGGACGATCCAGCTGCCACGCTGCCGATCCTGGTGCAGCGCTCGGGCGTGTCGGAGGCGGAGTTCAAGGAGTACGACGCCGGCACCACCATCCAGACCCTGGCGGAGAACCGGGCCAACTTCAAGCCCGGCACCACCATGACCTCCCTGCCCTTCGCAGCCGAGCAGATCAGTGCCTTCCTGGTGGAGGTGGGCCTGGCCAAGAGCAAGCCGGATCTGGGCAACCTGCTCAATTCCACCTTCGTCGACAACGCCAAGTAGTCCCAGCCGTTGGTCATGCCTGCCTTCCAACGTCTGATCCGCCACCCCTGGGCGCTCGGCCTGCTGGGCATCCTCAGCGTGCTGCTGCTGTGGTGGATCACCACCGCCAGCGGCAGCGTGAACAAGCTGTTCCTGCCCTCGCCCCAGGCCGTCTGGCTGGCGGGGCAGCAGCAGTGGACCAGTGGCCTGCTGCTCAAGGACGCCCTGGCCAGTATCCAGCGGGTGTTCATCGGCTTTGCCATGTCGGCGGGGCTGGCCCTGCCGGTGGGCATCGCCATGGGCACCAGCCCGGTGATCTGCCGGCTTCTGGAGCCCCTGATGGGCCTGATCCGCTACATGCCGGCGCCGGCGTTCATTCCCCTGCTGATCATCTACTTCGGGCTGGATGAACTGCCGAAGGTGCTGCTGATCTTCATCGGCACCTTCTTCTTCAACACCCTGATGATCATGGACGCGGTGAAGTTCGTGCCGCGCGAACTGGTGGAAACCGCCCGCACCCTGGGCGGCCGCACCCTGCCGATCCTCACCCGCGTGGTGGCCCCCTTCATCGCCCCCCAGGTGCTCGACACCTACCGGATCAACATGGCCTCGGCCTGGAATCTGGTGATCGTGGCGGAGCTGGTGGCGGCCACCGAGGGCCTGGGCAAGCGGATCAGCCTCGCCCAGCGCTTTCTGCGCACCGACGAGATCTTCATGGGCCTGATCGTGATCGGCCTGATCGGCCTGCTGATCGATCTGGGATTCCGGGCGCTGATGCGCCGTGCCTGCTCCTGGGCCAACTGAGCCTCACCCCCATGCATCTCCAGATTGATCGCCTCTGCAAGAGCTTCGGCTACGGCGCCGCGCGCAAGGAGGTGCTGCGCGAGGTGAGCTTCGCGGTGCATTCCGGCGAATTCGTGGCCCTGGTGGGCAGCTCCGGCTCGGGCAAGTCCACGGTGATGCGCCTGATCGCCGGCCTCGAGCAGCCGAGTGCCGGCACGATCAGCATCGACGGCCGCCCGGTTACGGCCCCTGGCTCCGATCGGGGCATGGTGTTCCAGAAGTACAGCCTCTACCCCTGGCTCACGGCCGCCCAGAACGTGGCCTTCGGCATGGAGCTGCAGGGGCGCAGCCGCCCGGAGATCCGGGAGCGCACGGCCTATTTCCTGGAGGTGGTGGGCCTGGCCGATGCGGCCCGGCGGCTGCCCCGCGAACTCTCGGGGGGCATGCAGCAGCGCATCGCCATCGCCCGCGCCCTGGCGGCCGAACCGCAGGTGCTGCTGCTCGATGAACCCTTCGGCGCCCTCGACATCCAGATCCGCGAATCGATGCAGGAGTTCCTGCGCGACCTGTGGCAGCGCACCGGCCTGACGGCCCTGCTGATCACCCACGACCTGGAGGAGGCCCTGCTGCTGGCCGGCACGGTGCACATCCTGGCGCCATCGCCCGGTCGGATCGTGCGCAGTGTGTCGGTGGATCTGGATCACTCGTCCATGCCGCACCTGCGGGTCTCCCCCTCCTTCCTCGCCCTGCGGGAGGAGCTGGCCCAGAACCTGCGCAGCCTCGAACCCGCCTTCGCCCGCTGACCCTGCTGCCATGGCCGCCGCTGCCTTTCTTCCCCCCTGGCTGTACAGCTCCACGGCGGTGGCCGAGCGGGAACGGAGCCACTACAGCCAGCGCTGCTGGCATCCAGTGGCGGCCCGTTCCGCTCTCGAGAGCGGCCAGGCCCTGGCGATCGAGTTGCTCGGGCAACCGGTGCTGCTCACCCGGCCGGCTGCCAAGCCGCAGGCCCCGCCAGCAACGCCAGATGGAGACAACCCGGCCGCCCGCGCCTTCCTCAACCGCTGCCCCCACCGCGGTGTAGCCCTGCTGGAGAGCGGCACGGCCGCCCAGAGCTGTCGGCGGCTGATCTGCCGATACCACGGCTGGAGCTATGGCCTCAACGGCCAGCTGCTGGCGGCGGCCCGGGAGGGGGAGTTTCTCGAGCCCTTCTGCCGCGACGACTGGCCGTTGCAGGAACTGGCCTGCCGCGAGCTGGGCCCGCTGATCTGGGTGGCCCTGGGGCCCGATCCCCTCCCCCTGGAGCGGCAGCTCGACCTGGTGCTCGATGAGGCGGGGGAACTGTTCGCCGAACCGCGCCAGCTGCTGGCCCGGGAGCAGCGCAGCCTGGCCTGCAACTGGAAGATCGCCCACGACAACACCCTCGACGACTACCACGTGGCGATCGCCCACCCCACCACCCTGCACCGGGAACAGGGGCCGGTGCGCCTCTACCGCCACGCTCTCAGCCCCCACGGCACCCTGCTGGCCACCCCGCTTCCCCCCGGTGGGGAAGGCAACGCCAGCGGCACCTTCTTCACCTTCGGCCTGGCCCCCTGGACCCATCTGCTGCTCTGGCCCGATCGGCGCCTGGCCCTGATCAGCTTCCTGCCCGGCGCTGCACTGGATCACTGCACGATGGAGGTGTGGCTGTTCGGGCCTGCGGAGACGGCGGACACCGCCAGCAGCTGGATGGCGGCGATGCAGGGCTTCCTGGAGGAAGACCGCCACCTGGTGGAATCGGCCCAGCGGGGCTACGCCAGTGGCCTCAGCCCTGGTCCAGCCCATCGCCTCGAGCAGCGGATCCTGCAGTGGCAGGCGCTGTACCGCCGTCTGCTGGACCTGGAGCACTGGCAGCCGCCCGGGGAGGCAGCCCCGCACGTCACCAGTCGACCTGCTGGCGCAGCCACTGCGCCATCGCCGTGTTGAGCTCGAGCAGGTCGGCGACCGGCTGGCGGGTGAAGGGCAGCTGGGGCAGGTAACCATCGGGCCCGAACTCAGGGGTGATGGTGAAGGGGCCCTGGCTGGCGCTGGAGCGCTCGCGGGCAAACAGCTGCCAGCAGCGCCGATGGGCCTCCAGGGCCTCACCCCACTCCGGGGCAAAGGGGTGGCCCACGGAGGGGCCCTGGGCATGGCCAACCCGGGCATGGATGTGGTCGACCCGGGCCGCCATCGCCCGCACCGGCTCCAGCTCCGGCGTCATCAGCCGCTCCGCCACGGCACACCAGTGGCTGAGGTCGGCGGTGAGGCGCAGGCCGGGGAAGGCCTCCAGGTAGGGCTGCAGCAGCCAGGGGCTGTAGAAGCTGCGGGAGCGATGGGTCTCGAAGCTCACCGGCAGCGTGCAGGCCTCCGCCAGGGCCAGGGCCTGGCGCCAGAAGGCCTCCTGCACGGGCCAGGGCCAGCTGTCACTGCCGGTGAGCACGGTCAGCCGCAGGGGGCGCAGGGCCGGCGCCTGGGCCAGCTGGTCCTCCAGCTCCCACAGGTGCTGCTCCGGCGTGCGGCGTAGATCCGGCACATAGTCGCCACCCGTGTACAGCTCGAGCACCAGCTGCAGGCCGGCCGCTGCCAGCTGCTCCTCCACGGCGACGGCAGCCAGGCCCTCCAGGGCCGGGTGGCGCAGGTTCACCTCCAGCCCATCGAACCCCTGCCGCACGGCGGTGGTGCAGGCGGCGGCCAGGTCAGCCTCGAACCCCCAGAGGCTGAACAGCAGCAGGGGCCTGGATCCACACGCGGCAGCGGCAGCGGGCAAGGTCAGCTGTCGAGGGTGAACTCACCGGGCTGAATGCCCAGGTACACGGCCTCCTTGAACAGCGCCTGCTTGGCCTCCGCATCCCCACGCTCCTCGGCGCTGCGGTAGCGGCTGCGCAGCGATTCCACCAACGCCGGCCGGCGGGGATCAGGGCTGGGGGTCAGGCCCTCGGAACGCCCAGGGCGGGCATCGGCTCGCGAATCGCCAGGCACCATCAACGGCAGGCGCGGACGGCGGCAATCTAGGCAGCCTCCTGCGCGTCGGGACCGGCCCGCACGCTGCACATGGTGTCATCGCCTACCGAAGCCGGGCGGGGGCAACTGGTGGGATGGCGACGCACCCCGTTGCCGTCCGTGGACGCCACCCCCTCCGCCGCTGCAGCTGCCCCAGCGCCACCCCGCGCCAGCCTGATTCCCCGCGCCGAGCTGGCCACCCTCAACCAGCTGCGCGATGGTCCCGCCTGGATTCGCCTGGCCAGCCACCTGCTCACCATCGCCGCCGGAGGCATGGCCTGGGGGCAGCAGAGCTGGCCGCTGCCCCTGCGCCTGGCGGGCCTGGTGGTGTGCGGCCTGGGCCTGGCCACCAGCTTCGCCGGCCTGCACGAATGCAGCCACCGCACGGCGTTCCGCACGCGGGCGCTGAACGACGGCGCCGCCTGGCTGCTGGGGCTGCTGAGCTTCTACAACGCCACCGCCTACCGCCGCTATCACCAGTGGCACCACCGCTACACCCACCAGCCGGGGCTGGATCCGGAGCTCGACGACCCGGTGCCCACCTCCACGGCGGCCTACCTGCTGGAGATCAGCGGCTGGCACTGGTGGAGCGGCAAGCTCGCCAGCTTCGCTCGCCTCCTTTGGGGTGATCTCTCGGCGGTGCCCTACCTCAATGCCGAGGTGATTCCCGCCGTGCGCCGCTCGGCCTGGCTGCAGGTGGGGGTGTATCTGGCCCTGGCGGTGATCTCACTGGTCGGGGGCAGTGGCTTTCTACTCTGGTTCTGGCTGCTGCCCCTGGCCGTGGGCCAGCCCTTTCTGCGCTTCGTGCTGCTGGCGGAGCACAGCGGCTGCAGCTTCTCCACAGACGGCACCACCAACACCCGCACCACCCTCACCCTCTGGCCGGTGCGCTGGCTGATGTGGAACATGCCGTTCCACGCCGAGCACCACCTCTACGCCTCGATCCCCTTCCACGCCCTGCCGGCCGCCCACGCCCACCTGGCCCCCCACCTGCGGCACATCGATCCGGGCTATCTGGCCGTGCACCGCCAGCTGCTGGCCAACCTGCCGGCCCTGGCCCTGCCCGCCAACGGCCCCCAGCCCGCATGAGTGCCCCAACAACCGCGGCCCCCGCGGCCAGCCCCCTCCGCAGCGAACGGCTTCACCATCCCCTCGGCGACTGGCCCCTCGGCTGCGGCCACACCATCAGCGACGCCCAGATCAGCTACGTCCAGCTCGGTGAACTCAACGCCGAGCGCTCCAACCTGATCCTGGTGCCCACCTCCTACGGCGCCCGCCCCGAGGATCTGGCCTGGCTGGCCGGGCCAGTGCTTGATCCCGGGCGCTGGTGCATCGTGATCGCTGGCCAGTTCGGCAACGGGGCCTCCAGCAGCCCGAGCAACAGCGCCATGGGGCTGGCGGAGCAGGGCTGGGTGGTGCAGCACCGCGACAACGTCGCCGCCCAGCGCCGCCTGCTGCAGGACGTGTTCGGCGTGGAGCGCCTGCCGCTGATCTACGGCTGGTCGATGGGGGCCCAGCAGGCCTACCAGTGGGCCGTGGAGCATCCGCAGCTGGTGGAGCGCATCTGCTGCGTGTGCGGCACGGCGCGCACCTCCCCCCACAACCGCCTGTTCTGCCTGAGCCTGCGCCAGGCCCTCACGGCCGACCGCCACTGGACCGGCAGCGGCTTCGCTGCCGACCCGGAACAGGGGCTGCGCACGTACGCCCTGATCTACGCCAGCTGGGCCGCCAGCCAGCCCTTCTTCCGCACCGTCGCCGAGCCGATCGAGCAGCACGTGGAGCAGCAGTGGCTGCCCCACTACCGCCGCCACGACCCGCGCGACCTGATCGCCATGCTCGATACCTGGCTGGCCCACGACCTGGCCCCCGGCGGCGATCTCGCCGAAGCCCTCGCTGCCATCCGGGCCCGCACCGCCGTGGTGGCCGGCAGCCACGACCTCTACTTCACCCCAGACGACCTGGCCGCTGAAGCGGCCGCCATCCCTGGCGCCACCTTCCAGCGGATCGAGTCGGAGCTGGGCCACCGCGCCGGCAACCCCCACAGCAGCCCGCCGGAACAGCAGCGACTGCGCGCGATCGTCGACGCCCTTCTGGCCAGCGAGCCAGGGTTCTGAGCCGCGTCGCAACGCGGCATCGACCTCCTCTTCTCCAACTCCGCCCCCAAGGCCCCATCCCCCTGCATCGCCACCGGCATGTCGCAACCCTCCACCGATCTGAGCCAGCACCTGCAGGAGCTCAACCTGCAGTTCGTGCTGGTGTCGTTCACCGACCTGTTCGGCATCCAGCGGGCCAAGCTGGTGCCCGCCTCCGCCATGGCGCCGATGGCCAGCGATGGCGCGGGCTTTGCCGGCTTCGCCGCCTGGCTCGATCTCTCCCCCGCCGATGGCGACGTGCTGGCCGTGCCCGATCCGGCCAGCCTCACGGCCCTGCCCTGGCAGAGCGGCGTGGGCTGGATGGCCGCCGAACTAACCCTCAACGGCGCCCCCATGGCCCAGTGCCCGCGCCGCTTGTTGCGCCAGCAGCAGCAGCGGGCTGCAGCCCTCGGTTTTGAACTGCGCAGTGGAGTGGAGGCGGAGTTCTTCCTGCTGAGCCCCGATGGGGCGGCCATCGCCGATCCGGCCGACCACCAGGAGAAGCCCTGCTACGACCAGCTGGCCCTGATGCGTCGCTTCGCGCTGATCGGCCCGCTGCTCACGGCCATGGAGCAGCTGGGCTGGGGGCCGTACCAGGCCGACCACGAGGATGCCAACGGCCAGTTCGAGATCAACTGGACCTACGCCGACGCCCTCACCACAGCCGACCGCCATGCCTTCTTCAAGGTGATGGTGAAGGCGATGGCAGAGCAGCAGGGGCTGCGGGCGAGCTTCATGGCCAAGCCCTTCGCCGCCCTCACCGGCAACGGCTGCCACACCCACCTCTCGCTGTGGGGAGCCTCAGGCAGCCCGGACGCCGGCCGCAACCTGTTCCACGATCCGGCCGGGGAGCTGGGGCTCTCGGACCTGGCCTATCAGTTTCTGGCCGGCCTGATCGCCCATGCCCCGGCCCTGTGCGCCATCACCAACCCCACGGTGAACAGCTACCGGCGCCTGGCGGCCCCGCCCACCACCTCCGGGGCCACCTGGAGCCCGGGCGGCATCAGCTACACGGGCAACAACCGCACCCACATGGTGCGCATCCCCGACGACCAACGCCTGGAACTGCGCCTCCCCGACGGTTCGGCCCACCCCTACCTGCTGCAGGCGGCCGTACTGGCCGCGGGCCTCGATGGCATCACCCGCCAGCTCGACCCCGGCCCCCGCCGCGACAACGACAACTACGCCCACCCGCTGGGGCTGGACCAGTGTCAGCGCCTGCCCGCCGATCTGGGCGAAGCCCTCGACGCCTTCGCCGCCGACACGCAGCTGCGCCAGGCCCTGGGCGAGGGGTTCTGCAATGCCTACGAGCACCTCCGCCGCCGTCAGTGGCAACGCGAACGGGGCGACATCAGCGACGCCGAGCGCCGCTTGAGCCTGGATTGTTGAACAGGCCCAGTGTCTTCCACCACTTGGCGAAACACAAACGAAAACCGACCCGGGGATCAGCCGCTTCGTCTATGGGCCGGGGCACCACAACAACCGGAGCAGTCCGGCTGGCGGCTGTTCTACAAACGCTGCCGCAATTGAGCGGCTACATACACAGAGCCTGGCTGCGGCAGATCGGCTGTGCAGGTGCTGATCGGTAAGTACTGCCAGAGAACAGGCACTAGGACTGCTTCGGGCAGCCAAGCTGCCGCATTCAGTTCCCTGGAGATCATTCCCATGTCTGCACTCAGCCTCCTCGCCGACCACGAAGCTGAAACCATCAACGGTGGTTTCTTCAATAGCTTCAACCTCAATAGCTATTCCTGGAAAGCGGCTTCCACCAGCCTGGGCCAGTCGAATAACGCCACCAACGTTGGCGTAGGGCTGCTGCTTGGCATCGGTTCAGCCAGCAGCTCCCAAACGAATATCGCCAGCATCGGCACAGTCATCGGCTGATCAGCAAGAGCAAACACACCACTTTTCTCGTTTTATTCACTTACCTCGGCTATCATGAAATCCATTTCGCACCTTGACAACCATCAATGTGAAGTCCTCAAAGGTGGCATCTTTGGTGGTACCAACATCACCATGACTCGCGTCGCCTCGAGCCTGGTGGGCGTGGGCCAGAGCAACAACGCCACCAATGTGGGTCTTGGCCTCCTGGTGGGCTTGGGCAATGCCCAGAGCATCCAGGGCAACGGTGCCGTGATCACATCGTTCGTACTCTGAGCGCCATGCAGATTCTCAGCGAGTCCGAAGCCGCAACCTTGAGGGGCGGCTTCTTCAGCATCGCCATTGCTCCCACGATCAAAGTGGACACCGCGGTGACCAACGCACTGCAACCTCAGGCCGGAGCCAGCGTGGCTCTGGGACTGCTGGGTGGAAGTGCCAATTCTGGACTGGGACAACTGAATAACCTCGGTATTCTGTCGTTCATCTAGTCATTCACCAAGGCGTCTGGAGTGCAAGCTCACAGACGCCTTTCTGGCCATAGGCCGTGCCCATACCTCCGCACTCCGACCAGCATCTGACCATGCATGTCTTGTCTGATGAACAGGCCCAGACACTCCATGGCGGCTTTTTTCAGAGCCGGCCAAGGACGGGATACAACCCAATCGGCCATCAGGGACCAAAGGGATTATGGCTTAACACTTTTCTGAGATTTCAGACTATTTTTACGAATGTAAATCAGGTTAATGTTGCCATCAACCTAGCTCTCGGCGGAGGAACCGTTATCAACAATCAGGCCAATATCCTGTCGATCAACTCCAGCATGTGATGGTTGAACAGATCTGGCAGCTGATCAGGCGAAGCCTGGGATTCCCCCAGGGCCAGCCCCTCCCGTGCATTCGCCAGCACAACGAGGAAGACTGCGGCGCGGCCTGCCTGGCCACGATCTGCGCCCACCATCGGGCACACCTGCCAATGGGCTGGATCCGCCATCTGGTGGGCACCTCCAAGGAAGGCACCACCCTGCTGGGTCTCAAGCGTGGAGCGGAAAAGCTGGGATTTAACGCCCAGGCCGCCAAGGCGGACACGCGTCTGCTCGACGATCTGCAGTCCCTGCCCCTGCCGATGATCTGCCACTGGCAGGGTTGCCACTGGGTTGTGTTGCACGGGGCCAGGGGGGGTCAGCTGCTGGTGGCCGATCCCGGCGTGGGCCTGCGCCGGCTGAGCCGAGAGCAGTTCCTCGCTGGCTGGAGCAACGGTGTGGTGCTGCTGCTGGAACCGGATCCGGCCCGTTTCCCGGTGAGCCACCAGCAAAGCCAGGGCTGGCGCAGTGGCCGGGGCCTGGCGATCGTGCCCCGGCTGCTGCAGCCGTTCCGGGGTCTCCTGCTGCAGGCCCTCGGCCTGAACCTGGCCATCGGCGTCGTGGCCCTGGCCATGCCCCTGTTGATGCAGATCCTCACCGACGACGTGCTGGTGCGCGGCGACGGCGAAATGCTGCGCAGCCTGGCGATCGGCATCCTGCTGTTGTTTGTGTTCCACGGCCTGCTCAACCTGTTGCAGGGGGTGCTGGTGGGCCACTTCGGCCAGAAGTTGCAGCTGCAGATGGTGCTGCACTACGGCCAGCACCTGCTGCGGCTGCCCCTGAGCTATTTCGAGAGCCGGCGCAGCGGCGAGGTGGTGAGCCGCCTGGATGACATCCAGAAGCTCAACGCCCTGATCGCCAATATCACCCTGGGATTGCCGGGCCAGTTCTGCATTGCCCTCGTGTCCCTGATCTGGATGTGGCAGTACAGCGGTTCCCTCACCCTGGCAGCCCTGGCCGGCTACGGGCTCGTGGTGGCCACCCAGCTGGCCGTGCTGCCGGCGCTGCACCGCCGCACCCAGCAGTTGCTGGTGCAAACGGCCCACAACCAGGGATTTCTGGTGGAGCTGTTCAGCGGCCAGGCCCTCCTCAAGACCACCCAGGCCACGCCCCAGGCATGGCAGGAGTTTCAGCGCAACCAGGGCCGGATCGCTCGCCAGGCCTGGGGTGTGGGTCTGCTGGATCTGCAGACCAGCACAGCCACGGGCTTCCTGGGCCAGGCCATCGGCATCGGCCTGCTCTGGTACGGCAGCATGTTCGTGCTGCAGCAGCAACTGAGCATCGGCCAGCTGCTGGCCTTCAATGGCATGGGCGCCAATGTGCTCGGATTCCTGGCAGGCCTCGGCGGCGTGAGCCAGGAGCTGATCACCTCCCGGGTGGTGATGGCCAGGCTGGACGATGCCCTGCAGCACCCCCTGGAAACCGAGACGTCCAAGGGAACCCAGCAGGCCCTGATCCCCGCCGATGCCGACATCGTGTGTGAGCAGGTGAGCTTCCACCATCCAGGACGCGCAGCCCTGCTCGACCATCTCAATCTGCGCATCCCCGGTGGCCTGACCACGGCCCTGATCGGTGAATCCGGGTGCGGCAAGAGCACCCTGAGCAAGATCATCGCCGGGCTCTACAACCTGGAGAGTGGCTCAATCCACTACGGCCCCTTCAGCGGCAAGGACCTCAGCCTGGAGAGCCTGCGCCAGCAGGTGGTGCTGCTGCCCCAGCAGGACACGTTTCTGAACCGCTCGATCTTCGAGAACTTCACCTTTGCCTATCCCCATCTCGGCTTTGCCGAGATCGTGGAGCTCTGCCGCCTCACCCTGGCCGACGACTTCATCCGCGAACTGCCCGACAGCTACGGCACGGTGCTGGGGGAGTTCGGCGCCAACCTCTCCGGTGGCCAGCGCCAGCGCCTGGCCCTGGCCAGGGCGCTGGCATCGGACCCGCCGGTGCTCCTGCTGGATGAATCCACCTCCGCCCTCGACCCGGTGCTGGAAGCCCGGTTGATGGATCGGCTGCTCGAGCACCGCAAGGGCAAGACCACGATCCTGGTGAGCCATCGCCCCTCGGTGATCCTGCGCGCCGACTGGGTGGTGTTTATGGAAAAGGGCGCAGTTCGCCAGCAGAGCCATCCCCGCGACCTGCGCGACCACCGCCAGGTGTCCCCCTACCTGCACGCCGCCTGATGACACTGCCGACACCAGCCAACAGCACCCCCGCCGGCAAGCTGAGCACGCCGGTGCTGCCACCGGCGCTGATGGTGACCACCGCCGACGACTTCCTGCCCCAACCCGGCCCCTGGGCTTCCGGTCTGGGCCGGTGGTTGCTGGCCATGTTGGTGCTGGGCGGGGGCGCGCTCACGGTGTGGCCGATGCGCGAAACCGTGCGGGCCGATGGGGCCGTGCGGCCGAGCGGCGAAAACTCGGTGGTCCAGAGCGAACAGGGGGGAACCCTGCAGCGGGTGCTCGTTCAGCCCAATCAGAGCGTGCGCGCCGGCAGCCTGCTCGCGGAATTCGACAACCGCTCCCTGCAGCTGGAGCGCCAGCAGGTGCAGCAGGAACAGGAAGCCCTGCGGCGTCAGCTCTCCATGGCCCGCGGTGAACAGCAATCCCTGGCGGCCCAGGCCGTTGCCCTGCGGGACGTGAACCAGTCGCTCACCCAGGCGTCGAGGCAAGGGGTTGCCCAGGCCCGAACCACCCTCAACTTCGAACGCGGTGAGCTGGAGCGCTACCGCTCCCTGGCCGCGGAAGGGGCGGTGCCCCGCAGTGTGGTGGAGGAGCGCCAGGCCCGGCGGATCGTGACGGAGTCGGAAGTGCTCAAGGCCCTTCAGGGGGTAGCCGAGCAGGAGGCGCGCGGCGTGAGCGAGCTGGCACGGCTGCGCCAGGCCGAATTTCAGGCGCGCTCAGCCGCCGATGAGTTGCACAAGCAGGTGCTGCAGCGCCAGACCCGCCTCAGCCAACTGGAACGGGCCATTGCCCAGACCCGGGTGCTGGCGCCGCTGGATGGTTCGGTGGTGAGCACGGCCCTGCGCCATGCCGGCCAGGTGCTGCAGGCCGGCGAACCCCTGGCTGTGATCGCCCCGCAGTCGGCGCCCCTGGACGTGCGCCTGCAGGTGCCGCCGGAGTCGATCAGCCAGGTGAAACCGGGCCAAGCTGCCACAGTGCGGATCTCGGCCTGCCCCACCGCTGAATTCGGCGTGCTGCCCGCCCGTGTGGAGAGCATGGCAGCAGACGTGCAGGCCCGCCAGGAGGACAGGCCCAGCAGCTACGAGGTGGTGCTGAAGCCCGAACGGCGGGAGCTGCGCGGCCGCAGCACGGCCTGCGCCCTGCGCCCTGGGATGGCGGTGGTGGCCGATGTGGTCACCCGCCGCACCACGGTGCTGATGCATCTGCTCAACAAGCTGCGGCTCGGCGGCTGACGTGCGCGGCAGAGACAAAAAGGCGCAGTTCAGCAAAACCGCGCACTCCTACGCAGAAGCCCACCTCAAAAGGCTCCAAGGCCCAGCCGCAGCGGGCAGGATCAGGACGCCGTTGCAGGAGTGACTTGATGGCTGAAGCCCATGCCGAAACGCGCAGCCTGGCCAGCGACCGAGGAGGCCTGTTGTTCCGCAAACCCAGGCGCATCACCGTCACCTTGCCGGATCAGATCTATCGAACCCTGCTGGAGCGCAGTACCAGGGAAGGACGCTCCATCTCCAATCTGGCCGCCTATCTGCTGGAACGCGCCGTGGCCGGTGAGAAACAGGCAGAAGAGGGGCTCGTTGAGCGGCCGATTCAGCAACCGGTTCCAATCGCGGCAGATCGAAGGCTGATGTCCTGAATCAGCATCCCCGGCAATGGGCTGTGCATACGGTGTGATTGACCTCACCCTCACTGAACAGCACCATGAACCTCACCCGCTGGGAACCCCTCAATGAGATCGAATCACTGATGGATCGGCTGCTGAACTGGCAGCTGTTGCGTCCCCAGTCGTCGCTGTCGGTGATGGCCCAGAGCCCCAGGCTCGACATCATCGAGGCTGACGACGGCTACGTGTTCAAAGTCGACGTTCCTGGTATGGAAAAGCAGGACCTGACGGTTTCCGTTGAAGGCAACATGCTCACGATTGCCGGCGAACGAAAGCTCGAGCGCGAGGACAGCAAACCCAAATTCTTCCGGGTAGAACGCTTGTACGGTCGCTTCAGCCGTTGTTTCTCGCTCCCAGACGATGCCGAAGCCGGCTCCGTGCATGCCCACTGTGAGAAGGGGGTGTTGACGGTGGAGGTTGCCCGCAAGGACGGCGTGCACCCATCCCAGGCGACAGCCATCCCGGTGGAGTGAGCTGATGAATACCCGCCATTGCCACACCTGCAACTACTGGGACACCGCCCAAAGGCTGGAGCGCACCAACTTCGGCGACCTGGCTCCATGCACCCGTTCGGCTCCCAGCCACTACAGCGTCGCCAGTGTGCTGCTGCGCTGGAGCTCCCAGGTGGTGCGTCAGCCGAATTGCGGCAATCTTACTGCTGAAGCGGCTGGTGAACTGCAAATACCGATCGCAATCTGGCCCTACACCACTGCCAATCATGTTTGCGGTGATTACCTTCCCTGCGACCTGGAAGAGAATGCACGCCGCAACAAGCTGCGCGCTGCACCGGTTGCCTGAGCTGTATCTCAGCTCTCATCTGTAGCGCAGCCGCCGCTGATTGCAGCGGAACAGCTCTGAACACGCTGCAGGTCAATCAGGGGGCACTCGCATCCTGGAGCATGACATCGCCACACAACGGGTCATGATGTCCGACGCACTGGGTGACTATCTCAACTCCATCAGCCGGGTGCCCCTGCTCACCGGTGAAGAAGAACTCCATCTCGGTCGGCTTGTTCGAGAATGGCAAGATCACGAGAATGCCCCAGCTGCTGTGGCCCGCAGGGGCAAACGGGCTCTGGATCGAATTGTGTCCGCCAATCTCCGATTGGTGGTGAGTGTGGTGACGCGCTACCGGCGACGCTTCGCCCATCTGGCCATTGAACCGATCGACCTGGTGCAGGCCGGCAATATCGGCTTGATCCGGGCGGTGGAGAAGTTCGACCCCAAGCGGGGTTACCGCTTCTCCACCTTTGCCTACTGGTGGATCCGCCAGGCGGTGAGCCGGCACATCCAGGAGGTTCACCCCACCGTGCGCGTGCCGGTGGCACTGGTGAACCTGATGGGCAAGATCGAGGGGCTCTGCGACAGCGACGGCAAGCCCCTGCCGATCTCCGAGCTGTCGAGGCGCCTGGAGGAGGCGCCGCGCCGGATAGAACTGGCTCTCTCGATCCGGCAACTGAACTGCCTGGTGTCCCTCGATCAGAGCCTGGGTTCAGCGGATGCCGGCGACCTCACACTCCTGGATACGGTGACGGATGGCCATAGGCCCGAGGCGGAGGAGGATTACGCCTGGCTGCATGGCCACCTCCACCAGCTTTCCGCTCTGGAGCTCAATGTTCTGCAACAGCGCTACCGGGAAGGGCGGGGGCAATCCCTGATGCAACTGGCCAGCCAGACCGGCAAGACCCGCTACCAGGTGCAGGTGATTGAGCAGCGCGCACTCAAGAAGCTGCGTGCTGCTCTCACCCCCGTTCTCCATCCTTCGCTGGGGCTCAGGTGAGCGTCAACGGTCTGTCTTCTGCTGCTGCAGTCGCGGGTTGAAGGGCTGGTGACCATTGCCGGAAACCGGTGGCGCCAGCATCTGACCGGGAGCTGGCGACGCCAGCCTGAATCCATCATTCCGGAGGGCTTCCTCCAGGAGAAAGGCACAGAGATTGGATACCGAGCGCCCCTCCTCCTCTGAGCGGTTGAGCAGGGCTTCATGCACGTGATAGCTGAGGGTGATTGAAATACGTCTGGGCTGGCGTTGCAACACATGCAGACGGTCGTTCATGGAAGTTCTCCAGCGGTACAGGCAATTGGAAAATGCTGGCCGCAGCCTTCATAGCCGCCTGCAGCGGTCGTCGATGAATACGCGATCGGTCTACATCGCTTCTGCAGCCAATAGCAGCAAGTGATGCGTATCAACGCTGATCTGCTGATTCAGCCAGAACATCATTGTCAACCTTAAGTAGTTGATCGACGAGCCCATCTGCGATCAGATCAAAGCCAATTCTGCAACGCTCGCCCTTGCACAGCCAACAGCAAACAGAGGGGGTTGATGACTGATCGCTGCATTGAACAGTCCTCTCTCCTGCAAGGACTGCATAGCCTGAGAAAGCTGAATGCGCACGATCAGGGAGAACGCACCTCCCGGCTGGCAGTGGGGACGACCGCTGATCAGAACCACTCCAGTTGCGCTTCCTCGCGGCTGTTCACCCGAGCCTCGGGGGTCTGGCGCTGAAAGTCGAGGCGGATGGAGCGCTGCTGCTCGCCATCGGCTGCCACGGCACGGATCGGGTAGAGCTGTTCGCCATCGGCGAAGGGCACATGCAGGTGAAAGGTGCCGTCGGCCTGGAGCGGCACCTGGCGGTCGCCGATGGTGAGGCTGGCGCTGGGTTCGGTGGCTCCGTACACGATCAGCTCGGCGTCGGCCACCAGCCAGAAGGAGCGGGGCCGGGCCAGGCCGGCGCCGGATTCGCTGCGTCCGCTGGCCCACACACCGGCGCCTGAGGCCTGGGCCAGGTCGCCACCGCCGCTCTCCAGCCCCTGGCTCTGGTCCTGAAACAGCTCCGACCCCACCCGCAGGCGCCGGAGACCGGCGGCCATCGCCTGCTGGTAGTACCGCTCGTGATCCACCCCTCCAGCACGCACCGGCGCTGGCAGATCGGCCTGATGGGGCTCCACTGGATCGATGGAAAAGGGCGCGAAGCCCGGGGGAACGGTGGCGGCGAAGCTCTCGGCAGGCACCCGTGCCACCGCAGAGAAGACGAGCGACAGCCAGCCAGCGCCCTCCAGTCGGTAGCCCAGTTCCACCCGATACTCGCGGTCGCTCAGCGGCACAGGCAGGTACCACTCGGTGGCGTCGCCATTCACCACCACCTCCTGGAGCGTGTGGGGGTGGGTGGCACCGTCACTCAGGCCGGTCACGTCCGCCACCCGCAGGCACAGCTGCTGGGCACCGGCGGCCATGGCGCGCTGGCGGTCGGCGGCACTGAGCTGCCAGAACACAGAGGCCCACTGGGGATCGCGGGGCTGGAAACTCACCCAGCTGGCGGGCTCGGCTGCAGGAAGCGCCCCCGGCACCGCCTCCGGGACGGCTGCTACTGGAACGGCTGCCACCGGAACGGCTGCCACCGGAACGGAGGCCCGAGCTTGCTGGGGCGCCGGGGCGGCTGAACCGAGAACCTGCTGGAGAGAATCCAGCAGCTGGGAGCGGCTCATGGCGCTGTAGGTGCTTCCCAGACCCAGCTGTCGCGCCAGTTCCCGCAGCTGAACCATCGTGCGGGATGCCAGGGAAAGCAGGGTCTTCTCAGCGGAGCTCTGATCGGCAGACATGGGCGGGACCGGCCGCAATTGTGAAGAAATAATCACGCACCAGGCCCGGGCGCGACCGCTTCTGTCTTGGGACACGCATACAGCGGGCCAGAGCCCGGCGTTGCATGGCCAACCGTTGGAACCGTTACCCACGGGGCGGCCGGCCGCCCATAGGGTCATTTCAGCGCCAATCCAAACCAAACCCCAGCGATCTGTGGAGCGCTTCTTTCTGGAGCTGGATCCGCCCGAGGAGGCCATGCGCAGCTGGCCCCACGTGGTGGTGGTGGGCGGCGGATTCGCCGGGCTGAAGATCTGTCATGTGCTGGCCCGCCAGCCGGTGCGGGTCACGCTGATCGACAAGCGCAACTTCAACCTCTTCCAGCCCCTGCTCTACCAGGTGGCATCCGGCCTGGTGTCGGAAGCGGACGTGGCCTCTCCCCTGCGCCAGATGGTGGGCCATGCCCCCAACGTGCAGATCCTGCTGGGCGAGGTCACCGACATCGTCCCCGACGAGCGCCGGCTGGTGCTCAACGGTCAGCACTTCAGCTACGACCAGCTGGTTCTGGCCACGGGCTCGGGCAGCACCTATTTCGGCCGGGAGGAGTGGCGGCCGCTGGCGCCGCCGATGAAGATCCTGGAGCACGCCGATGAAATCCGGCGGCGGTTGCTGATGGCCCTGGAGGAGGCCGAGCAGACCGGCGATCCCACCCAGCGCGCCTTCCTGCAGACGGTGGTGGTGGTGGGAGCCGGACCAGCCGGCTGCGAGCTGGCCGGGTCGTTGATCGAACTGATGCACCGCGCGGTGCAGCGGGATTTCAAACAGCTCCGCCAGCAGGACTGCCGGGTGGTGCTGGTGGACCTGGTGGAGCGGGTGCTGCCCACCATGGCCGAACCCCTGGCCGCCGCGGCCGCCACCCACCTGGAAGGTGCCGGTGTGGAGCTGCGGCTTGGCCTGAAAGTGGACGGCATCGCCCCAGGACGGGTGAGCCTCAGTGGGGCCACAGGTGAGCAGCAGCTGGAGGCGGCCACGATCTGCTGGACGGCCGGCGTGCGCGCCTCCCGCCTGGGTCGGCTGCTCAGCGAGCGCACCGGCTGCAGCGTGGACCGGGGCGGTCGCCTGGTGGTGGAGCCCGACTTCTCGGTTCCCGGCCATCCGGAGATCCGGGCGGTGGGGGACATCTGTTGCTACCACCACACGGACGGTGGCAGCCCGCTGCCGGGTATGGCAGGCCCGGCGGTGCAGGCCGGCGGCTGGGTGGGCCGCGACATCCTGGCCCGCCTGCGGGGCGACACGCTGGCGCCGTTCCGCTGGCTGGATCTGGGCAGCATGGCGGTGATCGGTCCCTGGTACGCGGTGGCCGACCTGCGCGGGCTTCACCTCACGGGTGTGGCCGGCTGGCTGGTGTGGGCCCTGGCCCACCTGGCCTTCATTCCCGACACCGAGAACCGGATCGCCCTGTTCAGCAAATGGATGTGGCAGATCGCCACCCGTCAGCGCACCGCCCTGCTGATCACCGGCAGGCCCGACCAGCACCTGGGGGTGGATGTGGGCCTGTTCCGGGCCGAGCGGCCTGCAGCCCAAGGGGTCAGCAAGGCTGCCTGAATCAGGCGGCGCCGGGGTTGCCGATCGGGTCGAGGGTGATCTGCTTGCGGCCCAGTCTGATCTCGAACTGGTCGCCGGGCTGGAGACCCAGCTGGGCGGTGTAGGCGCTGCCCACCATCAGGTTGCCGTTGAACTGCACCTTGGTGAAGTAGCTGAGCTTGCGGCCGGCCTGGCCCCGTCCCCGGCCGCCGCCGCCCAGATCCATGCCCTTGGCCTCCAGTAACGCCTCATAGAAAGCGGTGAAATTGAGCCGCTCGGAGCCGTCCTTCTTCGTGCTCACATAGCCACAGGCCCGTACCAGGTCTGATTTGGAGGCATCGCCCAGTTCCTTGACCTTGGCGAGCAGCTCGGGGCCGGTGAGCATCGTTTTTAACTCAGAATGGTTATGACATCAACTTAACGCCTCTGTCCAGCCACCAGCATGGCGACAGCGATCCCCGGCACCATTTTTGCAACAGAGCTGGAGCGGTTTTGCGGCAATGGCGGAGCAGAGCTGCTGCAGCCTGCAGTCGCTCAACAGGCCTTTAATCAGCCTTTGCCACAGATGAAGAACCATGGGCAACTGGCAATTGACTCCTGGCCCCAGGTGCCAGCGCCGGCTGCGCCGACCATCGACTGAAGACCGATCTGATCTGGCCATCAAGATCTGACGATCCCATCGATCGCAAAGGCAGCCATTCCAGGGGCCGAGCCCGCTGATGACCTGTTGGGCGCAAGAAAGCCCGGAGCCAACGCTCCGGGATTTGTACTGTCAGGGGGCCAGCCCCTGTGTGCGGGGTTCAGCCCGGAGTCGCCTCGCCCCCCCGGCTGAGGCCCCGCTTGATCAGATCGGCGTTGTGGCGGAGAAGCTCGATGTAGCTCGGAGCCAGACCATCCAGGCCCGAGAGGGAATCGGTGTAGAGCGTGCCGCCGAACCGCGCCCCCGCCTGCTGGGCGAGCTGCCGTTGCTGGCGATCATCAAAGGTGCTCTCACAGAACACGGCGGGCAGCCGGCGCTGGCGCACCTCGGCGGCGATGGCATCGAGGCGGGCCGGCTCCACCTGCGGGCTGGCCTGGGATGGCCAGAGGTAGATCTGTTTCAGATGGAACGCACCACCGTGAAGCCGGTGAGCACCAACGGCCGGCCATCGCGCTGCAGAGGCGTCGCAGATGGACTGCCAGCCTGACGCCAGGGCAGGCCAGGCCAGCTGGTGCAACCCGCGAGCAGCACGCCCAGCAGCGGGCCAAGGGCCAACCTGTGGATCAGGCCTCGCACCGGTCATGGACCAACTGATGTGCGTTTTAGGCCGTTTTTCCCCGGGCTGGGGGCAACCCCGAGGATTGGGGGATCGTTGACCAGCTGCTCGTGCGGTAGACGCGGTGCCCAGGCGGCAGTGGCGAGGGATGGGCGTGCACCTGGGCCGGCGCACCCTCCACCGTGGCCTGTTGATACACGTGCAGCCCGCAGGAAGACTGCTCAGGCTGCAATGGCTCAGGCAGGGCTGCAGGGTGAAGCGAGGCTGCGGCCATGACGAAGGAGTGCTTCTTTCAGGCTACGCCGCCACCTTTCCAGCCGCCGCTCCCGGCCGCCAGCCAATAAAAGAGCTCCCCGTGGCTTGCACGCGGGAGCTGTCCATGGACTGGGATGGATGGCGATGAGCCGCCTGATCACTCTTCCTCGGCCGAACCTGCAGGGATCAGCTTGATCTGCTTGCGGCCGAGCTTGATCTCGAACTCATCACCGGGTTTGAGATCGAGCATGGCGGTGTAGGCCTTGCCCACCAGCAGGTTGCCGTTGCCCTGCACGGTGGCCACGTAGCTGAGCTTGCGTCCGCCCTTGCCACGACCCGCACCGTCATTGCCCAGGCTGAGACCCTTGGCCTCCAGCAGGGCTTCATAGAAGGCGGTGAAGTTGAGGCGCTCAGTGCCGTCCTTCTTGGTGCTCACATAGCCGCACTCGCGCACCAGTTCAGACTTGGAGGCGTCTCCCAGTTCCTTGACCTTGGCCAGCAGTTCAGATCCGGTGAGCATTTTTTGGGGCTCGATTTCCCATTGATCATAGACGATCGTGGGCCGTTGAAAAGCCACCCCTGCCAAATCGATCTCCCGGCGTGGTGTAGCTCAACTTACCCAACAACCCGCGAGCAGCATCCTCCCCGGAGCGCGCGGGGCGAACTGCCAGGCAGCTGCAGGTGGGCCGGTCCAGGTGACTCACAGACAGACGTATCTCCGCCAGGGCCCACCCCCTGCCAGAGCTGGTTGGGCTGTGTGCTCCCCCACACCTTGAGCCGTTGATGCTGGCCAGAGGCTGCCAGGTACTGCAGGGTTGAGAGAACGGCTGTGCCCTGCGGGCACACCCATCCCACGGGCCACCATGACCGACGCCAATTCAGAGATCCCCCTTCAATCTGCGGCGCACGATCCCCGGGTCGCAACCTCCAGCGAGCCCCTCGGCGCGGCCGGGAACCCAGCACTGCGTGAGCAACTGCACTACCGCCGCCTGGAGCAGACCTATTACCAATCCGCGCAATACGCCGCCATGGTGGAGCGCTACCCATTGCTGCGCAGCAGCATCGCCGCCTGCCGCTCAATGGCGCTGGTGAGCGATGCACCGGCACCAGCCTCCAGGGGCGCTGCCCATCTGCATTGGCAGCGCAGCCATGGGGAGGGCTGAACGGCGACGGCCCAGCCGGGCCGAACACAGGGCTGGATCTCACTAGAACGGAGCATCAGCACCGCCTGAAATGGCCGAGGCCACAGCGATTGCCCATCCCGTGCGTCTGGCCGGACTCTGGGGTGCCTGGTTGCTGGTGATGCTGTTCCACGTGGAGCTGGGGCTGATGCCCCTCTTTCACGGCCTCTCCGTGGAGATCAAGAGCCAGGTGGCGCCGGGCCGGCTGCCGCGGTTGTTCCTGGCGATGCTGTTCTATTTCCTGCTGCCGGTGGCCGCCCTGCTTGTGGCGGTGCATGCCATCGCCGATCCCGGCGGCTGGAGCGCCAGTGGGCCGTGGCGGGCCGCCATGTTCTGGTTCAGCCTGATCTACACGGCCAGCAATGTGATCCACCTGATCGCCGATATCCGCATTCCCGATTCCCGCTCCGATCAGGTGCTGCTGATGACCGCGCTCACCCTGGTGGGCCTGCTGATCAACCAGCAGGCCCTGGCGTGGTGGCAGAGTTGAGCAGCCTGGCCTGGATCCTGGCGGGAGGGCTGCTGATGAGCCTGGTGGCCATGGTGGGAGGACTCACCCTGCTGCTGGCGCCGCGCACGCTGCAGCGGCTGCTGATGCCGCTGCTGTCGCTGGCGGCGGGGTCGCTGCTGGGCGGGGCCCTGTTCCACATGCTGCCGGAGGGCATGGGCGCGATCGGTGCCCGCGCCGGCAGTGCCTACGTGGCGGCCGGGTTCAGCGCCTTCCTTGCCCTGGAGCTGTTTCTCCAGTGGCACCATTCCCACCGCACCAGCGCAGGCAGCGGGGAGCCCCTGGCCATTCTCATCCTGCTGGGCGATGCCCTGCACAACTTCATCTGCGGGCTGGGGATCGCCAGCACATTTGTGCTGAATCCCGCCGCGGGGGTGGCGGCCTGGTGTGCGGCCCTGGCCCATGAACTGCCCCAGGAGCTCGGCGACTTCGCCATCCTGCTGCACAGCGGCTGGTCAGCCGGCGCAGCCCTGCGCTGGAACCTCATCTCTGCCCTCACCTTTCCCCTGGGGGGCGTGCTGGCCTGGCTGCTGGCCCAGTCGCTGTCGGTGGCAGGCCTGGCGCTGTTTGCCGGCGGCAACTTTCTCTACATCGCCGCCTCCGACCTGGTGCCGGAGATCAAGACCAGCACCAGCCTGCGCTCCGGCGCCCTGCGCTTCGGCTGGTTCAGCGCCGGGCTGCTGCTGATGCTGCTGCTGGAGCGTTGAGCCAAAGCACCGGGGGTTGTCAGCCCCGGATCTGCCACCGATCCTGATGGGCAGGAGAAGGGTCCATGCTGTTTCACATCCGCCACGCCCTCCGCTACGCCTACGAGCGGCCGGTGTTTCTGGAGCCCACCATCCTGCGGCTGATCCCCCGCAGCGACCCCGCCCAGCAGCTGATCCACCACGGGCTCAGCATCCATCCGCAGGCGAGCGGCAGTTCCCGGGTGCTGGAAGCCAACGGCAGCGAGGCGGTGGTGCTCTGGTTCGATGCGCTGCAGGACGCCCTCAGCATCGAGGTGGACCTGGTGGTGCGCACCCTGCGCGCCAACCCCTTCGACTGGATCGTGACCGACCCGGCGGCCCGCCGCCTGCCGGTCACCTACCCGGCCGGTGACACCCTGTCCCTGGCCCCCTGCCTGGCGGGCGCCGAACCGATTGCCGCTTCCGTGAGCCAATGGGCGGCGGATCGGGCGGCGGAGGTGGAGGGCGACACCATCCGCTTCCTGGCCCATCTGGCCGACACCATCCACCACGGCTTCCACCACATCGGCCGGCCGGACGGGGAGCCGATGGCCGCCGCCGAAACCCTCGCCAGCCGCACCGGCGCCTGCCGTGACACCGCCATGCTCTATGTGCAGGCCTGCCGCAGCCTGGGTCTGGCGGCCCGCTTCGTGAGTGGCTACTCGATGCACCACCCCGAGGAGGTGAGTGAACACGAGCTGCACGCCTGGGCCGAGGTGTACCTGCCCGGCGGCGGCTGGCGCGGCTACGACCCCAGCCTGGGCCTGGCCGTGGCCGATGGTCACGTGGCCCTCACCGCCGCCCCCGACCACCAGCTGGCAGCTCCGGTGAGCGGCCGCTACCGGGGCACGGGGGTGGCCTCCTCCATGCACTATGCGGTGGAGGTGCGCAGTGCAGATTGCCTGGAGACCCTGCAGGCCCTCGACCGGGATCGCCCCCTGCAACTGCCGGCGGCAGAGGAATGGCTGAGGGGCTGAGAACCGTGAAGCTGGAGATGGTGCTGTCCTGTCTGCACCACTCAGGCGTGCTCCCCCTAGGGTTGAGCATGAGCATGGACCCTGGCCGCCGACGATGACCACCGTGGACTGGCTCTGGCTGCTGCACCCAGCCCTGGCCGTGGCCCTGGTGTATCCCCTGCTCGGCGCCGCCCTGCAGCTGGCCCTGCAGACCCGCCGCCGCCGGCTCAACCAGGCCAAGGCGCCGCTGAGCTCCGGCGCGGAACACACGGCCCTCGGCCGCTGGCTCACGGCGGCGGTGGTGACCATCCAGCTGATCGCCTATGCGGTGGTGATCCTCACCAGGCAACCCAGCCAGCTCGATCCCGGGCGCTCCGGCCTGCTGCTGCTCGTGCTGGCCGGCAGTGTGCTGGCCCTGGCGGCCCTCTGGCGGGTGCGGCAGCCGCTCTACAGGGCCAGCTTCGCCCTGCTCTGCTGGATCGGCGTGATCGGGCTGGGGATGCAGCCGGAGGTGTGGCGCCTGAGCGACAACCCGCTGGATCCAGCCTTCTGGCAGTCGCACTTCTGGGGAGGCATGGGGCTCACCGGCCTGCTGCTCTTTTCCCTGGCCGCCCAGCCTGAAATTCTGCGCCAGCTGCGCTGGCGGCGGCTGCACCTCAGCGCCAACGCCCTGGCGGCCCTGATCTTCATCACCCAGGGCATCACCGGCCCCCGCGACCTGCTGGAGATCCCCCTGAGCTGGCAGAAGCCCACGATCTACGGCTGCAACTTCGAGCAGCGGGTGTGTCCGCCCTTTGCTCCGCCACCTGCTGCTCCCCAGCCCCCAGGCTGATGCGCCTCCCCTGGGCCGTGATGCTGATGGCCCTGCTCACGGCCCGCTACCTGCACTGGCGCGTCACCGCCACCCTCAACCTGGACTCACCCCTGGCGGCGGCCCTGAGCGTGCTGCTGCTGGCGTGCGAGCTGTGGCTGCTGGCCCACGGCTTTCTGCAGCTGCTGTTCAGCCTGGCGCCGGAGCGCCCAGATCCATCGGGGCAGGCCGACTTCAGCAGCGACCCGCAGGTTCTGCCCACGGTGGAGGTGCTGGTGCCCAGCTATGGCGAACCGCTTGAGGTGGTGGAACGCTGCCTGCGCGGCTGCTGCGCACTGCGCTACCCCCACGTGCGGGTGTGGCTGCTCGATGACGCAGGCCGTCCCGAACTGGCGGCCCTGGCCGGGCGGCTGGGTTGCCGCTACAGCAGCCGCGAGCAGCGCCAGCACGCCAAGGCCGGCAATCTCAACCATGTGCTGCCCCGGCTGGAGGGGGAGCTGATCGCCGTGTTCGATGCCGACGTGGTGCCCGTGCGGGAGTTCCTGGAGCGCACGGTGGCGCCCTTGCGCGACCCCGACGTGGGGCTGGTGCAGACCCCCCAGACCTACATGAACGCCGATCCGGTGATCCGCAACCTGGGGCTGGAGCGCTGGCTGCTGCCCGACGAGGAGAGCTTCTACCGCTGGATCGAGCCGGTGCGCCAGCGGCTGGGGGCGGTGGTGTGTGCCGGCACCTCATTCGTGGTGCGGCGCCAGGCGCTGCTGGCGGTGGGGGGCTTCGAGACGGGCACCCCTTCGGAGGATCTGGCCACCGGCATCCGCCTCACGGCCGCCGGCTGGCGCCTGCTCTTCCTGCCCGAGAAGCTCAGTGCCGGCCTGGCCCCGCTCACCCTGGCGGCCCTGGCCCGCCAGCGCTGCCGCTGGGCCAGCGGCACCCTGGCCACCCTGCGCACCGGCGCCAACCCGCTGCTCATTCCCGGGCTCAATCCCTTGCAGCGGCTGGCCTTTCTCGAGGGCATCCTGCACTGGCTGAACGTGCTGCCCCAGCTGGTGCTGGCGCTGATGCCCCTGAGCCTGGGGGTGCTGGGGGTGGCGCCGCTGCGGGTGAGCGGGGCAGGTTTGCTCACGATGGCCCTGCCCCTGGTGCTGGCCCAGCTGCTCCTGGCCCGCTGGTTCAGCGCCCACAGCCGCACGGCCCTGATGCCGGAGCTGTATCGCTGGGTGGTGCTGCTGCCCCTGGCCTGGACAGTGCTGTGCACGCTGCTGGGGCGAACCCAGCCGTTCCGGGTCACGCCGAAGGCCCTGCCCACTGGCCGGGTGAGCGCAGTGGAGAAGCGGCTGCTGCTGCCGTTGTTAGGGCTGCTCAGCCTGCAAGTTGTGGCCGTGCTGAACCTGGTGCCCCTGCTGCGGGGCACCGCCCGCTTCAGCTTGGCACCTGTTTCGGCCAGCACCCTGGCGGTGGGCCTGGGCTGGGCCCTGCTCAATGGGCTGCTGCTGGTGGCCAGCCTGCGCTGCTGCCGCGACCGGCCGCGGCGCAGCGCCACCCCCTGGCTGGCCATGCGCCAGCCGCTGCTGTTCAACGGCCAGGCAGCCGAGCTGAGCGCCATCAGCGAGGAGGGCCTGGAGGTGCAGCTGGAGGACCATCCGGAGGCCCAGCAGGCCTATGTGCCCGGACCAACCCAGCTGCAGCTCAGCCTGGCCGGACAGAGCTGGCCGGTGCGGGTTGCTGCGCGCGCCGGCCCACACCTGGGCTGCCGGTGGGGCCCGCTGGATGACGGCCAGCGCCAGCAGCTGCAGGAGCTGCTCTACCAGCGCGGCGGCCAGTGGCCCAGCCGCCGGGCACCGGCCGAACCCCTTGCCCTGGCGGCCACCGTGGTGCGGCTGCTGCGGCCGATGCCAGCGGAGGACTGGTTTGCGCGCAGGGCGTGCTCAACCAAGCCCTGAAGACCTGATCAAAGTGGGGCCATCACCACCGCAGGCAATGGCCCATGTTCCTGAAAATCCGCCACGACGATGACAGCAGCCTGGTGGAGGTGCTCGATCTGCAGCAGTTGTTTGACCCCTTCGCCCCGCGCGTGCTCGGGCGGCTGCACGCGGGCGAGGAACTGCAGGATCCCACCGCCCTCAACAAGGCGGAGCTGAGCTTTCCCTCAGGGGAGTCCCTGCCACGCTGCTGGCTGGATCCGCACTACAGCTCCTGAGCGCTGGCCAGCGGACGCACCAGCAGCTTGTCCACCCGGTTGCCATCCATATCCACCACTTCAAAGCAATAGCCCTGCCACACCAATTGATCGGCTTCGTGCGGAATGCGCTCGAGGCCATGCATCACGAAGCCGGCCAGGGTGTGGTACTTCCCCTGGGCGTCCAAGCCAAAGATGTCGCGGCCGATCAGCTCGGTGAAGGCATCGAGATCACAGCCGCCATCCACCAGCCAGGAACCATCCTCCCGGGTGGTGATCTGGGGGCTGTCCTGCTCCTCCACGGAGGGGAGATCGCCCACGATCCCTTCCATCAGATTGTTCAGGGTCACCAGACCTTCCACCCCGCCGAATTCATCGCTCACCAGGGCGATGTGCACCCCGGTGCGCCTGAACTGCTCGAGCACGGTCAGGGCCCTGGCGGTCTCGGCCACATAGAGCGGCGGCTGCACCAGCTGGCGCAGGTCCACCGGGTCGCCGGCGATCCTGGCGGCCAGCAGGTTGCGCACGCTCACCACGCCGAGGCATTGATCGAGGCTGCCCTGGCCCACGGGAAAACGGCTGTGGGTGCTGGCCAGCGCCTCCTGCAGGCACTGCTCGAGGGGATCCTCCAGATCCAGCCAGCGGATGGCCGTGCGCGGCGTCATCAGGCTCTTGATCGTGCGATCGCCCAGGCGCAGCACCCGTTGCACCATCTCGTGTTCCACCGCCTCGAACACGCCTGTGTCGGCCCCCTGGCGGATCATCGCCCGGATCTCGTCCTCGGTGATGGTGGGCTCGCCGGCGTCGCCCACCCCCAGCAGCGCCAGAAAGGCATCGGTGGAGCTGCTGAGCAGGTGCACCAGCGGGGCGCCGAAGCGGGAGATGGCGGCCATCAGGGGGGCCATGGCACAGGCCAGGCGCTCCGGGTTGGCCAGGGCCAGACGCTTGGGCACCAGCTCCCCGAGCACCACCGAGAGGAAGGTGATCCCGGCCACCACCAGGGCGAAACTGAGGGGTTCGCTGTAGCCCGCCAGCGGGGGCAGGCGCTCGAACAGCGTGGCCAGCCTGGCGGCGATGGTGGCACCTCCCACGGCACCGGTGAGGATGCCGATCAGGGTGATGCCGATCTGCACGGTGGAGAGAAACTGATTGGGCGATTCCGCCAGCCTCAGGGCCACCCGGGCCGAGCGCCTTCCCTGCTGGGCAAGTTGCTCAAGCCGGTGGCAGCTGGAGGAGACGATCGCCAGTTCCGTGCCGGCGAACAGCCCGTTGGCCAGGATCAACACCAGGATGATCAGGATGTCCTGCAGCAAAATCCTGAGCACTGAGGTGGTTGACCAAGGATAGGAGAGCACATTTCCTCAGCTCTTCATCCCCCGTTCGCGGAAGAACAAACCCATCCAGCCGGATCTCAGGCGCGCTGCCGGTGTTCATGCCAGGCAGAACGATCAGCACAGCCGGCGCACCAACAACCAGGGCGATCAACCTGTCATCGTCAGAGAAACATGGCTCCATGGTGAACAGGAGTTGCTCCACCAGGTAGCTGCTGTGGAGAAGCAGCAGCAATCCGCCGGGCCAGGCCCAGCCACAGCCGGCCGGCCTCCCTAGGTTGCAGCCAGTGACGCCAGCAGGGGGCAGGCATGCAGCTGTCGCCGGCCCAGCCCGTGTGGTCGCTCTGCGGCGAGGGGCTCCATGCAGCCCTGCAGACCAGCGCCCAGGGGCTCAGCTCCACGGAGGCGCGCGAACGCCTGGCCCGGTTCGGGGCCAACCAGCTGCCGCCTGCCCCGAGACGTCCGCTGATCCTGCGGCTGGGCGATCAACTGCTGCACGGGATGGCCCTGCTGCTCTGGCTGGCCGGTGCCCTGGCCTTTGCCGCGGGCACACCGGCCCTCGGCTGGGCGATCTGGGCGGTGGTGCTGATCAACGGGCTGTTCTCCTTCTGGCAGGAGTACCAGGCGGAGCGCAGCCTGGAGGCCCTGCGCCGGGCCCTGCCCCAGCGCGTGCGGGTGTGGCGCGACGGCCAGCTGCAGGAACGGGATGCGGCCGAGCTGGTGCCGGGGGATCGCATCGCCCTGGAGGAGGGGGATCAGGTGCCCGCCGATGGCCGTCTGGTAGCGGCCCACGCCCTGAGCCTCGACCTGGCGGTGCTCACCGGCGAGTCCCTGGCGGTGGCCCGCCATGCCCGTCCCATCCCCAGCGGGCGCGGCGACCTGCCGGTGCGCGAGCAGGCCAACCTGGTGCTGGCCGGCACCACCGTGGTGCAGGGACGCGGCGAGGCGCTGGTGGTCGCCACCGGAGCCGACACGGAGTTCGGCCATGTGGCCCGGCTCACCGCGGGCAGTGAGCGGGGGATGAGCAGCCTGGAGCGGGAGGTGGGGCGGATCGTGCGCACGATTACCACCATCGCCGTGGCAATGGCCGTGCTGAGCTTCGCCCTCAGCTGGCTGCTGGTGGGCCTGGGCCCCCTGCCCAGCCTGGTGTTCGCGATGGGGATCCTGGTGGCCAACGTGCCCGAGGGACTGCTGCCCACCGTGACCCTGGCCCTGGCGATCGCCGTGCGGCGGATGGCGCGGGAGCGGGCCCTGGTGCGCCGCCTCTCGGCAGTGCAGACGCTCGGCTCGGTGAGTGTGATCTGCAGCGACAAGACCGGCACCCTCACCTGCAACCGCATGGCCCTGCGCGCCACCTGGCTGCCCGGGGGCGATCAAAGCTTGGAAACGGCGCTGCTGGAGGGGGCCTGCCTCTGCTCCAACGCCCATCTCGAGCGCGGCGCCGGCGGCCCGCACTGGATCGGCGATCCCACCGAGGCCGCCCTGCTGGTGGCGGCAGATGAGCGGCAGATCGACAGGGAGAACCTGCACCGGAGCCACCCCCGCCGGCGCGAGCTGCCCTTCGACTCGCGCCGCCGGCGGATGACGGTGGTGGTGGAGGCCGGCGGCACGGAGTTGCTGGCGATCACCAAGGGGGCACCGGTGGAGGTGATCGCCCACTGCAGCGCCCAGCTCGGTGCCAACGGGCCCGTGCCCCTCGAGCGGCAGGAGCGGGAGCGGGTGCTGGCGGCCAACGACGCCCTGGCCCGCCAGGGCTGCCGGGTGCTGGCGGTGGCCCGGCGCCAGGGGGATCACAGCCTGCTGGAGGACCGGGCCGAGGAGCTGGAGCGGAACCTGGTGCTGGTGGGGCTGGTGGCCCTCTACGACCCGCCAAGGCCGGAGGTGCCCGAGGCGATCCGCCGCTGCCACCAGGCGGGCATCCGGGTCACGATGGTGACCGGCGACTACGGCCTCACCGCCCAGGCGATCGCCGAACAGATCGGCCTGCTGGAGCCGTCCCAGCCCGCGAGCCTGGATCCGGTGCGGGTGATCGAGGGCAACCACCTCGACCGCCTCAGCGACGCCCAGCTGCGCCAGCTGCTCCGGTATCGGCGCCGGCTGGTGTTCGCCCGGATGGCACCGGAGCAGAAGCTGCGCCTGGTGCAGGGCTACCGCGCCCTGGGGGAGGTGGTGGCCGTGACCGGCGATGGCGTCAACGACGCCCCGGCCCTGCGCGCCGCCGACGTGGGGGTGGCCATGGGCCAGGTGGGCACCGATGGGGCCCGGGAGGCCGCCGACATCGTGCTGCTCGACGACAACTTCGCCACGATCGTGACGGCGGTGCGTTTCGGCCGTGGCGTGGTGGCCAACATCGGCAAGTTCCTGCCCTACGTGCTGGCCAGCAACGTGGCCGAGATGCTGCCCTTCCTGGCCATGCTCACCCTGGCCATCCCCGCTGCCCTCACGGTGCTGCAGATCCTGGCGGTGGATCTGGGCACCGATCTGCTGCCGGCCCTGGCCCTCGGCGCAGAGCCGCCGGAGGCGGGCTGCATGCAGCGGCCGCCGCGGCAGCGGGATCAGCCGCTGCTCACCAGGGCCCTGATGCTGAGGGGCTATCTGCTGCTCGGTGCGGTGGAGGCGGGGCTGGCCATGGCCGCCTACCTGCTCGCCTGGCGGGCCGAGGGGGTGGGGCTGTCGGAGCTGCGGGCCCTGGCCCCGGCGCTGCTGGCCGGCACGGCAGAGCCAGCGTGGCAGCTCCTGCAGCGGCAGGCCTCCGCCGCCACCTTCACCACCATCGTGCTCGGCCAGCTGGGCGTGCTGATGGCCTGCCGCAGCGACCGGCAGCCGGTGCTGGGGCGCCCGGGCCTGGGCTGGCTGCGCCGGAACCCCCTGCTGGGGCTTGGGATCGGCAGCGAACTGGCGATCGCCGCGCTGCTGGTGCTTGTGGCGCCCCTGGCGGCCGTGCTGGAGCTGGCCCCCTTCCCGGCCGCCTGGCTGGGCTGGATGCTGCCCGTGCCGGTGCTGGTGGTGCTGGCGGACGACCTGCGCAAGCGGCTGCTGGCCGGCCGCCCTCAGCGGTGCTCGATCAACTCGCTGGCGGGGTAGCGCACCTTGGCCAGGGTGGCGTACCTGTCGTCGGCGGCGCGGTAGCCGCAGGCGCACACCACCCGGGTGCGGTAGGGGCTGCTCTCGAGGCCGAGGATGCGGTCGTACTCCGCCGGCGAGAAGCCCTCGATCGGGCAGGTGTCGATGCCGAGCAGGGCGGCCGAGGTCATCAGGTTGCCCAGGGCGATGTAGAGCTGGTTGCTGGCCCAGCGCTCGATCTCGGCGGCACGGGGACCATCGATCAGGTCCACCTGGATCAGCTGGCGGTAGGTCTCCAGGCTGGAGAGCTCCAGGCCGCGGGCGGCGGCTGTGGCGGCCACGAAGCGGTCGGCATCGGCGGCGCTGATCGTGCGCTTGGCCAGCAGCACCACCAGGTGGGAGGAATCGGTGATCTGGCTCTGGTTCCAGGAGTGGGGGCGCAGCTCCTGACGCAGGGACGGATCGTCGATCACCAGGAACTTCCAGGGCTGCAGGCCGTAGGAGGAGGGACTGAGCACCAGGCAGTCCTCCAGGGCCTGCCACTGCTCGGCCGGAATGGATCGGGCGGGATCAAAGCTCTTGGTGGCGTAGCGCCAGCGCTGGGCATCGAGCAGCTCCTGAACCGCGATCGGCATGGGTGGGCAGACAATCTCCCTGCCAGTCAATCCGATGGCAGAACCCGGCGGCCTGGAGCCAGTCTCCAGGTCTGGTGACTGCTGGGCAGGCAGGAGTCACTGGCCGGATTGTCCATCCCCGTGCTGTAGGTTGAAGGAGATTCAACGATCACTCTCCAGCAGGTTTTCTTCCAGGCAACGAGTTCCGAAGGGTTTTCCAATCCGGCATGTCTCCAGCTCGGCCAGCGACTTTCTCCAGGGCATTCAACGAATCGCGTTCATAAGTTCGTTCATTTCATGACCATTTACGTGGGCAACCTCTCCTTCGACGCCGAAGTGGAGGACCTTCAGCAGTTGTTCGCCGAGTACGGCTCGGTGCGCAAGTGCACCCTTCCCCTCGACCGGGAAACCGGCCGCAAGCGCGGATTCGCTTTCGTGGAGATGGCTGAGGCCAACGACGAAACCAAGGCCATCAACGACCTCCAGGACGTGGAATGGATGGGGCGGATGATCCGGGTGAACAAGGCCGAGCCCCGTCCCGCCGGTGGCGGTGGCGGCGGCGGCAATCGCTGGTGATCCCAGCTGCCATCAGCTCAGCCGCCCCAGGGGCGGCTTTTTTCATGGGCCGCTGTTGCATTCCGTTACACTGGAATCACAGCCGCTGCCGGTGGCTGAGACCCGCCCCGCCTGGGGTTCCCCGGAGCTGATCCCGATGCAAACCGACTACACCGCCGCCATCGTTGGCGTCACGGCCCTGGTGATCCTGCTCACGGGGATGACGGTGTTCGTGCTCAGCCGCCCGAGCGACCTGGCTCCCCGCAGCCCGCGCTGAACCAGGGTTCGGGAACGAAGCGCAGCGCCGCGTACTGGAGTGTCCTGTCTCGAAAATAGATCTCCCGCCCCTGGCAGAGCACAGGTCGGTGGCTGCAACCCGCCCCATGGGCCTGGGTGGTGAGATCGCCAAGGCGACCAGGCCACACGGGATGTTCCATGCCGAGCACCACCCCCACGCCGTCGGCTTTGAACTGCACCAGGATCACCGGGAACGGCGGCCGAGTCTCTCCCTCAGCCTGCAGCCAGCCATCGAGGGGCCAATCGGTTGGTCCCAGGTCCATCGCCGCCATGGCAGCGCCAAACCGTTGCCACAGCTGGTTGAGCTCCAGCTGCTCCTGCTCGATGGCGAATTCAGGCGAATCCTGCGCCCGCATGGTGCTGACGGACTTGTGCCTGGTTAGATCAAGGGTGGAAAGATCCTGGTTGGGGTTGGTGTTCACAGTGCCCTCTCCTCCTGATGACACAGCCGGATAAGACTGTGCGGACAACAGACTGCTGGCTGGGCAGGCGCCAGAGATGCTGAGAGCCCGCCCCATTGACTGCGATTGAAAGAGAAGCAGCTGTAAAGTTGCCCTCAGGCAACCAGCCAGCGCTCCCCGTGCCATAAACATCACTGCCATGGCACTACTTTGATTCTATGAAAAGCACCGATGGGGTTGGTGCCAAGCATTGATTCGTAACCCCACCAGGCGGGCCGAGAGTGACACCAAAGGGCAGCAGATGGCAGGCAGCACTGATGCTTGATCCATTTCGCTGCGGGAGTGCTGGCCAGCTGAGTGTTCCCCTCAGGCAGAGCTGCACACAGGCAGACTGGCTTCACTCCTCAGGCAGCACAGCATCAACTGCCTTCTGAAGAGGGTCATAGACGGCCTTATTTGCCTCAGCTTCGAGGACCGGAGCGCTCTTGAAATCGAAGATTGACTGGCCTGCGAAAACAAGGCCAGGGATCACGAAGAACACCCCAAGAATATAACCGGGTACAACCAGGGGGGAACGCCTGGCACCATTGGCCAGGGCCTGGGCCGATTGCATGGGCAATCGGTAGAGCGGAGGGATGGCTGCGAAGAGTGCAGCGCCTAAAGCATTGTAGAGAAAGTGAACGATGGCCACATGCAGGGCAACGAGCTGATAGGGCCCGGTCATCGCTGTGGCGGACATCTCCTCCAGGGCGAACTGAGGCAGGAGAGGTTCTGGCGTGAACAGCTCCAGAAGCGGATCGAAGCTCTCCGCCTCGCAGCGGTGGACCTGTTCGAAGGCGAACTGGTTGGGCCGCCGGCCCCCGGTGCCATGGTGGTTCCCAACTCCGTGGACGCGCTGCTGGTGACAGCCGGGCAGACCGGGAGGGAGTATTCCATACCGAATTGACCGCACCTGAGAGGATTCCGTTCACTCAGGCCAGGATCGGGAAGCAGCCCTGCAGGCCTGTGACCAGAATCTGCACCGCCACGGCGGTGATCAACAGACCCATCAGCCGCTGGAGCACCTGCTCCCGGGTGTCGCCCAGCCATCCCCGCAACTGCGGCGTGGCCAGCAGGAAGAGGTCAAAAGCCAGAGCCATCACCCCAATGATCAGGCTCACCAGCAGTCGGCCCCCACCAGCAAGCGCAGACGAGAACCACTCCGTAGGTGAGAGCCGCCACGCGGCTGATCCGGCGCAGCCGTTCCCGGTTCCCGGCTCCGGCCTGGCCCACCACGCTGAGCAGCCCCACCGGGTCGCTCATGGCCAGCAGGCCCACGGTGAGCGCGGCCACGTTCATGGCGTTCGGCCTGGGAGACCCATGGCCTGAGCCCCGTAATGGCGCGTCATGTCGGCCTGCATGTGCCAGGCGCTCAGCAGGGTTTTGGCGATACGGCGCAGCTCGGCCGGATCATCACAGGCGTCGATGGCCCGTGTCTGGGTTTCCAGCGAGAACTGGCGGCTGAGGGTGAGGTCGAAACCAGTGCTGGCCACAGAACTGCTCCAATCACTACGAAATGCAACAAGAGTGACGCTGTTGCCGTTGGCGGGTTGCCGAACAGTGGCGCTCCAGTCGTCGCGCAAACCGGGTTCAGAAGCTGAGGTGGGTCTGGCCGGCGAAGCGGCCGGCGTAGCGCTCGCTGCCCTCCAGCTTCTGGAACACGAACTGGCAGATCGGCAGCCCCGGCGCCACCGCCAGGGGCGCCGGGCCGAAATTGCTCATCTCCAGCACCTGCTGGCTGTCGATGCCGGGCCCCATGAACGGGGCGCTGATGTGCACCATCAGGCCGAGGCGGGCAAAGCGGCTGCGACCCTCCAGCCAGCCACAGATCCCGGGCCCGAGGGTGAGCCGCTCGCGGGTGATGCCCAGCACGGTTTCGCCGGGCATGATCAGGATGCTGCCCCCCTGTTCCACCTCAATCTTGTCGGTGAAGGCGCGGTAGTCGGTGTCGTCGCCCACCTCGATCACCTGGTGCACCTTGCGGAACACGCGGAAGGTGCTGGCCAGGGTGAGATCCACGGAGGCGGGCCCAACCCGTTCCGCGCAGAAGGGCGCGATTGTGATGGCCCCCTCGGCGATGGCATCGAGGATGGCCTGCTTGCCTAAAACGGACATGGGGCGCCATAGCGGCCTGAAACCGTAGTCGGCAGGGGGCCGAAGCTGGTCCAGCCCAGCCCCGGCCGGGCGCAGGACGTGGCCCGGCGGATCCTGGGGGAAGACGTGACCCAGGTCGCTACACCACCAACCCAAGGATCTGTCCCACAATCGCCATCACCTCCTCCAGTTGGGAGTCGTTCAGTCGCCCGATCGGATGGGGGCGAGCTCCCCTGGCGCGCCAGTCGAAGGATTTGAGCTGCTGGCAGAGCACATAACGGTGGGAACCCGGCCGATCGGGGATGGGGCCCAGATCCACAGCAAGGGTGGAGCCACGGTTGTAAGCAGCTGTGGTCATCGCGCAGCCCACCACCAGGCCCAGGGTGGAATGGAAGGAAGCGGTGGAGAGCACCGCAAAGGGATGGTGGTGCTTCATCTCGCGGCCGGCCTGGGGGTTGTGGTCGATCCAGATCACATCGCCGCGATCGGGCAGCCAGCCTTGGGCGGCTCGGCGGGGACTCACTCGATGACCTCAGCACCAACCGGAGGCAAGGCCATGGCCTCGGTGGGTTCACCAGCCATGGGCTCGTAGGCCTCAAGCCGTTCGGCCAGGGAGAGGCGATGCTGCACCGGCCGGATCATCACGCCTCCCTCCACAACGGAGAGTTCCACGACCTGATCCACTTGAAGCTGAGCCTCACGGGCAATGGAGGCGGGCAAGCGGATGCCGAGGCTGTTGCCCGAACGCGTCAAACGGATGGTGGGCAAGGTGCTCACCGGCAACGGCATCACCCGCTGCGAGAAGGGGAGCTACGCCCTGGTGGGCGGGGAGGAGCTGAGCGACGCCGAGCGCGACCAGCTGCTGAAGCTCTGCCGCCAGCGCCTCGATGCCTTCCGAGAGCAGCGCGGCGAAGCGGTGTTTGCCCACCGCAGCCGCCATCGCACGCCGATCAGCGGCTCGATCAAAGTCCGGGTTCACCGATGCGCCAGGGGCCGGTGCGAGTGCTGCGGGGCGGGCTGTTGCTCGGCAAATCCCGCACCAACGGGCCCTGGAGGTGGACCACATCGTGCCCAGGAACCAAGGCGGTTCCGACGACCTCAGCAACCTGCAGGCCCTCTGCTTCCGCTGCAATGCCGGCAAGCGCGATGCTGTTTGCCGACGCAAGAGGGCACCACCGACTTCCGCGATCTGCAGGCCAGCTACGCCCTGCACGAGGCAGGCTGTGTGTTCTGCGTGCTGGAGCTCCTCACCGGGCGGATGGCGCGGCCAGAGATCAAAGTGCGATCAGATCCTGATCTCCAATCGCTCGGAGACTGCTCCTTGAAAGCGTCAACAGCGATTGGGTGCGACCCGATGCGGCAACAAACTCAACCTCGATATTTTCAGGATCATGAATAGCTACGCATGAATAGCTACGATAGCACCGAGATCGCCCAACTGCAGATCAGAAGCAGGTATGTCGTGGGTGAGAGCAACCGTTTGGTGCAAGACGAACATGACTTACTCCGGAAATGCGGTGACGAGCCTTGGTTGACTGGAGTGATCGGGGATCAGCCAGACCGTTCTGAATGGACTGGCAGAACCATTCGGGCCCTTTAACGTAGCACTGATGACAACTTTCGTCCCATAGGCGCTGCTCTCGATCCTCTCAACCGTGCCAGTCTGTCCATGCTGGAGCAGATCATCCCGAAGACGTGTCCAGGATTCAGCGGTGTAACCAAGTGAGCGAAATACCCTGGCCTTGAAGCGACCAACAGGATACGTGGCTGACAGTAGGTAGTCGCAGATCTTGGCTTCTTCCACAAGTGCGTGGTCTGCATGGGGGAGCATTCGTGGGCCAGGGTGATCGCCAGGGGCTTCTCCCCTACAAGTGCCACCCCCGTCACGCCCCGCACCAGCCTTGGCCTGCCGGCGCCAGCATCCCCCATGCCCCCGCCCCCCTCCGCCACCTGCCAGCCCAGGCACAGGACGTGGCCCGCCAGCGCCTCGATTGCAACGCTGGCCGCAGAACCCTCACGCCTGGGTCCATAACCGGACTTCCACGTGCTGAGAGGCGGCATGGAAGTCCTGATCTGTTGTCAGCAGGGTCAGGTCGTAGCGCTGAGTGAGCTGAATGAGCAAGGCATCAATCGTGCCGATCTGGACACCCCGTCGGCGACAGACATTGCGGATGTCGGCGGCTGCGATGTGGTCAAGTTTGTCGGGCTGAAGACAGGCGAGCACGGAGAGGCGCTCCACGAGCTGGTCGCGGTTCCTGGGGCCGGCAAAACCCTGCAGCACCTCCTGAAGCACCAATCCCGTGGTGAACACCTGCTCGGCGCCCAGGAGAGCGCCGCGGAGTGCGCCCACCTCGGGCACCCCCGGCTGGCCATCACGGCGGAAAGCCAGCGACCAGACCGACGTATCGACCAGCAGGCTCACCGCTGGCGTTCCCGTTCGGCCTTGTAGTCGTAGCCGGGGTCCCAGTCGAGCTTGCCGAAGAGCTCAGCCACCTGGCGCTGCTCCCGGCGTGCGATGAACTCCTGAAGTGCGCGGGTAACGGCAGCTTTCTTGGTGGGCTCACCGCTGACGCGGAAGGCGTGATCGAGCAGGTTCTGATCGAGAGCGAGATTCGTGGCCATGTGTGACCTCCTGGTGAGGCTTTTACACACTATGCCCTCCGCGCTGGCTGAGGGAACAGAACAAGACATGGCAGCAGGGCTTTCTCTCCACCAGTGCCACCCCCTGTCACACCCCGCACCAGCCCTGACCTACCAGCGCCTGCGCAGGACGTGGCCCGCCGGATCCTGGGGGGCGCATGGAGGGTAAGGTTCACCTTCAACAGCATCACCCGCTGCGAGCGGGGCACCTAGGCCTTGGTGGGCGGCGAGCAGCTGAGCGACGCCGAGCGCGACGAGCTGCTGGCCCTGTGCCACAAGCGCCTCGACGCCTTCCGCCAGCAGCGCGGCGAGGAGGTGGACCACATCGTGCCCAGGAACCACGGCGGTTCCGACGACCTCAGCAACCTGCAGGCCCTCTGGCAACGCCGGCAAGCGCCGCCCAGCGCGAGGCGGGCTGTGTGTTCTGCGCGCTGGAGGGCAGCGGCCGGGTGCTGCTGGAGAACGAGCTGGCGCTGTGCATCGCCGATGCCTACCCGGTGACGCCGGGCCACAGCCTGGTGATCCCGCGGCTGGTGTCACGCAACCCCTCGAAAAAGGCGTCCAGCTCCTCCCGGAATCCAGGCTCCTGCAGCAGCGCATCCCTGCGGAACAGCTTGGCGCGCATAGGGCCCTCCCGCCGTGGTCGATATCGAAACTAGATCAGGTGGGCTGGTTCGGAGTGGAGTCTCCATGGTGGTGCTCACTTCGCCACGCTCAGCGGGATGTTGGGGCTCTCCGGGTTCACATCCACGCTCTGCAGCTGGGGCCGCAGCACCAGGTCCATGTCTTCCATCGGGATCGCGCCCAGGAGCACCTCATTGCCC